>FWPU01000345.1_pt1 | contig 149302 bp, 142 predicted proteins | sample 2228361 | NCBI WGS metagenome assembly FWPU01 (sample SAMEA103939777, study PRJEB20133) | metagenome | reverse complement strand
TAAGTTTCAATTCCTCATAGGTAGTCTAAAAACCCGATCCAACAACATATCCGCAAGTTCTTCAAAAGTGGTTTCAATTCCTCATAGGTAGGCTAAAAACGATCAAGATCGCGAGACATGGAATACTCAAGAATCATGTTTCAATTCCTCATAGGTAGGCTAAAAACTTCCGGTAATTTTCCAAATTAATCCCCTGTGGAATTAGTTTCAATTCCTCATAGGTAGGCTAAAAACCGTTAAATTTTATGTTTTTCAACAATTCGGCTTTTCAAAGATACTTGCTCTTTTAAAATTTAAAAATAAATTGTCTAATTTGCAAACAAAAATAAAACCTTATAAGTCGTCGATCCCTTAGGGTTTTTGCACTACCACACATCGACGACTTTTACCACCACAAAATAAAAGGCTCATATTCCTCATCGCCCAATAGGTGCTTCTCAATTTTATATAACTCCATCCTTATCAATGTCCTATAGGAAACATGCCTTCCAAGTTTTTTATGCTTTATAGTAGCATTCATTTTGTTATCCATTGCTTCCACAAATATCTTCCGCCCTTTCTCGTTCAAGAGAATCGCGCCCATCTCTTCCATAAAATGATTTTCATTGAGCATTTCTTTATTAATTAACTTGAATATAACTCTATCCACTATTATAGGTTTGAATATCTCTGCGATATCCAAGTTTAATGAAAATCTTCTGAAATTTGTGGCGTGTAAAAATCCAATCCTTGGGTCAAGATGCGTTTTATAAATCTCTGATAAAATGTAAGAATATAGAATAGAGTTGCCGTAACTAATTAAAGCATCCATTCTGCTTCGGGGAGGTCTTTTTTGTCTTCTTTCAATTTGAAACTCCTCCTTCTCCACTATCTTATTGAAACTTCCATAATATATTTGCCTCGCATTACCTTCCGATGCCATGATTTCATCAATAGATGAAAAATTATCAAGATTTCCATAAATATTTCTTATTCTTCTTATATCTTCATCGAGTTCAACACCCCTTAAATTATAATATTCAAGAACTTTTAAAATGTTCAAAAATGCACCTTTTACAAATTTTTTCGCCAGAGCAAATCTCTTTGTCTCGTCAATGTAAAATTCGCATTGCTTTAAAATTAAACTTCCAGAATTGTAATGCTCCCTCGGATAAAATGAGCCTTCATAAAAACCGTAATAGTTATAAAAATGAAGCAGAATGCCTTCTTGAGAAATAAAATCAAGCAATTTCTTGTTAATTGTTACCTCTCCAAATATGTGTATCTCTTCCGTATTTTCCACAGGAATATATTTTTTCTCCCCAGATTGTGACTCAAAGTAAAGAGTGTTTTGCTTTCTCTTAAGTTCACCATCACTGAAAATATATATTGCTTTTTTCATCAATATAGCTACTTTTAATTTTTTAGCTTAAACCTCATATAATCCATTCTTCTTTTCCTTTCTCAGTTCCCATTATTTTTCGATCAGTATAAGTTTTTTCTCTAAAAATGTAAAACACAATTGAATCCTCCTTTTCATTTATCACCCCCTTTAGCTCATATTTTAACTTCATAAATTTCGCATCTGTTATTTCGCCTTCGAGAACGGAATTTTGAACCCATGTTAGATATTTTCTTACTATTTTTAAAACTTTCGCAACTCTTTTTTCCCTTATGTCATAAACCATTATCAGATACATTGGTTAAATGTTTCTAAGAATTTCAAACATTCCGAACCCTTGTGAGTTCTTTGAACCAAGTCCTGTGTCATATGCAAATTCTATAATTTCAGGCGAAGAAGAGATCTCATAAATTCCAAGCCAGCCCTTTACCACAAAATTTTTATATTTTATTATCTTCTGAGATTCAAACGAAACTTTTTTGGGTTTTATGTCAAATTTTAAATCTTTAATTTCTTTATGTTTAAAAGCCTGAAATTTATTTCTTAGGTTTCCTTCAACAAGTGTTGCAAATTCCTTTTCCCAAGGAGAATAAAAATATGTTTTTTTCTTTTTATCGGGTGTATATAATGTAGAATAAACAGTCAAAGGGGTTAGCATTTTTATCTTCATATTTTCTTTGAATTCGGGTCTTGGCAGAATCGTAACTCCATGTGTCCATATTTTATTGTTTCCTAACTTTAAATTTTTCCTCTTTAGAAGATTATTGCATATTTGAATTAAAAAATCGCTTACTGAAGAAGAAAGATAAAAATGAAATCTGTTTTTAAAAGCGATATTTTTATCTCTTATCTCGTAGTCACCGTAAATTCTGGAAAAAGTAAAGAGTTTAAAAGTTCTTTTACCGTAGATATATCCTTTGTTATGGAGAAAGTCTCTCAACTCTTTGTCTATATTTCGATAAATAAAAGCTTGAACAAGATAATTGTAATGAATTGGAATTACCAATTCTTTTTCTGTTTCAAATTCTACTTTAACCCTCATGACCAGCAAAACTCCTTATATGCACAATTTTTACAAAATTTTATTCTTTGAGCAGATGGTGGTTTTTCTCTCTTTATAATTTCTTTTATCCTTTCAACCGCATCTTTTAGTTTTTCTCTTTTCTCATCGTCAAGTTTTACCCTGACCCGTCTTTTTTCCATTGGAAAGAGCAATTCACCTTCTGCATCTATTCCTATCTTTTCAAGTTCAAAAAGATAATAACAAAGTTGCATTGTAGAAGCCTCTAAAAAGCGAGAGGATTTTTTAATCTCTGCAAGAAGAATATTTTTTGCCTCTGAATCTCCTTGTTTCTTTATCAAATCAAATTTCATACCCTCCATCTCTATCTCCTTCTTCTCTCTTTTGTAACTTTCCTCGTGGATAATCCTTCCTATTTCAAGGAAAGGGTCATCCTGAAATGAACTAATCTCATGAGCTATAAGCCAGACCTCTCTTTCACAGATAAAGTAATACCAAATAAGTGTCCCAGTGATTTTCTCCATTATTTCGAGTTTATTCTTTTTAAATCCATCACCAAATGAAGGTTTCGCTCTTGGTCTTAAAACCAGTTTCTAAATCATAAAATTCATTTAATTGCGATTTTGAAATAAATCTAATCCCCGAGACTTCAGGTGGCAAATTTTCTTTTGCTTTGGAAACCGATACCGATATTACAAACTGATAAAATTCTTTCCTTATTTCTAAAAACCGCCGTCTCCTTTCCCATAGGTCAGTTATTTTAATTATTTGTTGATATCTCTTCCAAACATCTTCCGCTTCACCATTCAGTTCCACAAAGATATCGACTTTTTCGAATCCTTCTTCAATCAGTTGAAATTCACCAATTTTCTCATAGTTCAATATCTTTATTGCTTCGAGATATTCCCTGGAAGTATCATCAGAGGTGGTTTTAAGTATCTCTTTATAGTACTGATTAGCAAGGACAAGAAAATCATCTTCAGACACTTCCTTAAAAGGCTCAAGAATCCTTTTTGTGTTGTCAATAAGAACTTGATCGTAAATATATGAATACAAATATCTCTGATTTCTTTCATCTCTCAGTATAATAATCTCTATTTCTCCCAAGTTTAGATATTTATTACGATTTGCTCTTCCTGAAACTTGAATAATACTGTCCATGGGACCAAAATCACGAATAACCTTTTCTAAATCAATATCTACACCAGCTTCAATAAGTTGAGTCGAAACAATAACCTTTTTATTATGAGCTTTTTTTATCTCATTTATCCTATGAAGTCTCTCATAAGGGGTCACATGCGAAGAGAGAAAGTAGACTTTATATCCAGCATCTCTTAAAGGTTGCTTTACTTCTTTAAAAAGATTTTCTGCAGATTGAATTGTATTTAAAACAACCAGTATGCTTTTTGGGTTTTTTGTAAGACTTTCTATAAGTTCTTTTACAAGTCCGGAAACGGTTTTGGGAGTGTGAATGTTAATATTAACCTTACTTCTTTTAAAAGACTTAAAATATTTCTCTTTATTAACTAAAAGTTCTTTTGTATTTTCAAAAATTGCAGGCTGTGTAGCAGTAGAAAGAATAAAATAAGTTCCAAGGTAATTCTGCATAGCCTTTGCAGTCTCTCTAAAAAGAAGCCAATATTCGTGAGGGAAAGACTGAATTTCATCAAGGATTACGATGCTTCCTGCAATTTTATGAAATTTTCTAATTGCTCTATTTCGATTTGAAAACAGAGTATGAAAGAACTGAACGAAAGTTGTAATGATAATTTCTGAATCCCAGCCTTCAACAAGAATCTCGCTCTCCTCAGCACCGTATTCTGTATCTTCACTCCTATAAGTGTAATCAGAAAGATGATGATGAATCAAAAAATACTCTGATGTAGGAGTTTTTCTAATTGAGGCTTCAAAAACCTTTTCAATGACTTGGGCGTTTTGGTCAATAATACTTAAAAAAGGCAAACAGTAAATGATACGTGGAGAATATCCAGTTTCTTTATTGATTCTTTCTCTCAATTTTATTGCAAAAGCCAAAGAGGTTAAAGTTTTTCCCGAACCAGTTGGGGCTGACAAAGATAGAATACGATCTTGATTCGGGTCAAGGTTATCTACTTCATCGAGCACAATCTGATAGATCTCATTTCTTAAAATATCAATTTGTTTCTGAGGTTGATGAAATCCTTTCTCTTTACGGTAAATTTCTATCATCTCCTCTGATATATTTTGTCTCTCTTGACAACCACTAATTACAGCCTCATGCTTATCAGCGTCTAATAATAAAGAGTATAACAAGTGGTGGAGTATATAAAATTCTACTCCTTCGCTTTCATTAAGCAATCGTGTAAATCCTATTTTTTGTAATGGCCATTTAAAATTTTTTCTATCATTTAAAAGTTTCTTTAGATTTTCATATACTACATCCCAATAGGGCAAAAAAGAGAGATACTCATGATAAAGATTTTGTAACTGCTTCTTTAAAACATCTTCATCTCCAAGACGTATATCGTCCGTAGCTGAAGATAAATCGGTATGGTGGCGACGAACTGCAAGAAAAGAGGCGATTGGTAAAAAGTTGAGAAATTTATCATTCAATTCTTTTTCTTTTAAGCACTCTTTTACAGCAAAATAAGTTGCAACCGCAGAGATAAGACTATGCTTTGCTTCTGGTTGATTTTTCAAACGGGCTTTTTTATCAGGGTCTTTTTCCTTTAGATATTCCTGAAAGAATGGAGTTGCTTTCCCAACATCATGATAAGCCCCGATAATATATCCAACATCTTTAAAAATTGCTTTGTCCAAAATTTTTAATGGGATATCACAAGCAAATTTTTGCGCTATCCTTCCTACATTTTTAAGATGAGCCTTTAACTGCTTATTAGGATGAGACAGTATTTCTTTATAAGATTGTGATGACATCGCCGTTATCAAGTTTTATGGCATCTTTTACCTTTGCTCTTATTGTTTTTCCTTCCATTTCATAGATAACCTCTCGATATTCAGTTACTATCCTCTTAAAAAGCATCTCAGTTGGGATTCGTTCCTTGAAATATTTTTTACCGTATTCTAATTCAATCTCTGTTTCTTTATTCAACGGAATAACAGTATGAATATCTATAGATTCTTTACCATCCATTTTTTCGGAAATTGTAGATTCTGAAATAAAAGTAAAATCAGCGATAAGTTCACTTATTCCTAAATAAGGCGTGTAGACAGATTTGTGAGTCTCTAAATTCTCCTTTAATGATTTATAAATCCCATCATCTGTATGTTGAAAATAGATTCTAAAATGGGGGTCTTTAAGGTACTCAAAACAAATTTGAGTTCTTGGTTCGTGTCTTCCTCTTTTGACTGGTATCCAATAACCATCCTTAGTATTTATTAGATTCTGTGTCATTCGAAATTTTTTGATAAGGCTCATAACCCTAATGGCAATTTTTGTTTTATCTTTGGTCATTACATCAAGATATTTGTCTTTATCTATACCTATAATAGCACTGATCAACCCAATAAGAGCCGTGCGAGGTGGTATGGAAAATGTAAGAGGCGATGAAGTAGTATAATACTTCTTAAAATGTGCATAATCGCCAGATATGTCGAAGATTAAAAATTTCTCTGACATTGTTAAAAATTCATTTCTTCAAGCGTAATTTTGGAAACCATTTGATTAATTTTTACAGATTTTCCGTCCTTGATAAGTTCAAGATATTTATCTTTTTTATAGCGGATTTTTTTAATCTTATCTTTATTCTCTTCTAAGACCTGGGCAAGTTGAGTGATATCTAATTTGACATCCTCAATCCTTCTGATCTCTTCTTCTCTTTTTTTAAAAAGAAGTTTTATCCTATGGTCAAGTTCTCCTATATGGTAATTTTTTTCTTTATATATAACTTGGAGTAATAGACGGGGCATCTGACCCACTTTAGAACGAGTTATAAGATTTTTGGTTCCGTTCCAGATGCCGTCTAAAAGTAATTCTACATCGTCAGTGGTTAACCCTGTGTCTTTAGCAGCATTTTCATTGATAATTCCATAGAACGCAATAAGAGAATAATGAAGTATGTATTCTTCTCTAAATGTTTTTTGTTTCGCTCCTGCTCCCGATGCAAATGCACCTGTTCCTCTGATTAAAGTTGGCTCGCCGACTCTATGAAGTGACCTTCCCATTTTGAACTGAACAGGGCCAGTGTAAGTTATTGAGTCAGCGTTCTTTTCATCCCACTCAACAGGCATTGTAACCCCAAACATTCTTATATCAATGCATTTTTCTTTTGCTTCCTTATCAATTATTCCCTTCATTTCTTGGAGTAACTCTTGAGGATTGGCATTTGGGTGTAACTTTTTCAATTCTTCTTTGTGAATTTTATTTCCAGATTCATCTATTAAGAAATCCTCCGCTCGTAATTTTGCGTCTTGAAGTTTCCCAGGTTCATATTCAATTTCTCTAACAAAAATCTCTTGGCCCTTGAAATCATGAAGATAATCACGGATAGTTCTTTTCAGGCGCACATCTGTCACAATATTAACGCCAGTCTCCTCGTCTATTCTGGGTTTGTTTTCATCTATAGGGTCCCCGTTAGGGTTAGCATCAGTGACATCATAGATAAAAAGTATCTCTGACCTATTTTTAATAATTTTTTCTTGTTGTGTAGTGATTTCACTCATTTTTAGCCCTCCTTTTCTTTTGTTAAATTTAAAACTTTATCTACTTCATCTACCAGATTCATTCCAAGGACAAAGTAGAAGTTAAGTTCATCAGTGCTTATTTGCCAATTTTTGCCCGCCTCAAGAAAATACTCAGAAATTAATGATTCCAACGATCTATAATAGTTTTTGCCATATTCTTCAAGCTTGTTCTGTATCTTTGGTAGCAAGCATTTGAAGTCTCTTTCACCCATTTTGAGTCTCTTGAGATTTTTCCAAAAAGGCGTGGAACCTCGTTCCTGATATTGTATATTCAAAAGTTTCTGCGTGAAGGCACCTAAAAGAAATACAGCTATATGGGCCGGTGTTAAGAAAGTATCTTTAAAGTTATTAAAGAAATCTTCCGCTTTTTCCTTTAATTCATTCATAAACTCACCTCCTTTTTTATTAAGTGTTTTATTTGATGGCATAATACCTAATTTTTTAAAAAATAAAAAAGATACAAAGGCTCTTAAAACTAAAAATTTTAAGTATGCATCGTGAATAAATTCTTGACGGATGCGTCCCATAAACCATGAAAATAGAAGGTTTGGCTCAATATTTAGACCTCTAAAGGTTTTATCTACTACTTCTAAGAATGATTTTTGAAACGTTATAAATCTACGAAGCTCATCAAAACGGAATTCTATATTCTCATACTGATTTCTTCCTACTTTTATGTTTTTAAAAATCTCTAACTTTTCTGCTTCTTTTTTGGCTTCAAATATTTTGCTTATTCGTGATGGAAGAATGTCTTCTACAAGAAGATTGATTTTGAAAACCTGGGGATTGGGGGCGCTAAAAAAGAGAAAGTTGTATGTTAAAACATCTTTTAGCTCTCCGAGAAATTCAAGGATTTCTTTTTCATCTTCTGTAATTTGCTCCAAAGTTCTTTCCTTTAATAACTCCTCTGGATGTGTTGAATAACGAAAAAATGTCTCTATTACTTCCTCAGTTCCTTCAACACCCAGTATAAATTTTGGTATAAGATAGTACTGTTGCCCTCCCATCTTCTTTTTTAAATACTCATCCAAGAATTTTTTCCCCTCAGCAATCTTTAAAGAACACTCTAAACACAAAGGAGCATTTTTCCATGCATATTTTTTTTCAAATCCACCCGCAATATAACCTGGCTTATCCAGGGTATAAAAAGGGATTGGGATTGCTTCGCCATAAACCTCATCTTTCTTCTCACCACAAACTGAGCAGACATGGTTGGTCTTTACAATCTATTTGTAATCTTGTTTTACAGATCCCACAAGCAGATCTTTAAAAATATCAAAATCGCCAAGGTATCTTAATTGACCTTTAACTTCGATGGCTAAGGTAAATAAACAACCTTTGTTTCTCTTTAAGGAAAGCTTCACTTCCTCAAGTTTTTGGGATAGGTCTTTTAAGATTTTCTGTTCTGAGTTCTCAATGGCAACTTTAAGGTCATTTAAAACAGGATCATTATAGTTATTATACTTTTCAAACCAGCTTTTAACTTTGTTTTTAAAAAATTTTTTAACCTCTGTAATCTTGGCTGTAGGAGTATAATCAGGCCCTTGAGAGGCACCTCTACGATATAGGTATTTTTCTATCTTTGACTCAAAGAACTCTTCTATCTTTATCTCACTGTATTTAAGACCACTTCCTTTTTTTCTAAATACAGCTACCAAAACCATTGGGTAATTCCCATCTTGATTTGGGTTCTGCACGAGAATGGATAGAAGATCTGAGGTATCTTTCCCATCTTTTTTAATCTTAACTCCCCCAATTCCTTTATTGCCTGAATCATTTTACATACAAAAAGTTTTTTATATAAAATAAAAATCAAGAACCAATTTTTCAAGTCGTTTCGCCCGAAACCTTATAAATCTATTTTAGCCTATAGAACCAATATTTGTCAAAGTTTGTAAAAATTATTTGCTTTAGTTAAGTTTAATTAAAAAAGTAAGACGAAAGTCATGGTGAAGATAAAAGCAAGTGAAAACGGTCCATATGTGATTGAAACAGATAATGGAACCTTTGAGGTTGAAAGGGACTCGGGGAAGGAGACAATAAATAAGAAAACAATTGCCCTATGTAGGTGTGGTGGTTCTAACAATAAACCGTTTTGCGATGGAACGCATAGAAAAGTCGGTTTTACAGCGAAAGAAGCAAGGATAAAAATTACGTAAAAATCGTTCATAGATTTGAGATATGCACTCGTTATTTGAGCTTAAACCATACATTTTGAGATACAAGAAGTTAATTGGTTTGGGGATTTTATTTATTCTCGTAAGTGAATTCTTCTATGTTATTATTCCAATTTTAATTGGTCGTGCGGTAGATAGTTTGAAAGCTGGGGTTACAAATGAAAAACTTATCTGGTTTGCCTTGCTTATATTAGGATCGACCCTTTTAAGTGGTATCGCTTCTTTTTTCATACGCCAAACGATAATTGTCGCATCGCGCAAAATAGAATATGATATGAGAAATGATTTTTATCGCCATGTCCAAGGTTTGCATTACCTTTACTTCAGGGATAAAAAAATAGGCGATATAATGGCTTATGCAACGAATGATATACCGGCGGTGAGGAACTTTCTCGGACCTGGGATAATGTATTCAATTGAGACGATAATTGAGTTCGTTGTCATACTTGTGATTATGTTTTTGATGAGTTTTAAACTTACTTTGATTACATTGATACCGTTACCTTTGATTTCTTTTCTCGTTTACAAAGTTGGGAAAATTGTGCATGAGAAATATGAAGATATACAAGAACATTTTGGGGTCATTACAACCGCAGCGCAAGAAAATATCTCAGGAATAAGGGTTATAAAATCTTATGTTAGGGAAAATTACGAGATTGAAAAGTTCAAGAGGTTGACTTTAGAATATCTTGTGAAAAATGTTAAGTTGGTCAAAATAGAGTCGTTGATGTATCCATTGATGATATTAATAACCGGGGTTTCGATCATACTTGTCATTTGGTATGGTGGTTTTCAAGTTATAAAAGGGTCGATGACTTTAGGGCAGGTGACTTCTTTTTTAATCTACCTTGGATATTTGATATGGCCTATGATTGCTTTTGGATGGATTGTTAATTTAACTCAAAGAGCATCCGCGTCGATGGATAGATTGCTTGAGGTTATGAGAGTTGAATCACAGATAAAAGATACACACGAAACGGATCATTCGATCAGGGAGATAAAAGGTAAGATAACTTTTAAAGATGTTTGGTTTAAATATCCTGATTCTAAAAATTACGTTTTGAAGGGAATAAATCTTGAAATTGACCAAGGACAAACCGTAGGGATCGTCGGTTATACAGGCAGTGGGAAAACGACGCTTGTGAATTTGATCCCGCGATTATTTGATCCAGATAGAGGAGAAGTTTTGATTGACGATGTAAACATTAAAAAAATTCCACTTAAAGTTTTAAGAGAAAGCATCGGATATGTTCAACAGGAGGTTTTTCTCTTCTCTGACACTGTGAAAAATAATATAAGGTTTGGGGTTGACGGGGTTAACGATGAGAAAGTAATAGAAGTTGCGAAACTTGCCCATATTTATGACGAGGTTATGGATTTTCCAAATAAATTTGATACGATCGTTGGAGAAAGAGGCATAATGATATCGGGCGGTCAAAAGCAAAGGCTCGGACTTGCAAGGGCTTTGATAAAAGAACCAAAGATTTTAATACTTGACGATTCTTTCTCTTCTGTTGATGCTTATACCGAAGAGATGATTTTGAAAAATTTAAGAGAGTTTAGAAAGGGGAGAACGACGATAATCATAAGCCATAGGATAACCGCTGTAAAAGATGCGGATTTTATAATCGTTCTCGATGGTGGTGAAATCCTTGAAAAAGGCACGCATGAGGAGTTGCTCAGCCTCGATGGGATTTATGCAGATCTATATCAAAAACAAGTTTTGGAAGAAGAACTTGAAAAAATGTAAAATAAACCCACCTGTCTTTTATGTACGACTTTAGGGAGGATGAAATACTTGGCAAGGCGTATGATTCGAGATTGATGAAAAGACTTTTAAAATACGTAAAGCCTTACTGGAAACATGTCGTTGTCTCAATTATCCTTGTTTTGATCCTTGCTGTTTTAAATCCACTGCGACCTTATATAACGAAATTTGCTATAGATGACTATATTTTAAAGTCGAATTATAGTGGACTTGTAAAACTTGCGCTTTTACTCTTTGGAATTCTTTTTTTGCAAGGTATATTACAATATCTTTTGGGCTACATAACAGGATGGATTGGACAAAAGACGATCTTCGATTTGAGGATGGAGGTTTTTCAGCATTTGCAAAGGCTTTCTTTAAGGTTCTTTGACAAAAATCCGACAGGACGACTTGTAACGCGGGCTACAAACGATGTTGAATCTTTAAATGAAATGTATTCATCAGGAATTATTCTCGTCTTTGGGGATATATTCACTATAGTTGGGATACTATACTTTATGTTCAAATTAAGTTTTGAACTTTCACTTGTGACATTGAGCGTTTTGCCTTTGCTTTTTTATGCCACATTTTTGTTCAGAAAAAAAGCTAGAGAAGTGTATAGGGAAGTTAGAACTTTGATTGCGAGGATAAATGCTTTTCTGCAAGAACATTTCTCGGGCGTTAGCGTGGTTCAAATCTTTAATGTAGAAGAGAAAGAGTTTCAAAAATTTGAACAGATAAACGCCAAATACAGGGACGCAAACATAAAATCGATTTTTTATTACGCTGTTTTTTATCCAGCGGTTGAACTGATAAGTGCGGTTGGTATAGCTTTGATCATTTGGTATGGCGGTGGTGAGGTTATAAAGGGGGCTGTGACGATTGGAACTTTAATATCGTTTATGCAGTACACGGAGATGTTCTTTAGACCGGTAAGGGATTTGTCGGAGAAATACAATATCTTCCAAACTGCGATGGCGTCAGCAGAGAGGATATTTAAACTTCTTGATACGAAGATTTTAATAAAGCAACCCGAGAAACCAGTTAAACTTAAAAACATACATGGCGAGATAGAATTCAAAAATGTTTGGTTTGCATATAGGGACGATGGTGAAAGCATAACAGGTGAGGACTGGATTTTGAAAAATGTTTCTTTTAAAATTAATGCAGGAGAGAAAGTCGCGATCGTTGGAGCAACTGGTTCAGGGAAAAGCACAATTATAAATTTAATTTCCAAGTTTTACGAGGTTCAGCAAGGGCAAATTTTGATAGATGGGATAGATATAAAAAACATTGATGAAAAAGAATTAAGAAAACATATCGCGGTTGTGTTACAGGATGTTATGCTTTTTTCAGGAGATATTTTGACCAATATAACGCTTGGGGATGAGAAGATTAGTTTTGAGAAAGTTGTTGAATCCGCTCGCTTGATTGGGGCGGATAAGTTCATTGAAAAACTACCAAACGGATATTTTGAAAGTGTCCATGAAAGAGGAGCTAATTTCTCCGTTGGTGAGAAACAACTTATCTCGTTCGTTAGAGCATTGGTTCGTGATCCAAAAATACTTGTCCTTGATGAAGCAACATCAAGTGTTGATGTTGAGACAGAGTGGATAATTCAAAAAGCGATTGAAAAGCTCCTTGAAAATAGGACGGCTATAATCATCGCCCATAGGTTATCAACGATTCAAAATTCAGACAAAATAATCGTCCTTCACAAAGGAGAGGTTCGCGAGATCGGAACACATGATGAGTTACTTGCTATGAAAGGCATTTATTATCGACTCTATCAATTGCAGTATAAGGAGAGAAGGAAAAAGACTGTTGGTTTATCGGAGCCAAATTAAAAAATTCTTCCTCAAAAGGGATAGGTTATTTTAAAACCAAAAAACTAAGGAGGGCTGAAGCCATGCAGAGGATCATCACAATTGAGCGTTTTATCATCGAAAAGGAGCATGAAATTCCTGGGGCAACTGGGGAGTTTTCAAAACTTCTTACAGACCTTGCTCTCGCAGCAAAAATCGTGTGGCGTGAGGTTTCAAAAGCGGGGCTTGTCGATATCATCGGTTCAACCGGGAAGTTGAATATCTCCGGTGATGTCGTTCAAAAACTTGATGAATTTGCAAATGAGATCTTCATCAATGTGATGCAGAAAGGGGGTCATCTTTGTGCAATGGCAAGTGAAGAAAGTAAAGATTTAATTGATATTCCTGAAGAACTTGCAAAGGGTAAATATGTCCTTGTATTTGATCCGCTCGATGGAAGTTCAAATATCGATGTAAATGTCTCGATTGCTTCTATATTTGGAATTTACAGGAGGATCACGCCATCTGGCAAGGGTACTATAGAGGATGTCTTACAACCTGGAAGAAATCTTGTCGCAGCTGGTTACATCGTTTATGGTTCAAGTACTATATTTGTTTATACGACTGGAAACGGGGTTCATGGATTTACGCTTGATCCAAGCATTGGAGAATTTTTATTATCCCACGAAAATATGCGAATTCCGAAAAAAGGGGATATCTATAGTGTGAATGAGGGGTATTACAAAAGATGGGATGAAAATATGAAAAAGTTTATCAACTATCTTAAGGCTGAGGATAAAGCTACAGGCAGACCTTATAAGTTAAGGTATGTTGGAACACTTGTAGCGGACTTTCACAGGACGCTTCTCTACGGCGGGATTTTTATGTATCCCGGGGATTCTAAAAGTCCAGAGGGGAAATTGAGATTGATTTATGAAGCGGCGCCGCTTGCTTATGTTGTTGAAAAAGCAGGGGGAAGGGCAAGCAATGGATTTCAAAATATACTTGATGTAAAACCAACAAGTCTGCATCAAAAGACCCCACTTTTCATCGGAAGTGAAGAAGATGTAAAACTTGCGGAGAAGTTTTTACAGGGGAAAGTGGAAGATTAAAGCAAGGGGGCTCATTTGAGCCCCTTTTTTATTTTACATTTAACGTCTCCACATTATTCCCCACGTCCCAATCAAATTGTTTTTTAAACATACTTGCTTTATATTTTTTAATAAATCGAAGTGAAAATCAAAAAATTGAGCGAGTTGAATAAGTTTTCGAATATACTTGTGTGTAGAACTGATAAGATCGGAGATGTGATTTTAACTTTGCCCGTTGTCAACGCCTTGAGAGATTTTTATCCGAATTCGAGAATAACTTTTTTAGTTAGTGAATACACAAGCGAAATTGTCCAGGGGCATAGAGCAGTTGATGAGGTTATGGTTTACAAACCAGATGAAAGCGTTTCTCAACTTACAAAAAGGTTAAAGCAAAAGAAGTTTGACCTTGCTGTCGTAGTTTTTCCAGTTTTTAAGATTGCACTTGCTTTGTGGCTTGCACGCGTTCCCGTAAGAGTTGGCACGGGATATAGGTTTTTTTCCTTTCTTTTCAATAAAAGAGTTTTTGAACATAGGAAATGCGCCGAAAAACACGAAGTGGAATATAACCTGAATTTGATAAAACATCTTGGCGTTGAAGTTAGTGAAATTAAATTTGATATTTTTATTCCACAGTCAGCGTTTGATAAAGTGAAGAAAGTTCTTACAGAGTATAGATTAAACGAAAATAATTACATCATTGTTCATCCCGGAAGTAAAGGTTCGGCGAGGAATTTGAGGCCAAGCAAATTTAGGGAGATAGTGAAGAAATTGGTAAGCGAAGGATTTAAGGTCGTCATAACTGGAAGTAAAGATGAGAAAGAACTTGTAAAATATGTCTGCAATGGAATTGAAAATTCCTTTGATTTTTCCGGCCTTTTTAATTTGAAGGAGCTCTCGGCGCTAATAAAAGATGCTTCGATATTTATTTCGAATTCAACTGGACCAATTCACATTGCATCTGCAGTTGGAACCCCCGTAATTGGTTTTTATCCGCCAATAAAAGTGATGAGTCCAAAAAGGTGGGGACCATATGCAAACGATAGGATTATTTTTGTCCCCGATGTTCCCTTTGAGTGTAGAAAATGTATTGGGGAAAAATGCGAGTTTTATGATTGCATGGATTTGATAAACATTGATGAAGTTGTTAAATCAGTAAAAGAAAAAATCATTGGGGTTAATGTTAAGGTATAAAAGTTTAATTTTTCCATTGGCTTTCTTATTCGTTTTTTCTTTCAAACAAGATGAGGCGGTTGTCTCATTTAACAGCAGAAAGATTGAGCACAATGCTTTTAAGGTTGGCGAGCGTTTGCTTTACGATGTTAAATATCAATTTCTGAAAGTTGGTGAGGCGGAGGTATCAATTCCGGAGCTCGTTGATTATAATGGCAGAAAATGTTATCGTGCGATATTTCGTGTATGGTCTTTGCCGTTTTTCTCCATTTTTTATAAAGTCGATGATAGATATGAAAGTTATATCGATGTTGAAGGAATCTATCCATGGAAATTCGAACAGCGCGTAAGGGAAGGGAGATATAAACATGATTTTTATGCTGAGTTTGACCATATTAATTTGCTTGCGAGAACATCGGAGGGAGTTTATCCAATACCGCAGTATGTGCAAGATGTTTTTTCCGCTTTTTATTATGCGAGAACGCAAGATTATTCTGGTAAAAGAGTTGGTGAGAAGGTTAAACTTGAAAACTTCTATAAAGATAGAACTTATCCCCTTGAGGTGAAATATCTTGGTGAGCAAGTTGTGAAAGTTAAGGCGGGCAAATTTAAATGTGCGGTCATTGAACCTTTGATTGTTGAAGGTGGTCTTTTCAAAGCAAAGGGAAGATTTTTTCTTTGGATTACAAACGATGATAAAAAGATTCCTATCAAAATGATGGCTGAGATTCCAATAGGGAATGTAACCGGGGAATTGAGAGAATTTGAAGGAATCGAAAAAATAAGCGCAAAACTCGATTGATGAAATCAAAATATGAAAAAATCGATCTGACGAAGGTAAAAACGATATCGATCAAAAACAGAAAAAGCAAGGTCAACACAGATGAATTTGCAAAAGTATTCGACCCAAAGAAACAAAGTTTTAATGAATTTATCAACTCCCTTCCAGATATTCTTGTAGCAAAAGATTTGAAAATTTTGGTTGATAAAATTGTAAATGCTTATAAAAAAGACAAACTTGTTGTTTTCTTGATCGGTGCACATGTCATAAAAGTTGGTCTTGCCCCACTTTTAATTGAACTTGGAAGGCTTGGTATTATAAAGGCACTCGCTATGAATAGCGCGGCTGTAATTCATGATGTCGAAACCGCTTTATTTGGGCAAACTTCGGAAGATGTAGCGGAAAACATAATGGACGGAAGTTTTGGCATGGCGAAAGAAACTGGCGATTTTATAAATTCGACGCTTGAGCATTACTATAAAAATTCCGAACTCGGTTACGGTGAAGCAATTGGAAAGCAACTTAATGATATAAATGCACCAAACAAAGATTATAGCGTTCTTGCCTCCTTTTACAATTTAAGTATACCTGTAACTGTTCATGTAGCTATTGGGACGGATATAGTTCATCAACAGCCAACGATGAACGGTGCTGTAACGGGTGAGATGAGCTTTAGAGATTTTAAGGTTTTGTGCAATGTTTTAACTCGACTTGATTCTGAGGGAATTGTTATAAATATCGGCTCAGCTGTAATTATGCCCGAAGTTTTTCTTAAAGCCCTAACCGTTGTTCGAAATCTTGGGTATAATGCCTTTGGCTTCACTACCGCGAATTTTGATATGCTGCGTCATTATAGACCGACCGTAAATGTTGTGCAACGTCCAACTCAAGGTGGGGGTCAAGGTTTTATAATAACTGGGCATCATGAAATTATGATCCCACTTTTAGTTGCAATGATAAAAAATAAAATTTGAAATTTTATGATTGATAGAGATAACTTTGACTCATCAAACGCTAAAACATCGCTTAAATCATCACCGATCGCTATGACTTTAATAGCCCTTGGGACGGTGTTTGTGTTATATCAATTCTTTGGCGCAGGCATTACCTTTCTCTTATTTGGTGGACTTGATGAGGGAAATGTTCAGGGCTTTAGATTAATGACAATGGCTTCACAATTTCTCTTTATCTTGGTTCCTACGCTTCTTTTTGCGAGATGGGAAGATGTTAATTATAGAGAAATCTTTAAGCTAAAAATCCCAAGCCTCGTTGAGGTTGTTCTTGTGATAGTTGGGACGCTTTCGCTTCAAAATATAGCCCAAGTTTATCTTTATCTTCAAGATATGATTATGCCGATACAAAAGCTTTCGCCAATTTTTGAAACTTTGAGAAAAATGATAGAAAAGACATATTTGATTTTAATTTCGGCGAGTTCTCCAATTGAATTTGCTTTCGTTGCCCTTGTCGTTGCTTTTACCCCGGCGATATGTGAGGAGCTTTTGTTTCGTGGTTTGGTTCAATATAATCTTTCAAAAGCAGGCGGACATAAACTTGGGTTTATAATTACTGGAATAATCTTTGCGATGTATCATGCTAATCCGTTTAGTTTTATTCCTTTAATTGCCCTCGGAATATATTTTGGGTATCTTGTTTATAAATCCGGGAGCATTTTCCTGGCGATGTTGGCGCATTTTACAAATAATTTCACTGCGGCGTATTTTTACTATGCTTTTGGAAAGGAAGGAATTATCTCAGGCTCTACACCATCGCTATTTTTAATCTTTTTCTTCTCAATTGTAATTTTTATAAGCTCGATTTATGCATTTGAAATTTTAACGAACAAAAATTAATCTTTAAAACTTTAAAATGGGTAAGTGTCCACTTTGTGGTCTTATATATCCAGATGGTGTGAGCATATGCCCTGATTGTAACATAAATTTGATCGATGAAAAGCCTGAAATTTGCATTTACTGTGGAGCTGAGATCGAGCCTGGCTTACCTTACTGCCCTGAGTGTGGGAAAATTTTTGTGTCAAGAATTTTTGGCGAAGAAGATGAAATAGAATGCGAAGAACACATTGAAAGGTCAGCTGTTGGGATTTGTGTTGTCTGTGGAAAGCCTGTATGCAGTGAATGTGGGATTGAAATCAATGGGAAAATTTATTGTAAAGAGGCTAATCACAGACAATATGATGAAAATTGGACGGTTGTTTATACTACTCAATATGAATACGAAGCAGAAATGTTAAAAGCAAACATTGAAAGCGCGGGTGTTCCATGCGTTATCTTTTCAACGAAAGACCATTCATATTTTATGACGGTTGGATTTGGTGCCGTTAAAATCCTTGTCCCAAAGGCTCAAAAAGATATAGCAATAAAAATAATCGAGGACTTAAGATACCGTGACGAAGATTTATATGAGTGATCTATTAACCCGTGTTTTAATCGCCCTTGTTGGAATACCTTTAATTTTGTTGATAACCTTGCGAGGTAAATTCTTTTTTCTTGGTTTTATAATTTTAATTTCCGTCCTTGCCACATTTGAATATTATCAACTTGTCACACGAAAGAATTTATCTCCGGTTGTCATCGTTGGTTTGGTGGCTATTTTTTTGATTGACCTTATTTTTTATTTTGGAAAAATTCAACTTTTGATTCCGCTTATCATTTTAACTGTTCTTTTATCCGGACTTATCGAGCTGTTCAGGAAGCCTAAATTTCCGGAATGGTCTGCGAGTTTGAATTTTGCTGTGACATTGTTTCCTGTTTTTTACATTGGGTTATCTTTTGGGACTTTGATTGGTTTGAGGGAGCTAAAATGGTCGAGCTATTCCGACGGTGGAATTTTGATAATTTCAGTTTTAGCGATAATTTGGATTTGTGATACCGCTGCTTATTTTATTGGCAAATCTTTTGGAAAAAGAAAACTTTATGAGAGGGTAAGCCCAAATAAGACAGTTGAAGGTTTTGTAGGTGGTTTTGTCTTTGCTATTATTTCTTCTTTTGTTGCGAGATTTTTAACCCTTGACTATTTAACTTGGGTTGATGCGATTGTTATAGGGTTGGTAGTTGGGATTTTTGGTCAACTTGGGGATCTCATTGAGTCTTTAATTAAAAGAGATGTTGGGGTTAAAGATTCATCAAATATAATCCCAGGGCATGGCGGGGTTTTTGATAGATTCGATAGTTTAATTTATGTGGCTCCGCTTATTTATCTTTATATTGCAGGCAAAATAAATGAGATTGCGCCGTGAGAAACGGAAAAAGAAAAATTCATATACTGACGCTTGGATGTCCGAAGAATCTCGTTGATTCGGAAATTTTGATCAATAGTTTTAAAGATAGATTTCAAATCGTTGACAAACCAGAGAAAGCGGAAATAGTTTTGATAAATACTTGCGGTTTTATCGAGTCAGCAAAACAAGAATCGATCGAGAAGATTTTTGAGGCAGTTGAACTTAAGGAAAGGAGAAAAGTTAAAAGCGTATATGTGATGGGTTGTCTATCTGAAAGATATAAAGATGAACTTGAGAAGGAAATCCCAGAGGTTGATAAATTTTTCGGGGCGGGAAAGTTTGAGGAGATTTTAAATGAATTTGGAATTGATTATAAATACGAACTTCTTGGTGAAAGAGAAATGCTTACGCCGAGACATTATGCTTATCTTAAAATTGCAGAAGGTTGTGATAATCCTTGCTCGTTTTGTGCTATACCTTTAATTCGAGGAAAATATGTTAGCAGACTGATTGAGGAGATTATCAAAGAAGCGCAAAAACTTGCGTGGAGAGGGGTCAAGGAATTGATCGTAATCGCTCAAGATACAACTTATTATGGGCTTGATATTTACGCTCAAAGAAAACTTGCTGTTCTTTTAGAACGTTTATCTGAAATAGATGGGATCGAGTGGATTCGACTTATGTATGCTTTCCCTGCGAAATTTCCTTTGGATGTTCTTCGTGTAATCGCACAAAATCCAAAAATTTGTAAGTATATCGATATCCCGATTCAGCATATTTCTGATAAAATTTTAAAATCGATGAGGCGCGGCATAACAAAGCATAAGACGATTGAACTTCTTGAAAAAATCAGGGAGAGGGTCCCAGAAGTTGCGATAAGAACGAGTTTGATAGTTGGTTACCCGGGCGAGACCGAGAAGGAGTTTGAAGAATTGCTGAACTTTGTTTATGAATTCAAATTTGAACGGCTTGGTGTTTTCACATATTCACAGGAGGATGGGACTCCAGCTTATGAACTTGGGGACCCGGTTGAGCCAGAGGAAAAAGAAAGACGAATGGCGTTAATTATGAACGCTCAACGCGAAGTGATAATTGAAAAAAATGAAAAATTAATTGGAAGAAAGATAAAAGTTCTAATTGATGCAAAGGAAGGCGATAGCTATATTGGAAGGACACAATGGGATGCACCAGAGATCGACCTTGAGGTTTTGGTCGAGGGTGAGAATTTTAAAGTTGGTGAGTTTTACGAAGTTGAGATTTACGATAATTTTGAGTATAATTTACTTGGAACCGTTGTTGAGAAACGAATCCGAAACAATTTTTGTTAAATCTTTTGAAAACAAAAAATCCGATTCAAATTCAAATCTGGTGTGAGAAAGATGAAAAATTTAATTTTAATATTAGTGATTTTTTTGAGTGCGGCGGTTTTTGCTCAGGTTGAGACAAGCACGCCAAGAAGTTATGCGGTGCCTCAGTTTTATTTTAGCGTATTGAACTTCGCAAGCGATTCAAGTGTAAGCCCGGGTCAAAGCAGAGTTGATATCTATGTTCAAGTTCCATATGAGTTTCTCCAGTTTATAAAGGCGGAATCACATTATATTGCAAATTATGAGGTCACAGTCAATGTCTTGACAAGCAAAGGTAAATATGTAACTGAGAAGGTATGGACGCGGAAAGTTGTGGCTGACAATTTTGATCAAACCGTTTCAATGGCTTTTTGGGACATATCTCAGGCGTTTTTGAACTTTCCTTTTGGCGATTATAAAATCTCTGTTCAAGTTATTGACCTTGACACAAAGCGTGGGTTTAAGAAAAGCGGTACAATAAGCGTTAGAAATTTTGCGAAAGAACCGTTATCAATGAGCGATCTAATGATGGTTTCTTCAGTGAAGGTCGAAGGCGATGTCAAGACAATTGTTCCAAATGTTTCGAACACAGTGATATCAAGATCGGGGGAAGGTTTTTATCTCTTCTTTGAGGTTTATAATAATACAAACCTTGAGGATTCAATCAAAATCGTGTATAAGATAAACAAGTTCGAAGGACGTAAGAAAAAACCCGTGCAAGTTTATGAAGGATTAACATCTGAATTTATAAAAACTGGGAAAAATTCTGTGATTCTTGAAATACCCGAATTACAACTTGGATTTGGGGATTATGTTACTTTGGTTGAAGTGAGGATGAAATCAAACCGTGATTATTATTCGGTGGCTCAGAAAGAATTTATGGTAAGACGGCATGAAATACCCGATTTGATATCTGACCTTGATAAGGCGATTGAACAGCTTATATATATCGCAAAGCCAGAAGAGTTGAACTATATTAAATCGGCTTCAAATGACGCTGAGAAAGAAAAGAGATTTCTCGAGTTCTGGCGGAAAAAAGATCCAACTCCGGGCACGCTTAGAAACGAATTAATGGAAGAGTATTATGGAAGGGTGAAGTATGCGAACGAGCATTTTGGTCATTATATCGAGGGATGGAGAACTGATATGGGGATGGTTTATATAATCTTTGGACCGCCAAGCAGTGTTGATAGACATCCGTTTGATATTGACAGCAAGCCATATGAGATATGGTATTACTATGAACTTAACAGAAGATTTATCTTCCTTGATGAAACTGGCTTTGGTGATTATCGTTTGATAACTCCTCTTTGGGATGAATGGACGAGAAATATCTGGCGTTAATCTAGAAAATTCCAAACAACACCAAATCTTAAACTTCTATTTTGCATCGGGTAGAATGAAGTTGTCATATATTTTGTATTTGTTGTGTTTGCAAGGCTTAGAAATATGACCACGCTTTTTATCCTTCCGCTTACGAACAAGTCAAACGTGCTAAATTTTTTCAATTCGGTTCCATTTTCCGCAAATAAAAACGCCGAATTTATAAATCTGAATCCGTAAAACTTATCCGATAAAGTAAACCTTGCACCAGCCCTTAAATTCAAAGTTTTGGTCAGTTTCCCTTCAAAGAAAAACTCGCCCTTTACAAAATATCTTGGATACGGTCTCGTTACTTTGTTTAGTATGATTTGTGGGTTAGCTCTAAAAGTAAGTTTCCAAATTTCGAGGGAAAGATTGGTTTCGAAAAAGGTTCTGCTTATGTTGGTTTTGTAGAATGTGGAATCGATGAAAATTAGATAATTTGAAATTTTTCGGGTTTGAATTTTTGCTTCGATTGAAAAATTTTTTAGCCTGTATTCGCTTCCAAATTCGTAGACGATATGCTTTTCAAATTCCAACGAGCCAGTTATGATCTGTTCAAGTAGGGTTGGGATTCTAAAAGAGCGCGACAATCCAGCGTGGATTTTAAACTGACCAAATTTTGTTGAGATCCCGAAACCATAGTTTGCGATCGTCTTTTTATTCAAATTTTCAACTCTTACAAATGCCAATGGGATGAACTTATCGAGTTTAATTTTGGCTTTTAAAAAAGATGAAAACGTTGTAAGCGAACTTGAGCCTTGCTTTAAATAGCCTGTTGAAAGTGTGTCGTTTAGCAATGAGACCTTCAAATTACTTTTTTGAAATTCGAAACAAGCGTTCAAATCCAAAAGTGGGGCCGAACTTGATAAACTAATCTTTGCTCCATAAAAGTTTGAATTTCTATCGTTTGGATCTTTTAGCGATGTAAATTTATCTTTTTGAAAAGTGTGATAAAGCACGAAGTTAATTTGATTAAGTGAGTCGATGAAATATTTTGAAGATAAAGTAAAATCATTTCTTTTCAAGGCAAGTTTTGAATTTTGCTCAAGAACTGGTGCGATTCTTTCGTTGTAGATTATGCTTTCATTATCAAGCGATATATTCGTTGTATCTATTCCGCCGTTTAAAGCGTTGTCTTCGATCGTGTAAATGTTTAAAAGAGAAAAAGTTAAATTTCTTTTTAGCATCCAAAGCGAATTTACAAATAGATTCCATGCGTCGTATTGTGAGTTAAAAAATCTTCCTGCGGAGGAATTTCGCCTAAATCCAAATGTAAAGTTTGAATTTTTCAAAATGTTGTATGAAAAACTTCCATCGGCGATCGTTAAATCGTACGCATCTTCGATATATCTTATTCTTGTGATAGGTCTCGATGTGAAAATGTTTTTGAAAACAAAATTTGTAATCGATGAATTTGCATTTGAAAATAGGGACGAAGAAAAACTTTTGTCGGTTTCAATCAAGAAAATGTTATCCATCGGAAGGATGTTAAGCGATAGGTATGGGAAAACGTGTCCATTTAAAGTTCTGCCATTGAGAAGGAATTGAGATGAACGCATATCGATGAAATTAAAATTCAGATTGATAGGTTTGCCGTTTTCGCCGAGTTCATTTGCGAAGATATTGTTTTTTAAAATTATTATGTCGGCTGGATTTTTATAGTCAAGGGTTTCAAATTGGTCGAGCGTCGTCTCGACTCTATGATTTGGGAGAATTTTTCCGATAATAAAAATTGGGAAAGGTTTTGATGTGTCGGAATTTGGTTGGTAGAATGTGATTTGAGTCAAGGTAAACAGAAGGGCTAAAATTTGCATTTTAACAAACTTTGTTGTTTATTATTTTTGAAGATGAATTTATGGAACGCTTTTGAAATTTTCAATTTGGTAATTTGACAAATGGGTTTTATATTTGATTAAGGGATTAGTTCTTAAGAAACTTGTGAAAAGTCGGACATTGTTAAGTACATTGAAAACACAAAAACAAAGATAAAATAAATTTCCATGGAAGGTAACTTTTCAAATCGGGTTCAGGAAGTCATAAGGCTAAGTCGTGAAGAAGCATTACGACTTGGTCATGATTATATAGGGACGGAACATTTATTGCTTGGTATAATTAGGGAAGGAGAGGGACTCGCTGTTAAGATATTGCGGAATCTTGGATGTGATCTTTACAAACTTAAGAAAGCGATTGAGGATACGGTTAGAACTACTGGTGGGACTTTGGTCATGGGGAGCTTGCCCTTGACAAAGCAGGCTGAGAAAGTTTTGAAGATAACTTATCTTGAGGCGAAGCTTTATAAGTCTGATGTTATCGGGACGGAGCATCTTCTTCTTTCAATTTTGAGGGATGAGGATAATCTTGCATCGCAGATTTTAAGGCAATTTGGGGTAACTTATGATGCTGTTAGAAATGAACTTGATAATATTTTGAGCGGAAAATCAAACGTTACAGAGAAAACTCGCTATGCTGAGTCTACCCGAGCTCAACAGGAGAGGACGAAGACGCCAGTCTTGGATAACTTCAGCAGGGATTTAACAAAATTGGCAATGGAAGGAAAACTTGACCCTGTAATTGGAAGGGATAAGGAGATAGATCGGGTTGCTCAGATTTTGAGTAGGAGAAAGAAGAATAACCCAGTTTTGATTGGTGAACCTGGCGTTGGGAAAACCGCTATAGTTGAGGGGCTTGCGCTGAGGATTATTCAAAAGAAGGTTTCAAGGATTTTGCATAACAAAAGGATAGTTCAACTTGATCTTGCTGCACTTGTTGCTGGGACGAAATATCGAGGTCAATTTGAGGAGAGGGTCAAAGCGATTTTAAACGAGCTTGAAAAGGCAAAAGATGTAATTCTCTTCATCGATGAATTGCATACCATAGTTGGAGCGGGTGGGGCATCTGGTTCGCTTGATGCTTCAAATATGTTTAAACCAGCTCTTGCAAGAGGTGAATTGCAATGTATAGGAGCTACAACTCTTGATGAATATCGCCAGTATATCGAAAAGGACGGGGCACTTGAGAGGAGATTCCAAAAAGTTATGATCGATCCACCAAGCGTTGAAGAAACGATTTACATTTTAATGAACATAAAAGACAAATACGAAGAGCACCATAATGTGAGATATACGGATAAAGCGATTGAAGCTGCTGTAAGATTGAGCGATAGATATATCACCGATCGATATTTGCCTGACAAAGCAATTGATGTTATGGATGAAGCTGGAGCGAGGGTTCACCTCTCGCATATAGTTGTTCCAAAGGAGATAGTCGAACTTGAGGAGGAGATCGAAAAAATTAGGCAGATGAAAAATCAGGTTGTTAAGAATCAGGACTTTGAGCAAGCGGCGCGGTTAAGAGACCTTGAGAAGAAACTTTTGAGCGACCTTGAGATAGCAAAACGTGAGTGGGAGATAAAAGCGCAAAGCATGGTGTTTGAGGTGACGGAGGAGGATATAGCTGAAGTGGTTGCAATGATGACGGGAATACCTGTGAATAAGATCAGTCAATCTGAGTCGGAAAAATTAATGAACATGTCTGAGGAGCTGAAGAAACAAGTTGTCGGTCAAGATGAGGCGATCGAAAAATTAACACGAGCTATAAGAAGGGCAAGAGCTGGGTTAAAAGATCCGCGCAGACCGATTGGCTCATTTATCTTCCTTGGACCAACTGGTGTTGGAAAGACAGAACTCGCAAAAGCGCTCGCAAGGTATTTATTCGATACGGAGGACGCATTGATAAGAATTGATATGAGCGAATATATGGAGAAATTTAATGTTTCGAGATTGATCGGCGCACCCCCGGGATATGTTGGTTACGAAGAAGGTGGACAATTGACTGAAAAAGTTAGAAGAAAACCTTATTCAGTTGTTTTGTTTGATGAGATCGAAAAGGCGCATCCGGATGTATTTAACATTTTGCTGCAGATCCTTGATGATGGGCAACTTACAGATAGTCTTGGTCATAGGGTTGACTTTAGGAATACGATTATAATCATGACTTCAAACATTGGAACAAGGGATATAAAAGTTACAGGTGGGATTGGCTTTGGCATTGGAGAGAGCCCAAAGGATAGGTTTGAGGCGATGAAAGCAACTATCGAGGAAGCTGTAAAGCGCGTTTTCAGTCCAGAGTTTTTGAACAGAATTGATGAAATAATAATTTTCAAACCGCTTGAGAAAGAGCATATAATTCAGATTGTTGACATCGCTGTGCAAGATATATTGAAGCGACTTAAGTCAATGAATATGACGCTTGAATTGACCAGGAGTGCAAAGGAGTTTCTCGCCGAAAAAGGATACGATCCAGCTTTTGGAGCAAGACCTTTGAAGAGAGCTGTTCAGAAATACCTTGAGGAGCCATTATCTGAGGAAGTTTTGAAAGGTAAATTTACAGCTGGAAGCGTAATTAAAGTTAGATTGTCGAAGAATCGAGATGAACTTGTTTTTTACGATGCGAGCAAACAAAAAGGAGAACCAGAAGAACTTGCGGAGGAGGAGAAGTGAAATTAAGCGGATGGTTCAACCATCCGCTTTTGTTAAAATAAATTTTTTAAGATATGCAATTTTCTCAGATCTCTACTGAGGAAGTTTTAAAAATTTTCAAAGAGACGGGGGCACTCCTTGAGGGGCATTTCCTCTTAACATCTGGGTTGCATAGTTCAAAGTATTTTCAATGCGCTAAAGTTTTGCAATATCCGGAGTATGCTGAGACTTTGTGCAGGCAGATCGCAAGACATTTTTATACGAGCGAAGTAGAAGTTGTAATTTCCCCAGCAATTGGTGGAATAATAGTTGGATACGAAGTTGCAAGGCAACTTGAAGTGAGAAATATATTTGCTGAAAGGGAAGAGGGTGTGATGAAATTAAGGCGAGGATTTGGAATAAAACCTGGGGAGAGAGTTCTTGTCTGTGAGGATGTCGTCACAACAGGTGGGAGTGTTTTTGAAGTGATCGAATTGGTAAAAAATGCTGGTGGAAAACTTATCGGCGTTGGTTGTATCGTGGATAGAAGCGGTGGGAAAATTGATTTCGGGATAAGATTTGCATCTGTCGTGCGTCTTAAGGTTCCGAGTTTTAAACCAGAGGAATGTCCCTTGTGTAAAGAAGGAATCCAAATTGAGAAACCCGGAAGCAGGGGAATTTATTAAAAACTCAATATCATCAGACTATTTAATGCCAGGGGAAAGCATCAAAGGTAATATGAGGCTGAAAAAAAGAAATTTGATTTATCAAGGAAAGGTTTTCAATATAATCGTCGATGAACTCGAATACTTTGAATCTGGTAATCATACGATTAGAGAAGTAGTAGAACATCCTGGAGGAGCTGTTATCCTCGGCGTTCTTCCAGATGAAAAAATTATTTTGATAAAACAATATCGTTATCCGATCGATAAATTTATATACGAACTTCCAGCTGGTAAACTTAACCCGGGTGAGGACCCAATGGTTTGCGCCATGCGAGAACTTGAGGAGGAAACAGGCCATAGAGCTGGGAAAATTGAACTTTTGACTTACATTTACACAAGCCCTGGTTTTTGCAGTGAGAAACTTTACATTTACCTTGCTTGGGATCTTCAGAAAAAGGAACAAGATCTTGAAGAAGGTGAGGTTCTCTCGGTTGAGTATAGGACTATTTACGAAGCAGTTGAAATGATTTTAAATGGCGAAATAGTTGATGCAAAGTCGATAGCGGGGATAATGATCGGGGAAAAAATTTTAAGGCGCAAATGGACGAGATAAAAAATGGAAATAGACAGTTCAACGTCGAAATGAAGAAATGTATTTTTAAAGGATGTAGTGGAGAACTTGAAGAGATTAGCTATTATGAGAGAAATAACTGGATTACGGTTGAATACCAATGCAAAAAATGTCGAAGGAAGTTTACGGTTAAAATAGAAACTTAAAAAGTGTGGGCGGTAGAGGATTCGAACCTCTGACCTCTTGCATGTCAAGCAAGCGCTCTAACCAGGCTGAGCTAACCGCCCAAGTTTCATTTCTAATATAAAAATTTTAATCGTCGAAATCAAATTTTTTGCTGATGTCGGATATCATATGGATTAAAATTGAAGAATCTTTTAAAAATGAGGGTTGCCCGATTTGTTTTATTATGAATAGATCGATCCAGCATTATCTTGAAAGTTTACTATATGAGTATGTTCTTGATGTCGGCGTGAGAAAAAAACTTCATAAATCCGTTGGCTTTTGCACAAACCATGCTTATATGCTTTTAGATATCATAGGACGTTTAAACGACGACGGATCGAAAATTGCAATTTTATATGAGACAATTTTGGGGGAAGAGATAAAGAAACTTGAGGCTTTAAGAGGGGAAAGCGAAAATAAATTTAAACCCAAAAATTTCTTTTGGGTTAAATTTTCAAGGAAAAAGAACTTTGAGAATATCCTCGATAAATTAAAGCCGGCCAGCGAATGTCCTGTCTGCTTTCAAGAAAGGTCAACAGAAAGTTTATATATCGATGAATTCTATAACCGAAATGGAAGAAATGAATTCAGGAATTTATTTGAGGGTGGAAATGTGTTTTTGTGTCGATCTCACTTTATTGAAATTTTGAAAAGGTGTGTCGAAAATGGAAATCAAGAAGCGTTTGATTATTTTGCAAATGTTCAGATTTCAAAACTTAAAAAATTGCTCGAAGATATGGCTAAATTTATTGATAAGCATGATTATAGACATAAGGGAACTTTTGAAGATAACGAGTTAAAGTCATGGAGAATGGTGCTTGAGTATTTTTCGAGCAAAGAAGATATCATAAGAACCTGGGCTGAGGTTGGACAGTTTAACACAAAGCTATAGAAAATGATAAAAATAAAAAGGTGAAAAAATGAGCAAAGCACTTAAAGTTATTATTCTTCTTGGTTTTGTTAGTTTATTTGCTGATATAACTTATGAAGGCGCACGTGGAATTATGGGTCCTTTTTTATTTACACTTGGGGCGAGCGCAACCGCTGTGGGCTTAGCTGGAGGCTTAGGAGAATTTATTGGATATGGGTTTAGGTTGGTCTCGGGTTATGTGGCAGATAAAACGAGGGAATATTGGGCAATAGCTATTGCAGGTTATTTTATCAATTTGATTGCAGTACCATTACTTGCCTTCGCTGGAAATTGGGAGATCGCGTTTGCTTTGATTATTGCAGAAAGATTTGGCAAAGCGATAAGGACGCCGGCAAGAGACACAATTCTTTCATATGCTTCTTCAAATATAGGATATGGCAAAGGCTTTGGTTTGCACGAAGCGGTTGACCAAGTTGGTGCAATTATTGGACCTTTAATCGTTAGTGGTGTAATATATACGAGCAAGAGCTATCCTCAAGCTTTTCTTTGGCTGGGAATACCAGCGATTTTGTCACTGTTGACGCTTTTTACAACAGTTGTAATTTATCCAAAACCAGAAACACTGAGAACGGGATCTGATAAATCAGGCGATGTAAAATTTAACAAGGTATTTTACCTTTACATCCTGTTTAGTATGCTGACGGTTTGCGGGTATCCGCATTTTCAAATTATGTCCTATCATTTTAAAAAAGTTCAAGTCGTCGGTGACGAGGTGATCCCAATTTTATTTGCCTTGGCTATGGGAGTGGATGCGATCACCGCGTTAATAATCGGTAGTTTATTTGATAGGTTTAAGCTTAGACTTCTTTGGTTTATACCGATTTTCTCCATTCCTATTCCGATTTTGGCTTTTCTTGGGAATGAAGCTGTTTTGATATTTATTTCTGCAATTTTGTGGGGCATTGTGATGGGATTTCAGGAGACCATTATGAAATCCGCGGTAGCGGAAATTACGCCGGTTAAAAAGAGGGGATCTGCGTACGGGATATTTCATGGTTTGTTTGGATTTGCATGGCTTGTTGGGAGTTTTGTGCTCGGGAGGTTGTATGAGATCTCTATTGTCTATTTAGTTGCATTTTCTATTGGGTTTCAGATTTTGTCGTTAATTTGTTTTGTTTATTTAAAACAAACAAAGGCAAAGTGAATGCTGAAGATATTTTGGGTTGAACTTGGCGGATTTATTGCTTCTGTATTTAGGTTCGTGTTATCATTTTGTATATAGATTGCTTGGGACGGATTTCCTGTATGTAACATCTATTGTTAATGTTTTAGGTTTGTTTCTTCGGGGAAGCTTTTAATAATCTTTGTTGGGGGAGATTATGAAAGCACGAGAGCTTGGGATTGCAGGGCGACGGTAGTTGAGAGGGTTATAGCGCTGATAGTAGAAGCGGTGCATTGATTACGTTCGAGAGGGGTGAGATCATAAGATACTCTGCAGGGAAAGATTAATCCTGTGTCAAATTGTAAAAAACATTGATTTTTTGTAAATTTGCGAAGTGTAAGTTGGAAGTTTTTTGATTAAAAAATTAATTTGACAAAAATGTTTGAGGAGATAACGCAAAAATTTGAATTGCTTTTCAAGAAGATCCGTGGACAAGCAAGGATTACTGAGTCTAACATCGCAGAGGCGATGCGTGAGGTTAAACGCGTTTTGCTTGAAGCAGATGTGAATTATAAAGTAGTCAAAGAATTCACCGAGAAAGTTCAGCAGAGAGCGATAGGTCAGGAAGTTTTAAGGAGCATTACGCCGGGGCAAATGTTGATAAAGATAATTTACGATGAACTTGTTAAACTTATGGGCTCGACAAGGAGCGATATAAAGTTTTCCACGGTTCCACCAACTGTGATAATGGTCGTTGGTTTGCAGGGTTCGGGTAAGACAACTTTTTGCGCAAAACTTGCAAACTACTTTAAGCACAAGGGAAGACATCCACTTTTGGTTGCGGGTGATATACATCGCCCTGCTGCGATCGAGCAGTTGAAACAGCTCGGGGAGCAAATTCAAGTTCCAGTTTTTTCTATAGATTCAAATGCTGAGGCAGTTCAGATTGCTGTAAATTCCATTGGTTTTGCGAAGAAAAACCACCGTGATGTTGTCATAATTGACACAGCTGGAAGAATGCACATAGACGAAGAGATGATGCGCGAAGTTGAGAAGATAAAAGAAGCTGTAAAACCGCATGAGATTCTTTTCGTTGTTGATTCGATGACCGGACAGGAAGCGGTGGAAGTTGCGAAAGAGTTTAACGATAGGTTGAATTTCGATGGCGTTGTATTGACAAAACTTGACGGAGATGCACGTGGTGGAGCGGCTCTTTCAATTAAAGCAGTTGTAAATAAACCGATAAAATTTGTAAGCGTTGGCGAAAAACTCGATGCACTTGAACCGTTTTATCCTGATCGAATGGCTTCACGAATTCTTGGGATGGGAGATATTGTAACGCTTGTTGAAAAGGCGCAAAAACAAGTTGACGAAGAAAAAGCAAAAAAGTTAGAAGAAAAATTAAAGAAAAATCAGTTTACGCTTGAGGATTTCAGGGACCAGATAAGGGAAATAAGAAAAATGGGTCCATTGAAAGAAATTTTAAGTATGATCCCGGGAGTTGGTAGCTCATTGAGGAATGTTGACATAGATGAGAAAGAACTTGTTAAAATTGAAGCGATAATAAATTCGATGACGCCTGAAGAAAGGCGCAAGCCACAAATTATCAATGCAAGTCGAAGAAGAAGGATTGCAATGGGAAGCGGAACAACGATTCAAGATGTTAATCGATTGTTAAAGCAGTTTGAGGAGATGCAAAAGTTGTTAAAGCAGTTGAATCGAGGAAGGTTTAAGGGTTTTAAAATTCCGTTTTAAGTTTTAATATAGTATAATGATTAAAAAACAAAAAGGAGATGAAGAAATTTGGCGGTAAAAATTCGTTTGCAAAGATTTGGAAAGAAGAAGCAACCTTTTTATAGGATAGTTGTTGCAGATTCAAGGGAGCCAAGAGATGGTAAGTACATGGAAGCTGTTGGCTGGTATAATCCAATCCCAGAGCCAATGCAGATCGAAGTTAAAGAAGACAGAGTAATTCACTGGCTTAAAAAAGGTGCTATTCCGACTGATACGGTTAAAGCTTTATTGAGAAGGAAAGGTATTTGGTTGAAGTGGTCTTTGATGAAGCAAGGTAAGGATGAGGCATTCATTCAAGCGGAGTATGAAAAATGGCTTCAGCTTCAAATTGATAGGGAAAAGAGGGAGAAGGAGAAGAGAGAGAGGATGAGATTGAGGAAAAAGCAGAAAGAATCCGGAAAAGAGGTTTCAGAAGGAGGAGAGGCGCCATCTCAGGGGAGTTAATTTCTTGATGGTGATGTCCTCCGAAATATAACTGAAATACTATGGAGGGCTGAAAAATGCGAGAATTCCTGGAATTTATCGCAAAGCATCTGGTCGACAGACCAGAGGAAGTCAAGGTGGCAATGGATGACAGAGGCGATCGAGTGGTTTTTAGATTGCAAGTTGGACAAGGAGATGTTGGTAAGATAATCGGTAGAAAAGGAAGAACTGCAAATGCGATGCGCGTTCTGCTAAGCGCAGTTGCTGCGAAAGAAGGCAAGAGAGCTGTACTTGAAATTTTGCAATAAGGTTTACGATTTTTAAACTCGCTTGGCTTTTAAGCAGATTAATGCGTGATTTTTAAACTTAGGAGACGATGAAAATTCTATGAGCGACCTTTGCATAATCGGTAAGATATTGAGGCCGTATGGACTTAAGGGACAGGTATGCGTTAAGCCTATCACGGATTTTGTTGAAAGATTTAAGAAGTTAAAACGAGTATATATCGGAGATAACCCGATTGAGGTTGAGGAATATTTTGTCGTGAGTTCTTTTTTAAGAGATAAAGATGTGATTTTGAAATTTAAGGGCGTAAATGATAGAACAACTGCTGAATCGTTCTCTGGAAAATTTATTTATATACCCGAAGATGAACTTATTAAACTGCCCGAAGGTTCATTTTATGTTCATGATTTGATCGGATTGAAGGTTTACGATACAAATGGTAGTAAGATCGGTGTGATAACTGATGTATGGCTTTTGCCGGCAAACGATGTTTATGTTGTTGAGTCGCAGGGGAAGGAGATTTTAATTCCAGCTATAAGTGATGTCGTTAAGGAAATTGACCTTAAGAAAAAGGTTATGATAATTGAACTGCTTGAAGGTTTAATTTGATTGATTGCTTTAAGGAGGTGGTGCTTAAAATGAGGATTGACATAATAACAGCGGTTCCGCAGATATTTGAGAGCCCGTTGAATTCAAGTATAATTAAAAGAGCTCGAGAGAAGGGAATCGTTGAGATATATGTTCATGATTTGCATGATTATGGAATTGGGAGATATAGACAAATCGACGATCACCCCTACGGTGGAGGTGCGGGTATGATTTTGAGACCAGAGCCAATTTTCGAATACATTGAAAAATTAAAAAGCGAACGGGAATATGATGAGGTGATATTTTTGACGCCTGATGGTGAACTTTTCAATCAAAAGATGGCAAATGAGCTTTCGAAACTTAACGATATAATCTTGCTTTGCGGACATTATAAGGGAGTTGATGAAAGAGTGAGAGAAGCTTTGGTGACTAAAGAAATTTCGATTGGAGATTATGTTTTAACTGGTGGGGAGCTTCCGGCTCTTGTCGTAATAGATGCAACTATTAGACTTATCCAAGGAGTTTTGAATGATATTGAATCTGCGATGACGGATTCTTTTCAAACAGGTCTACTTGATCATCCGCATTACACAAGACCTGCTGAATATAGAGGAATGAAAGTTCCAGAGGTTTTGCTTTCGGGAAATCATGAGTTAATAAGAAAGTGGAGATATGAAAAAGCACTTGAAAAAACGCTAAAAAGAAGAAAGGATTTGTTAAACAAAATTACGGGAGATGATAAAAATGGATAAGGTGAAACTTGTGGAGTCAAAATATCTTAAAGCGGACATACCGGACTTCAAGCCCGGGGATACTGTTTCTGTACATGTCAGGGTAGTTGAAGGAGATAAGGAAAGGATTCAAGAATTTGAGGGAATTGTGATATCAAGACGTGGCAGTGGTTTAAATGAAACGTTTACAGTGCGAAAGATAAGCGACGGCGTTGGGGTTGAAAGGATATTCCCGCTTCATTCGCCATCGATTGCTAAGATCGAAATTAAAAAGCGTGGTTCGGTGAGAAGAGCAAAGCTTTATTATCTACGCGAGATGAGCTCGAAACAAGTAAGGCAGAAAACTGCAGAATAATTTTGGGGACACGCTATACGCGTGTCTCTTTTTTAATTAATTGAATTTAGAAAAATGTTAAAAGTTGGAGATAGAATTCCGAATTTTGAAGGGAAATGTACTGATGGAAAAGTTATAACTTATGATGATTTAAAAGGGAAATGGACAGTTTTGTTTTTTTATCCTAAGGCTTTTACCTCCGGATGCACAGCAGAATCTTGTAATTTGCGCGATGGAATTAATTTGCTTTCAAAATACGATGTGGCGATCTACGGAATAAGCAAAGATAGTATTGAAATGCAGAAGAAATTTAAAGAAAAATATAACCTACCGTATGAATTGATTGCGGATGAGACCGGGGCAATAATAAAATCTTTTGGCGTTTCTGGTTTATTTGGATTTGCGAAGAGAGTAACTTTTATTGTAAATCCAAACTGTGAAATAGCCTGGGTTATTGACAAGGTTCAAGTTTCAAAACATAGCTTTCAAGTTGTTGAAGCACTGGAAAAACTTTTAAACAAATTCGAAAATAAAAAGTGATAGGAAATGGAGATAGAAATTTTACCGGTTCAAGAAAAGCAAATTCAAAGGGCTGAGTTGATAGATATTTTTGAAAAAGTTTTAAGGGGTGAGAGGTTAAGTTTCGATGAAGGTGTTAGGCTTTACAAAACGGATTATATCCTCGCACTCGGATTTCTCGCGAACATTGTTAGAGAAAGGTTGAACGGGAACAAGACATATTTTGTGAAAAATCACATAATCAATTATTCAAATATTTGTGAACTTGATTGTAAATTTTGCTCATTCTACAGGAAAGAGGGACAAGATGGGGCTTATAGGCTTACGCTTGAGCAAATTTTTGATAAGATAAGACCTTTGAAAGATGAAATTGTCGAGGTTCATATTGTCGGTTCACTTGACCCCAAATTGCCTTGGGATTATTATCTGGATATGTTGCGCGGTATAAAAGAGATAAATCCGAGAATCAACATAAAAGCTTTCACTGCAGTTGAAATAGATTACTTTGCGAAGATTTTCGGTAAAACTTATGAAAAAGTTTTAGTTGAACTTAAAAACGCTGGGCTTGATACGATGCCCGGAGGTGGTGCAGAGGTTTTCAGCGAAAGGGTCAGGCAAAGGTTATTTCCTGGTAAAATCGGTGCAGATGAATGGCTTGAGGTTCACAGAACCGCGCATAAACTTGGAATAAGAACAAATGCAACTGTGCTTTACGGGCATATGGAAACAATCGAAGAACGAGTTATACATTTGATAAAATTACGGGAGCTTCAGGATGAAACCAGCGGATTTTTAGCTTTTATTCCACTGCCATATCATCCAAAGAACAATAAATATGCAGGTGATTGGACAACCGGATTGCAAAATTTAAAAAGTTTTGCTGTGGCAAGGCTGATGCTTGATAATTTCCCGCATATAAAATGTTTCTGGGTTTCGACTGGTGTGAAAGTTGCTCAAATATCTCAAAGTTTTGGAGTTGACGATCTTGATGGAACGGTTCGAGAAGAAAAGATTTATCATATGGCAGGTGCTGATACTGTGCAATATCTATCGAAAAATCAGCTCATTAAACTAATAAAAGACGCTGGCAGAGTTCCTATTGAAAGGGATGCATATTACAACGTTATCGCTAAATATTGAGTTATGGCGAGTTTAAGTAAAATTTTGCAGATAAATGCAAAAGGTGAATTTTTCGTTGATTCAACATGTATAGATTGCGATGCTTGCAGACAAATTGCCCCAGGGGTTTTTGGGGAATCGGGTGGATATTCGTATGTTCATTCCCAGCCAAAAGATGAAATTGAAAGAGAAAAAGCAATTCAGGCTTTGCTTTCCTGTCCTGTTGGAGCAATTGGGATAGTCGGTGAGAATTTCAAACCTCAAATTTCAAAGGTTATCGATAGCTTCCCTATTTTGATTGAAGACGATGTTTTCTATTGTGGTTTTAACTCGGGAAAATCTTTTGGCGCCAACAGCTATTTCGTGCAAAATTCAAACGGTAACTGGTTGATCGAATCTCCGAGGTTTGTTTCGCACCTTGTTAAAAAATTCGAGATGATGGGTGGGATAAGTTATATTTTTCTAACGCATCGTGATGATGTTGCAGATGCAGAAAAATTTGCGTCATATTTTAACGCTAAGACGATAATTCATAAGCGTGATAAAATCTCAATAAAAAATCCTGATATAATTATCGAAGGAGGCGAACCAATTGAAATTGTCCCTGGGTTTGTCGTAATTCCAACCCCTGGACATACCTCAGGTCATTGTGTTTTGCTTTATAAAAATAAGTTTTTGTTCACTGGCGATCATCTGTGGTGGGATAGAGATGAAAAAAGTCTTGGCGCAGGGAGAGACGTCTGTTGGTATTCTTGGGATGAGCAAATAGAGTCAATGGAGAAATTGATATCTTTTAATTTTGAATGGATACTCCCTTCTCATGGTCAAAGAGTTAAATTGCCAGTTGAAGTTATGCGTGAAGAACTTAAAAATCTTGTAAAACGAATGAAAGGGTTGCGATTATGGACATTATCTTGGAAATGAAGAAAGCGGAAAAATTACAAAATAAGAGTCAATTCTCAAAGGCTCTTTCAATTTATGAAAAGATCGGCAAAGCTTTAAAGACAAATTCGTTTGATGATGAATGGCTTTATTATCTTCGATTAAGCGAGGGACATTGTGCGAGGCTTGCTGGTGATTTTAAAAGGGCGATAAGTTATTATAAGTTGGCTTTAAAAGCTGGAAAGAAAATTGGCGAAGGATCTATCGCTGACGCATACGCTGGGCTTGGGACTGCGTTTAGAGCTATTGGAAGATTTGATGAGGCGCTCGAAAGTTTTGAACGGGCATTGAAAATTTATCAAGGGGTAGGTGATTTGGAAGGTCAAGGCTATATATTTTGGGCAAAAGGTGGAATGTTAAGATTTAGGGGCTACCTTAAAGATGCCTTTAAAATGTTTAAAAGAGCGCTTTCGATTTATAAGAAATTGGGGAATAAAGCGGGCATTGGATATTCACTTTGTGGGCTTGGTGGGGTTTCAAGAGTTATGGGAGATTTTGAACGTTCGCTTGAGTATTACACAAAGGCAAATCGGGTTTTGAGGAAATTAAAAGATAAATTTGGGACGGCTTATTCGTATTGTGGCATTGCAAATGCAAATAGAATGCTTGACAACTTTGAAAGCGCTCAAAAATATTTTAAACTTGCAACTAAAGTTTATGAAGAAATTGGAGATAAAATAAGCTATGCTTATACTTTATGGGGGGAAGGAACTCTTGCGAAAGTGCTTAGGGATTTTGAAACCGCGATTGATAAATTTTCACAAGCGGAAAAAATTTTTAAGGAAACAGGGGATAGAAGGGGGCTTATCTATACCGAACTGGGAAAAATTGAAATCGATTTTTTGCTGAAGGGAAAAGTTCAAGGCAAAAAAATTAAGCGAATCTTTGGAATTTCGAAAGAATATGGCTATAATTTTGAGAGATTGCACATTGTTCTTGTCGAAAAGTTGATGAAAAGAAAAGATCTGGGCAGTCTTTACGAAGAGTATGAAAAACTTGGCTCGAGATTTCTAAAAAGGATAGAATTGAGGTTTCCATTAAACCTTGCGTAAAAATAAATTTTAAGGTAATGTGGAAAAAGTAAAACTTGGTGTGTTTGGGTTTTTAAATGCCAAGCCGTTAATTTACGCAATCGAGGAGAACAAAATTAGGCATAATTTCGAATTGATTTATGATATCCCTTCACAGGTTGCGGTAAGTCTCTTAAATCAAGAGATAAACGTAGGGCTTGTTCCGTCTATTCATTACGCTAAATACTCCGTTAAATATCGCATTGTCCCGGAAGTTTGCATAGCATCGCATGGAGCGGTTGAGAGTATTCGACTTTACTTCAAAAAAGATTTAAGTGATATAAAAACCGTTGCGACGGATATAAGTTCGATGACATCTGTAATTCTTGCTAGGATTATACTTTCTGAAAAATATGATGTGCGACCTAAATTTGTCGCGATGAAACCAAATCTTGAAGAGATGCTTTCCAAAGCTGACGCTGCGTTGCTCATTGGAGATAATGCTTTATTTGAATCGTCTGGATATGAGTCTTATCTTGATCTTGGGGATGAATGGGAGGATTTAACTGGGTTGCCGTTTGTTTATGCGCTTTGGGTTGGAAGAAGGGATAGTTTAAGTCAAGAGGATGTATATGTATTGATAAAAGCTAAAAAATATGGTCTTCAAAGCATAGATGTGATATGTGAGAAGGCGAGCGAAAAATATGGAATTAATTTCGATTTTTGTAAGTCTTATTTAACCGAAAATTTGCATTACGATCTCGGTGAATTGGAAATAAGCGGAATGAAGGAATTTTTCACATATGCTTTTTATTATGGCGTGATCGAATTTATACCAGAGATAAAATTTTACGAATTTGAGGAAGGTGCTTTGAAAAAGTAAAATCGGAGTTGAAACCATGAAAACTATGCTCATATTAATTCCTGACCTTCGAGAATTAATCCAAGCTGGAAGGGATGAGGAGTTGATCGATATACTTGAAGATCTTCATCCTGTTGACATTGCTGAAATAATTTCGGAGCTGCCCAATGATGAAAAAATAAGTTTGTTTAAGCTGATTCGTAAGGATAAAGCGATCGGGGTTTTTGATGAGTTAGATGAGGAAAATCAGATTTTAATCCTTGAGCATTTGCCGGTTGAGGATAGGGCGTTTCTCTTAAATGAGATGTCCCCGGATGAAAGGGCTGATTTATTTGAGGAGTTGACCTATGAGAAGACTCAGGAATATGAATCGTTGATGACTGAGGAAGCGAGGCGAGAGGTTGAAATTTTAACATCATATCCTCCTGAGACCGCGGGAGGATTGATGACCACGGAATTTGCTTCAGTTGTTGAAAGTATGACCGTGGGGGAGGCAATCGATTTTTTGAGGATGACAGCGCCTGATAAAGAAACAATTCATTCAATTTATGTCACAAGCGAAAAAGGCATTCTCGTCGGAGTTGTGCAATTAGAGGACTTAGTTTTATCTGATCCGAGAAGGAGAATAAGCGACATAATGGATGAAAAAGTTATAAGCGTAGATGTTGATACAGATCAGGAGGAAGTTGCAAACATTATGAAAAAGTATAACCTTACAGTTATACCTGTCGTCGACAAATATAGGAAACTTCTCGGAATTATAACAATTGATGATATAATCGATGTAATTCATGAGGAGGCCTCTGAAGATATAGCTAAGATGGTTGGAACGCAGTTGGAGGATATAGAGACTTTGCTTTCGCCTTTAAAATCTGCAAGGTTGAGAATGCCATGGTTGATTTTAACTTATTTTGGAGAGGTGATCGTTTCATTTATTGTGAAGTATTTTGAGCCAACCCTTCAGCAAATTATAGCTCTTGCATCTTATATGCCACTTATAGCGGCAATGGGAGGTAATGTTGGAACGCAAGCGTCAACTATTTGTGTCCGTGGACTTGCGATGGGAAGCATAAAAATGAATGATATATGGAAAGTTCTTTTTAAAGAAACTCTTGCTGGTTCTATAATGGGACTTGCATACGGGATTATTCTTGCTGGGATAACTTTGGCTGTCTATGGCTTGAAATATTCTTTCCATTTGCCGGTTACAGCTTTTGTTGGTTGTTTTGCTTCGATGACATTTGCATCGTTTATGGGTTCTATTGAGCCGTTTGTTCTTGTTAAATTAAAAAGAGACCCAGCAACGGCTGTTGGACCACTTGTTACAACCGGAACTGATATTTTGAGCACATTGACATATTTAACTGTTGCAACTTTACTATTAAAATTTTTTAACTAACTGTTCCAAATGAAAAAAATTTTGCTTGTTTACTTTTCCTTTACTGGAAACACGGAGAAAGTTGGGAATTTAATCACAAGGTACTTTAAGCAAGAAGGAGTAAATTGTGATGTTTACAAAATCGAACCTTCGTTTAATTTGCCATATTTTTTGTGGTTTATATTGTCATTTATTCCTTCACTACCATTTCCGCTGAAAGATTTAAACTCCCTAAATTTGGACAATTACGATGTGATTATACTTGGAACGCCTAAGTGGACATTTAATTGTCCACCTGTAACATCGTTTATTAGTTTTTTGAAAAAAGCAAGGGGCAAAATAAAAGCAAAGTTTGCTATTTTTCTAACTTACGGCGGTTTTAAAGAAAATATTTATCTCGAAAAATTAAAAATGAAATTAGAAAAGTTTGGCTTTAATGTTGTGGTAACTGAAAAATTTAAACGCTCAGATATTCGAAGTGATTCGGTAAGCATTGATTTATTTTGTTCGAAAATTTTAAACTCACTTGATCCATCTAACCCTTATGTTTCCCAATCCTGAATCAATGTCGATGTTGATCTTTTTTTGCACCTCGTCGATGTTAGAGCTAATGAATTCGTTTCCCATTTTAAAGAAATTTTCAAACTTTCTTGAAGATAAAAATCCAGAGTATTTTATCACTGCGCCGACATCATTGGGTAGTAATAGGTCAAGGTTTCCGAAACCCATTGAGATATCTATGCTTGCAGCGTCGAGCAGTTCACCTGAAAGATCGATTTTAAAATTACCCATTCCACCAGAAAAATTTAGGTTTCTAAACCTTGCATTTCCAAGGTTTTCTCCGTCAAATTTTGCAACTCCAGCTTCGATTTCAAACCTTCTCATTATGATTTGATTTGGTTTCGTAAATTTGAGGTTTGTTTTGCTTACCCCAGTTGAAATTTTAAGATTTTTTAAACTTAATCCGCCGAGTTCGATATCTGCTTTTGTCGCCCCAAGTTCAACCTCAAGCGTCGTTGGAATATCTTTGCAAAGTTTTATATACCATCTATCTTCTTTAGAAACATTTTTTGATGATACCTTTTGCATTTCAAACTCAAGGTAACCGATGCCGTCTTCGACGAAATAATTTACATCGACGAGTTTTCTTCCGGTCTCTTCGTCGAAGTAGCTGTCAATTATAGCAATTTTATCGTTTGTTCCCGGGAGTATATAAAAAACGCCAACGCCACCGATTATTTTCACCTTTAACTCTTTCTCATCTTTGCGTTTTATTTCCTTGTGAAATTTTGGTTGCAATTGGTCTTCGTTTCCAAACACAACGATTCTAAGTTGAATAAGAAGTAACAGCCAAAGTATTTTTAATTTGAAGGATATCAAGTCTTAAGGTTGTTTTTTGTTTATTCTACATTAATTTTTACGCAAAGGATGGAATTCAGTTTCAATATTGTTTTAGTTTGTCCTTGAGATTTTTGTAAAGTAATTCTCTTGCTCTGAAAATTTGAACTTTGACAGTTCCAATGGGCAATTTCAACTCATTTGCTATTTCCTTGTAAGATTTTTCCTCAAAGTGTCGCATTATTATCACTTTTCGATAATGTTCCGGGAGCGAGTTTATAGCTTGATGAATTATTTCATTTCTTTGTTTTTCGAAAAGTTCGCGGTCGGGGAGCTTGCTCCAATCTGGGATTTCGCGTTGGATTGAATCTTCTTCCAATTCGTAATCTTCATCAAGAGAGTAAGTTGAAAGTCTTTTCTTTCGAACGAAGTCAATGCAATGGTTTGTCGCAATTTTGTATAGCCATGTTGAAAATGAAAATTCCGATTTAAAACTTGAGATGGATGTAAATGCTTTTGCGAAAATTTCTTGGACCAAGTCCTCGGTTTCTATTTTTTGCCTCACGATTCTTAAGACAATTGTTTCAACTTTCTTTCTGTATCTATTCATAAGTTCAACATAGGCGAGTTCCTCGCCTTTAATTGCAAGTTTTACAAGTTCAGCTTCGGATAATTTTTTAAGGTTTTTTCTTTCCTTCATTTTAACCGATCAATTTGTGTAGGAAATCCGCAGTTATATAAAAAAGTAGCATTCCCATAAAGACAACGAGCGGTGCTGATTTGGTCTTTGAGTTGTTTATCTCCGGAATTAAATCTGTCGTTCCAACATATAATCCGATTCCTGATATAAATGCGAACATATAACCAGTTACTTTTTCGCTAATTTGGGGTATCATTAAGCCTGTCAATGCGCCTGCAAGAGTTGCAAGTCCAACTATTGAGGCAAGTAAAAACGAGGTTGATGTTTTTTTCCCTGATGCAAATAGAATGGAGGCAACGGTCATTCCCTCAGGAAATTTATGTAAAAAAACCCCAATGAAAAGAAGAATTCCAATTATATAGTTAAACTTCAAACTTATCGCGATAGCCATCCCATCAAAAAAAGCATGGACAAAGAGACCAAAGAAAACAGAGTAACTTGCTGTTCTTGAGATTATGTGTTCGGTATGGGTTTCCTCTCCGAAGTGAAGATGTGGGACAAGAGAATGTTCAAAAAGGTGAAGTGTGGCGTATCCAAGCATAATTAAAATAGGTGCTACTTCACCAATTGACTTTATCGATTCAGGTATTAATTGCGTTAGGACAAGGGCAATTATAAATCCGGCGCTAATAGCAAGAAGGTAATCTTGAAATTTTTGAGGCCATCTTTTTGTAAAAATTATTATCGAACCACCAAAGATTTCCGCCACAGTCGCAATTAAACCAAGCGTTAAAATTAACGTTGTCATATATTTTCATTTTTTATTAGTTTAAAATAAAACCAAATATAACGAAAAAAATTAAAGCTAAAATGCCAGCGATAATTGCATAGGGTAATTGAGTTTTAACATGGTCAAGATGGTCGCATGCTGAAGCCATTGAAGATATAATTGTAGTATCAGAGATTGGAGAGCAATGGTCACCAAAAACACCCCCGCTTAAAACGCTTGCGATCACGAGAGGTAAGTTTGAATTCAAAGCCAATGCAGTTGGGATTGCTATAGGCATCATTATGGCGAATGTTCCCCAACTTGTCCCAGTTGAAAACGAGATAAATGCAGAAGTTGCGAATATGACACCGGCAAGTAATGACGGTTTTAAAAATTTTTCTGCAATTTGCGCGACATATTCTCCTGTTCTTAACTCTTTGCACACTGTGCCAATCGCAAAGGCAAATGTCATAAGAACCGCAAGCGGGATTAGCCCTCCCATACCTTTTAATGTTAATTCAATCGTTTCACGGATCGAAAGAATTTTTTGAATTTTATACATTATGCCGGCAACGAGGATAGATGCTAAAACAGCCCATAAAACCGATGTCGAACCAGAGCCTTGCGTTATATTTCCATTTCCAGTTATGTAGAGTCCAATTGGCATCATAAAAACCATCGTCAAAATCGGAATTATCATATTTCGCGCCTTTGGATTTGCGCTAAGTCTTGGCTCTATATTTATAACTTCCTCGGAAACGAGTGGAATTGCACCATCTGCGATGACTTTGCCTTCCCGAATAGCCCTTAACTCTGCTTTTTTCATCGGTCCGATGTCAATTCCAGTTATAGCGATAAAGAAAACAAGTAAAATTGCAAAGATCGCATAAAAGTTTAATGGAAGCGCGGAGATGAAAAGAGAAATTTCGTTTTTAACTCCGACTTGACTTAATAAAGCAATTACATATGCTCCCCATGCGTTGAGGGGAATCATAATGCAAACTGGCGCGGATGTTGAATCGCATATATAAGCAAGTTTTTCTCTCGAAATTTTTAACCTATCAAAAATTGGTCTCGAGACAGCCCCTGTGACAAGGCAAGTTATACTTGATTCGACAAATATTGATAATCCAATTACCCAGGCGAAGATTTGGGCATTTTTTCTCGATTTTATAAAACCTTTCTTTAAAACTAAATTTACAAATCCTTGAACTCCACCAGAGCGCTGTGTCAAAGCGATCAAAGCCCCAACTAAAGCACTAAAAATTACTACCCTTGTGTTACTTGGCTCTTTAAAAACGTTTATTATTCCGTCTATGGAGTTGATAAGTCCAAGAAGTGGGTTCAAACCCGAAAGAATCGTCCATCCAAGCCATATCCCAAGAAATAGAGAGATATAAACTTGTTTCGTTATAAGGGCAAGGATTATAGCTGAAATCGGGGGTAAGATTGAGACCCATGAATTCATTTTATCTGACCCACAATTTTTGCGATATCTTTAATTAAACTTACACGCGGATGTTCAACGATTCTTCCAATTTCTTTGCCGTTTTGTAGAAAGATAAAAGTTGGGACTCTTTTGATATCATATTTATCGGTTAAACCTTTTAGAGTTTTATCTCTGTTAAGCCCAATCATTTTTATATGTTTTCTTGCGATGCTAGCTTCATCAACAATTTTCATAAATTTCGGAGCATGTTCTCTGCTATCCGAGCACCAGGTTCCGAGGAAGACTAAAACATCAAATTTGTTCGCTTTTGATTTAATTATTTCGAGATCTTCTTTCTCTTCAATTACGAATTTTGAATAACCTTCGCTAAACCATTTAAAGTCGTCGGTTTGAAGAATTTCGATAGGAAATTCCCCAATGATTATCTTTGTATTTCCAATTACGCTAATTGAATATTTTTTCGAAATGCAAGAGGAAAGGATTAGTGATAGCATTATGGTGAAAATAAATCTTTTCATTTTTTATCCTCAAGCATTGTTTTTATTCTTGAAACAACCATTTCAATTGCAACTTCGTTTTCTCCACCTCTTGGGATTATTATGTCAGCCCATTTTTTGCTCGGTTCAACGAATTCAAGATAAGATGGTTTTACAGTTGAAATATACTGGTTTATCACTGATTCAAGAGTTCTGCCTCGTTCAAGGATATCTCTTTTTATTCTCCTTAAAACTCTTTCGTCAGCGTCGGTATCAACAAAAATTTTAATATCCATTAAATCGCGCAGTTCTTTTTCAACGAAAACGAGGATACCTTCGATTATTATAACATCTTTCGATTCAATATGTTTAACTTTTGGAAGTCGTCTATATGTTGCAAAATCATAAATTGGGACATCGACCGCCTGGCGATTTTTCAGCGCCTTGACGTGGTCGATCAAAAGTTTTGTGTCAAGTGCATCTGGATGATCAAAGTTTATTTCTTCAATTTTTTTGCCTTCAAATTGAGTTATGTCTTTATAGTAGCTGTCATGTTCAAGTATAATAACATTTTCATCTCCGATTTTCTTTGCAATTTTTCTAGCCACCGTTGTTTTTCCTGAGCCGGTTCCGCCTGCGATGCCAATTACAAGGGGTTTCATTTGAAATATCCAGGTGCGATTTGTTTTAATTCATTATGTCTGAGAAATCTCCACATCCCTGGTTTTAAGTTTTTGTCTTCGAAATTACCTATTTTGATTCTGATCAAGTTTTCAACTTTATAACCGAGTTTTTCAAACATCCGTCTTATCCGCCTGTTTTTGCCTTCGACAATTTCAATTTCAACCCAGTACGTTTTTTGATTTAATTTTGATATTTTAAGCTTTGCTGGGAGCGTGGTATAAATTTGGTCGTCTAATTCTATTTCGATGCCGATTTGGAGTTTGATTAAATCTTCTTGTTTTATTTTTTTGCTGAGTTTGACTAGATAAGTTTTTGGAATTTTTGAGTTGGGGTTTGTGATGAAGTCAGCAAATTTGTTATCGTTTGTTAAAATTAAAAGTCCGCTTGTATCCTTGTCAAGTCTGCCTACAGGCGCAACCCATGTATCAATTTTTACGATGTCATAAACTGTCTTTCTGTTAAGTTCATCTTTTCTCGTCGTCACGACTCCTTTTGGTTTGTTCAAAATTATATAAATTTTTTCTTTCGGCTTTAAAATTTCTCCGTCTATTGCAATTTTATCCTTTTTCAGGACGACTCTGAAAGATGGATTATTTATAATTTTTGAATTTACACTTACCCTTCCTTGAATTATCAATTCCCGTGCGTTCTGTCTTGATGTATATCCAAGCTTTGATAGTGCTCGCTCAAGACTCACACCTCTTTTTTTCATCTCATTTGAGATATTTGATTGCCATAAATCCAAGGATTAACAAAATAATAAAAGCAAGCGTCAACCAATCAAAGTATTTATCGGTGAATGATTTAACTCTTGGACCAAAAAGATATATCAATCCAGCCACAAGGAAGAAGCGAGCGGATCTACTAAGTGCAGAAGCAAGAGCAAGCGTTAAGAAATTTATTTGAAAAGCGCCCGCTGCGATTGTGAAAACTTTATATGGGATCGGCGTAAACCCAGCGATCGCAATAGCAGTAAACGCGTTTCTATCGTATAAAACTTTCACTAGGTTATACTCTTCCTGCAGATGATAAAATTCGATGATTTTCCTTCCGATAAGTTCATAAAACTGAAAACCAATCAAATAACCAAACATCCCACCTAGAACAGAGCCAACGGAGCAGATCAAAGCATATCTGAAAGATAATTCCGGTCTCAAAAGCGCAATTGCGATTAAAAGCACATCAGGTGGAATTGGGAAAAATGATGATTCGGCAAATGCGATCAAAAATAGGGCGAGGCCTGCATAAGGCTTGGTTGCAAAGTTTTCAACCCATGCTTTTAGTTCAAACAAAAATTTTGAGATTTTTCTTATCATTTCGTCAGATTTGAACTAGTTTATTTAAAGCAAAATTAAAAACGTTAAACTTGAAATTCAAATTAAAAGGTAAAGTTGCAGGTTGAACATTGGCGGTGATGTCATTTTGGTTTTATGAGGATTTGTATAAGCCCGATGGATTTTTCACTTTTTACTTGACTTTTGCGTTTATTTGTTGCTATTTTAAAGTGAGAAAACAAAATTGGTGTTTTGCTATGAAAATTTTTTTCAAATTTCTTCTTATCCTCACATCGCTAATATCCCTCAATCTTTTAGCTCAAGAAGAACAGTGGATATACAAGGGGGCAATTGATTTTCCTGTCTCTGATACTGCTCGTGTTAGACCATTTTTATGTGCGGTTGATGAAAGTGGAAATTTATGGGTTATCTCTTCAAGGGCGACCGATACAACTGCTCATAATGCCCTTTGGAAAGCCGGACCCAACGATGAGTTTTTCACGCTCGTTTATGATTACACCGCAAGAGTTGATACGACGAATGTCCATTCTCTGAGAGGCATTACCACTATAAAAAACGATGTCCTTGTTATCCTCCGGCAACCTCCGTCGATAAGTGCCGTTGGCGTTTCAGGACTTGATTATTTTAAAAATGGAGATCCACAGCAAAAAATTAGATATGGTTTTGGATTTGGGCAAGCTGGATATGGAACATTTGTCTATGGTTTAAGCGCGACAAAGGATAGTTTTGTTTATGCTGGGACAACTTACCAAGCCGGCAATCCAGGGCCAACGCCACGGGTTTATAATTTTACAAGTAGAACTATAACAAATTCAGCGGGTTCCGCTGACCCAGGTATCTATGTACCACCACCATTTTATTCATCTGCTCCGGGTGGATATAGCCCAGCCGGCATCGATGCAATACGTGATGTAGCGGTTATCCCCAATGGTGATTACAATGATCCAAATACACCATTCTACACTTCGAGGAATAGTTCAGATGATAATCCAACTGCAGGAAATGTTACTGTGTGGACAGGTGGAACGCAGATCGAGCCAAAAGATTACAGGGGTCAAGCTTTGGTTGATTTTGCTGGTTTTCTTTCACTTGGGAAATTTATTCCTTATGGAATTTATGTAGATAAAAAAGGAAGGCTGTGGGTTTGCAGACTTGATTCTGGTTTTCAAACGGTGAAGGTTTTTGAGGTTTCCGGAAGTTTTGCAATGGAAATTTTAACACTTGAAGGCGCGCCGTTTGTTGCCCCTTGTGATGTTGCTTTAAGCCCAGATGAATCAAAAGCTTATGTTATAGATATGTTCTCTCGAAAAGCATTTGTCTTTGAGAAAGTGACAAGTGTTAGCGAAAAATATATTCCGACTGATTTCAAGTTATATCAAAATTATCCGAATCCATTTAATTCATCCACAGCGATAATCTATGAGATTCCATCGAGCGGGTTTGTAAGGGTTAACATTTATAATTCACTTGGTCAAAAAGTTGCTACGCTTGTAAATTCGATCCAAGCACCAGGAAAACATGTTGCAGTATTTGATGCTGGAAATTTGCCAAGCGGAATTTATTATTATCAACTTGAATTTGAAAACAACCGAACTCAGATGAAAAAGATGGTTTTAATAAAATAGAGCTTTTAAAAGCCATGAGGCATTGGAAAATTTTTCCTTTGTTTCTTTTGTTAATTTCATTTGGTTTAGCGCAGGTTCCAAAAGGTAAAATCGCTGGAAAGGTTATTGATAAAACAACAGGTGAGCCTTTGCCTGGTGTTAATGTTTTGATTGAAGGTACGATAATGGGAGCGGCTACAAATTTTGACGGTGAATATTTTATCATAAATGTTCCACCTGGTAGATATAATTTAGTCGCAAGCATGGTTGGTTATAGACAAATGGTTATTAGAGATGTTGCTGTTTATGTTGACAGAACAACAACTGTTAATTTTCAACTTGAGCCAACAGTAATTGAGGTTGAACCCGTCGTTGTCGAGGCAAAACGTCCGATAATTGAGAAAGATAAGACCTCCACTTCTGTAAATATCGAGTCTCGTGAAATTGAAAGTGCGCCGATAGAAGGGTTAAAACAAATTTTAGAATTAACCGCTGGGGTTATCCAGAATCCAAGCGGGACTTATAGCGTTCGCGGTGGAGGCGCATACGAGTTGAATTTTATGATAAATGGTGTTGAACAGATTACAACAAATACCGGCGTTCCTGGCTATAGCTTTGCGTGGGATAAAGCGAATAACAGTTGGAAATATGATTATAATCCACTTGCAGTTGCACAGATGGAAGTAATTTCCGGCGGTTTCAGTGCTGAATATGGAAACGCACAATCGGGCGTTGTTAAAGTTGTCACGAAGGAAGGAGGAATGAGATTGTCCGGTGAATTTAGATTTGAATATAGACCGCCGAGGCAGTATCATTGGGGACCTTACCTTTACGGTCCTGAAAATGTTGAGTGGAAAAAGTGGGGAACACTTGAAGGATGGAAAAAAACCTTTCCTGATTCATCCGATGAGTGGTTATATAAAATGTGGAAGAAGTGGGTTGAAAATCATTCACCTGCCCCTGATGGCAGAGCCAATCCCCTCGGAGTGTATGATTATAGAAAACTGGCGTATAAAAGATTCTTGCTTGGTTTTGGAGGTCCGCTTGGCTCAAGTCCTGAGGTTTTGAGATTTTTCATCTCCGCAGAATATAGAGCTAAACCAACAAGGATTCCGACGATCGAAAGGGTCCAGATCTATCAAAATTACACGTTAACATTATCTTGGAATCCGATCCCAAGGCATAAATTTAAACTTATGGGAATGTATCAATATTATCGCGGCGGCTTGTTTTCTGGTTCCGATGACATCCGATGGGCTGGAAGGGATGGCTCGTGGAAATATGTCCTTATAACGGATTCACCAAGAGATGAGATAACAACAACGCAAAGCTTTACATGGACATTTGCTATAAATCCAAGTTCATTTTTTGAATTAACAGCGTACCACTCAAGAGAAAGATATGTCGTTCTTGTATTACCTGTCCCGCAAAGACCAAGCTATCTAAGGGATGATGTATGGTCAATTCCGCCCGGACCTTGGGACGAGGGTTATAGGACAGTTTATTCGTTTACCACGCTTTATGGTCAAGATGCAAGAACTGACGCCTGGAGCATTTACGGAGACTATACGAATCAAATAACCCCAAGATTGCAGGTGAAGGCGGGATTTAAGTTTAATTATTGGGACACTTATTATAGTGCTGTTTCAAGTTTTGCGGCGAATGCTTTCATCTCAAGGACTGGATATGCGGAGTATTATAAAGCATTTCCATATTATATCGCTGGTTATGCACAAAGTAGATTTGAATATGAGGGAATGGTTGCAAATGTTGGTGTCAGATTGGACGGATATAATTTCAATACGGAGATACCATACGATAGATTTAACCCATTTTATCCGGCTCTTGGCGCAGAAGCTATCGGCGATCCGAGGACAAGGGAAACGAAAGGATATATTCGAATTTCACCGAGATTTGGTCTTTCTTTCCCCATAGGAGAGAATACCGCTTTTAGACTGCAATATGGACATTTTTATTCAATGCCGACTTTCAAGGAAGCTCTAATGAAAACAACTGAGCTCGGATGGATAGCTTATGGAAATGGAAATCTTGGTCCTAAGCAGACGGTGAGTTATGAATTTGGAATTCAGCATAGTTTCAGGAATACTCATAGAATCGATGTAGTTGCATATTATAATGATAGGGTGAAGCAAGTTGGCACGCTTTACATCTATGCTCCAAGCGCCGGGATAAGAAGACAAAGAAGATATCTTACTTATGAAAACAATTCTTATGGGGCATCGAAGGGTATTGAAGTAACAATTGATAAAGTTGCTCCTGGGCAATGGGGTTATAGGTTAATATATAGCTTATCAAGGACAACATTTGGATATTATGGTCCGAGGTCTTTGTGGTCGGATGATCCAAATGATCCAAGGAATTATCAAGAAAGAAATCAAGCAAATGATTTCTTATCCTATGATGATAGAACGCATATATTCAGAGCTTTGGTGAGTTACAGTGTTGAGAAGGGGGGTGGAATTGAAATTTTTGGGATTAAGCCTTTTTCTGATTTTACGGTGAGCTTGACATATTCAGCTCAAAGCGGGACACCATTCACTTATGTGACAAGTTACGATGAGTTTAAGGATATTGTAAACAACCGTCGCTATCCTCTTGAGGCTAAGGCTGATCTCAACATAATCAAAAGAATTTACTTCGGGAAGCAGAGTATATTTATTGGGCTTAGAATTATGAACTTATTTAATAACAAATGGTTAACACCTTTTTCTTCACAAGATGATTTAAGAGATTGGGTTGAAAGAAATATAACGCCAGATAAGTTGAAGCCCAGTGAGGATCCTCTCAATCCAAGGGCAAGTTACAAGTTTAATTACTTTACAACATATCGCAATGTTCCAAGGGAGATTTACTTCACAATAGGTCTTGGATTTTAAAAGAAATAAGGTTTTTAAATGCGGGTAAAAATTTTCGTATTGTTTTTGATTTTATCCCTCAGGTTGAATGCACAAGTTGAAGCACCTTTGCTTTATTTCAAAAGGGGAATGCTTTGGGAATCGTTTTATTACGGAAAAATTTGTCCACCATTTAATAACTGGCAGAGGATTAATTATGGAATGGATTGGCCGGGTTTTGACCCGGAGTGGATCGGTGTGGATATTGGGGGTCCAGCTTCACATTTGGTCTCGGGTGGCTTTATAATTGCTGGTCTTGATTCGACGGGGAAAGTTATCGCTGCCGAGGATTGGGCTATGTACGCTGGTACGGTTTCCCCAGAACAAGGAGCAAAGTATAGAGTCCGAAAGCATGCAAAAACAGAAAATCATTGGCAAACAAAATTTCCAGGTCCTGAGGAAATCATCGAAACTGTTTGGGAGTATAATCCGGATTATCAACCTACTTATCAAGGAGATAAGCCCTTGCCTATTAGGGTTGAGAGAAAAGCGATGCAATGGAGTGGCTCTCAAGCGGATGTGAATTACATCATCATTGAGTATGTTATAAAAAACATAAGCAATGAATTAAACCCGAACGATAAATTTGGTCTTTACAATGCGACAATTTACCGAATGTATATACTCTTCACCTACGCATTTTCGGTAAATTCAAGGGCTTGGAGAATTCTTTTCTATCCGCAATACAGTGAAGGAGCACGAAATAATCGTTTCTTTTTTATTCCAACCGAGAGACTTTTATTTGGTTATGCTGATGATTTTTCCGCAACAGTTGGGAGAAATGAGAAGTATGGGTACTACGACCAAGGTGGACCGCAAAGACAAGGTGAATGGCTTGCGCCGGGGTACCCAGGGTTAAGGTTCTTGTATATTTCTCCAGATAGCACAGGCAGAGCAAACAGAATAAACGGCTATGCGTGGTCTGCGGGTGATGATAGAATTGATTTGTATGGGCCGTTTGGGACTGCAGGAATAGGGCTTGATGGAAGATATGCTATATGTAAAGATCCACGTAACGCAGCTTCTGTGGTTGTTTCGCCTGCCGATCCAATATGGACCACAAGAAGAATGTGGTCGCTTGTATCGCTTGGACCTTGGACGTTGAAGCCTGGTGATACAATAAAAATTGTAGCTGCAGAAGTTATAGGGGGAATCTCATATAAAGAGACAGTTACTCCCGGAATTGATGCGGGTATCGTTGGAAATAAAGGTTATAATGAACTTTTGAAAAATGCGCGACGTGCACAATTTAACTATGACAATCGCTATAATGTTCCAGACCCACCACCGGCCCCAAAATTTACAGTGCGTCTTTTTGATGAAAAAGAAGGAGTGATAGCAAATGTAATTGAGTGGTATGACTCCGTTGAAGCAATCCCTGACCCGGATTATTCTGGTTTGGAAGCTTATGACCTTGTTGGTTATAGAATTTATCGCTCAAATTATTTACCAATTGGACCTTGGGAATTGATAGTAGATATTAAAAAGGGCGATTTAAATTTTTATGACTCAGTTAAACGAAAATATAAATTCATCGACACTGCGGTAACGGTTGGGTTTAGCTATTACTATTCAATTACGAGTTATGATACGGGGCATGCTTATTGGCCGCCTAATCTATCCGCTCGGTTTCCTGAGACGAACTCAAATCGTGTTCCCCCGATGGAGAGTTCAATTTTTGCAAATAGAATGACGCTTCCTTTTAAAGCTACGATTCCACCAACAAATGAACTTGATAAAATTCTCGTTGTACCTAATCCATTTATCGCTCGGTCTGGATTTTTAAACCCAAGAGATATTGATGTGATCCAATTTGTCAACATACCAAGCCCATGCACGATAAGGATTTACACCATTCGTGGTGATCTTGTTAAAACAATTCATCATTCTGACGATTCAGGTATTGCTTCATGGAATCAAGTTACTGACTACGGTCAATATGTGGAAAGTGGTGTTTACATTTATCACATAGAAACACCAGACGGGAAGAAAAAAATCGGTAAATTTGCAATAATAAGATAGAGAAAGGAAATGAAAAAAACATTACTTACCGTCGCTTTAAATTTTCTTTTTTGCTTTTTGCTTTCGCAAGATTTTAAAAAGGTTGGCACAACTGGATATGTTTTTCTTGAGATTCCGGTAAGCGCTAGGGCAAGTGGTGTAGGTGATGCTTCGGTTGCTTTGTTTCATACAAGCGCTGACGCTATTTTTATAAATCCCGCGCTAACGGGTTTTATGGCGAATGGACATTCTTTAAGTTTTACATTCGCAAATTGGTTAGCCGATACTAAACATCAAGCCGGTGCTTATGCGATAAATTTGAAAAATTTGGGAATTTTTGGTTTAGGCTTGATTCATCTTGACTTTGGAACGATGCAAGGAACCACAAATGCGAATCCAGATCAACCCGGGAATTACATTATCATCGAACCTTTTTCCGCTGATGCTATGGCTTTGGGGATCTCATATTCGAGAATGCTTACAGATAGATTTTCCTTCGGTGGGCTTGTGAAGTATGTTAGAGAGAGAATATGGCTTTATAAATCGGACAATTTCGTTTTTGATGTGGGTATAGTTTATTTCGTTGGATTTGGAAGTTTGAGAATAGCTGGTGCAGTTCAAAATTTCGGCGTGGATAGCAAGTATATAGGCGATACTTTTAAGATGCCATCTATCTTCAGACTTGGCATAGGAGGTGAACTAATTGGTGACCACACAACGCCAACTCGACTTTCCCTTTTACTTGAAGCACTTCATCCAAGCGATTCCCCTGAAAAACTTAACTTTGGAGTTGAGTATACATTCAGAGATTTTTTAAGCTTAAGGGGCGGATATAAATTTAACTATGACGAAGAAAACTTTACGTTAGGGCTTGGATTAAAAGGTATTAGGGCTGGGATCCCGATTAATCTTGATTTCGCTTATGTTAATTTCTCACGGCTTGGTTCAGTGATAAGAATTGGGGTAGGAGCAGAATTTTAGTATTACATTTGGCAAATTCGGGGAAAAATGTTATTATAAATAAACTTAAGATATCAGGTGTGTGGGAAACCCTCACCTGAATTTTTTAAATTAAGAGGTTTATTTGTTCTATGAGGATTTTAAGAAGAGAAGAGAGGGTTTATTTTAATTTTGATCTTTTCAGCGAACAAAAGGAATATCGCGAGGTAAATTATAACTTTGTCAAGAGAACTTTTCCATATGACCAGATTGAATCGGGCAAAGATGTAACAATACTTGATATCGCTTGTGGAACTGGTCTAATTACATCAATTTTGGTTGAAATTGCAAACGGTATAAAGTGTAAACTTATTGGAATTGATCCTAATCCTGTCTCAATTGAGATCGCAAGAAGTAAGGTCAAATCGGTGGGAGAAACAAAGGTTGAGTTTTATGAATCTTTTGCTGAGGAAATTTTGAACTTTATTAAACCTGAAAGCGTTGACGTTGCGTATTTTTGCAATGCTATTCATGAGATACCGGGTGAGGAAGTGAAGAGCAAAGCTCTTGGGGCGATTGCTAGAGTTTTGAAATCGGGGAAGAAACTTTTTATAAACAGCGCTTTCACAAAAGAATCATACCCTGCCGATACTGTAAAGTTTTGGGGAATGCTTAAACTTCTTGCATTTCAAGCGCTTGGTAAAAAAAGAGATAAAAACGCGCCCTCATTTGAAGTTTTGTCCGTGAGCGATTATAAAGAAAAAATTGAAAAAGCTGGTTTCATTGTAGATGAGATCAACGTGGTGAAGGTTGAGTTAAGTGAAAAAGCGATGCTTGCAATTTGTGAATATGATGCATTTATAAAAGGTGTTTTCATCGATATGGAGGATTCTGATAGTTTTTCGCTTCAGCAAAAAAGCGACGCTTTAAAATTTGCAGTTAAAACAATACTTGCTCAAGTTAAGGAAAAACTTCCGAGTTTTAATCCATTTGTAAGAAATTGGATTGAGTTTTCATGCGTTAGGATTTAATTTGAATTTTTCGGGTTAGTTTTTTATCTTTACAAAAATTTTAAAGAGGCGAGCATGAAGATCAAGGAGAAAATAATGGATGAATTCGACATCGAACGAACGCTTAATAGATTGGTTCATGAAATTATCGAAAAAAATCGAGGCTCGAAAAATCTCGCCATCGTTGGAATAAGAACAAGGGGAGAATTTCTCGCAAAGCGACTCGCGGAAAAAATTTCCAAACTTGAAAATAATCAAATTCCGGTTGGTGTTCTCGATATAACTTTTTATAGAGATGACGTTAGGTTAAAACTTAGGCAGCCCGAAGTTAAAACGACGGAAATTAATTTTTCAATTGATGACAAAGATATAATCCTTGTCGATGATGTCTTGTTTACTGGAAGAACTGTAAGGGCTGCACTTGATGAGTTGATTGATTTTGGGAGACCGAAAACAGTTCAACTTGTTGTATTAATCGATCGCGGCAATCGTGAGCTTCCAATACAGGCTGATTTTGTTGGGAAAAAAGTAAAAACAAGTTTGAGCGAGAAGGTGAAGGTTAACCTAAGGGAAGTGGACGGAGAAGATTCGGTTTATCTGATCGAGCATGATTGAAGCCGAAACCGAATGGTTTCGGCTTTTTTGTATAAATAAAAGAACTTATAACCATGGCGCTTAAAAGTCGTCATCTCCTCGGACTTGAGCAAATGCCGAAGGAAGATATTGAATTGATTTTGAATACCGCGATTTCTTTCAAAGAGGTTCTTGATAGACCGGTGAGAAAGGTTCCGACCCTTCAAGGTAAAACTGTTGTGAATTTATTTTTTGAAAGCTCCACCAGAACAAGGATTTCATTTGAACTAGCAGAAAGAAGGTTGTCTGCAGATGTTGTGAATTTTACAACCACTGGAAGTAGTATCGCCAAAGGTGAAACTTTTAAAGACACCGTTAAAAATATCGAGGCTATGAAAATTGATATGGTAGTGATAAGGCATCCTTCGCCTGGGGCTGCGCATTTTCTGACGAAAATAATTGATGCGAATGTTATAAATGCTGGGGATGGAACCCATGAACATCCGACCCAGGCGCTGCTTGATATCTTCACAATGCGTGAAAAATTTGGATATATTGAAGGTTTAAATGTTTGCATTGTCGGTGATATCTTACATAGCAGAGTTGCAAGATCGAATATATTCGGTTTGAAAACGCTCGGCGCAAATGTCACCGTTTGTGGTCCTGAAACATTGATTCCAAAGGATATTGAAAAACTCGGGGTTGAAATTTATCATAACATCGACGATGTCATTCCAAAAGTTGATGTGTTAAATGTTTTAAGATTGCAACTTGAAAGGCAGAATTCAGCATTTATACCATCCCTTCAAGAATATCACAAATTTTTTGGTATAACGAGAAAAAGGCTTGAAAAGGCAACCAAGCCAATTCTCATAATGCACCCTGGACCCATAAATCGCGGAGTTGAACTTTCATCAGATGTCGCTGATAGTGAGCACTCTCTTATACTTGAACAAGTTACGAACGGAGTTGCAGTTAGAATGGCGGTTTTATATTTACTTGGGACAATGTCAAATTGAAAATAAAAGATGTCTCCTTCCGTGAAAGTACTTTTCAAAAATGCACGAGTTATCGAACCAACTCGAAATTTTGACGAGACCGTTGATTTACTTATAATTGATGAAAAAATTGAAAAGATCGGTAAGGTTGAGCCTAATGAAAATTTTCAAGTTTATGATATGACTGGGAAAGTGATAGCACCCGGTTTTGTAGATATGCATGTTCACCTAAGAGAGCCTGGATTTGAGCACGAAGAAACGATCGAAACCGGCGTCGAAGCAGGGGCAAACGGGGGATTCACAACTTTATGTTGTATGCCAAATACAGATCCCCCTATCGATGACCCAAGCGTTGTCGAATATGTTAAGAGAAGAGCAACTGAATCTTTTGATGGAATTGTTGATGTTTTTCCAGTTGGAGCTATAACAAAAGGAAGGACGGGCAGGGAACTTGCGCCTATCGCTGAACTTGTAGAAGCAGGTGTTGTTGGTTTTTCAGATGATGGAAATCCAGTGCAAGATTCCGGAGTTATGAGAAAAGCTTTTGAATATATCAGCATGTTTGATAAAGTTATAATTCAACATTGTGAAGATAAAACTTTAAGCCAGAATGGAATGGCAAACGAAGGTTATTGGTCGACTTTGCTTGGACTTGCACCGTACCCGAACATAAGCGAGGAAATTATTTTGTATCGCGACCTTAAATTAATCGAATATCTTATGCCAAAGATAAAAAGCATAAAATATCATATCGCACATATTAGTTTTAAAGGCTCGGTTGAATTATTGAGAAAATATAAGGACGAAGGCTTCAATGTGACTGCTGAAGTCACACCGCATCATCTGCTTTTAACCGATGAAGATATTTGGAAATCAAATTATGACACGAATTTAAAAGTTAATCCACCTTTGAAAAGTAGAGAAGATGTTGAGACTTTGATTGAGGCGTTAAAAGATGGAACAATTGATGTCATAGCCACAGATCATGCACCGTATGCAATTGAGGAAAAGGAGTCGGATTTTGCATCAGCTCCGTTTGGGATAATTGGACTTGAAACCGCGATTGGATTAATTTTAAGTGAGTTTGTGAATAAAGGAATTATATCGATTCGGAGAATGATTGAGATGTTTGCAATAAACCCGAGAAAAATTTTGGGATTACCACAGGTTAGAATTGTGGAAGGCGAAACTGCAAATTTAACGCTTCTCGACTCTGACGTTGAATGGATTGTTGATCCTGTAAAGTTTAAATCAAAATCGCGAAATTCGCCGTTCATCGGTTGGAGATTGAAAGGTAAACCCCTTGGAATAATGAATAAAGGTAAAATTTTCTGGTCATGTTTGTGAAACTTTTTCCTCTTCTCTTTCATCTAATTTGTAAAAAGTAAATTTGCAGTAGAGCTATGAATCTTGAAGATACAATCCTTTCAGCATATCATTCGATAAAGAGCAATCCGATGCGTTCTTTTTTGACAATTCTTGGAATAATTATCGGCGTTGCTGCGGTCATCGCTATGATAGCAGTTGGTCAGGGCGCACAATACTCTGTGCAAAAACAGATCGAATCGCTCGGGACAAATGTTTTGGTTGTCTTTCCGGGTGCACAAATGCAGACTGGAAGAGTTAGAATGGAGGCAGGCTTTGCAAGTAGATTAACAATTGAAGATGTTGAAGCGATAAAGAATCAATGCGACGCGGTTGCATATGTAACCCCAATTGTTAGAACGATGGCGCAGGTAATTTATGGAAATAATAACTGGAGAACTGGCATTTACGGTGTTACTACAGATTATTTTCAAATCAGGGCTTGGGAACTTTCATCAGGGAGTTATTTCACGGAACAAGATGTCAAAGCCGGAGCGAAAGTTTGCGTTATAGGTCAAACGGTTAAAAATGCTCTCTTCGGCGAGGAAGATCCGATTGGGAAAATTATAAGAATTAGAGATGTCCCCGTTAAAGTTATCGGGGTCCTTGAGCCGAAAGGGCAAAATGTAATGGGACAAGACCAAGACGATATAATTATCGCTCCCTATACCACGGTTATGTCGAGACTCTCGCGGTTTTATTTCATTGGCTCTATCCTTGTTTCCGCTGTAAGTTCAAATTTAATCCCCGTCGCTCAACAGCAAATAACACAAGTTCTAAGAGAAAAACATAAAATTCAACCATGGCAAGAGGATGATTTCACAGTTAGAACCCAAACTGAAATAGCTTCTACTGCGCAGGAGACATCCAGAATCATGACGATTTTGCTTGGAAGCATCGCTTCAGTTTCGTTGATCGTTGGGGGCATAGGAGTGATGAATATAATGCTTGTCTCGGTAACTGAGAGGACAAGGGAAATCGGAATACGCATATCCGTTGGCGCAAGAAAAAGAGACATACTTTTCCAGTTCCTTCTTGAATCGGTTGTTTTGAGTGTGGCAGGTGGGATATTTGGAATAATTTTGGGAGTTGTTTTTTCTCAAATAATTTCGAATTTCGCTGGATGGCCTGTTTTTATCTCGGTTGGAGCAATACTTCTTGCGTTTGGCTTTTCAGCAGGTGTTGGAATCTTCTTTGGATTTTATCCAGCAAGAAAAGCGGCAAACCTTAATCCTGTAGAAGCATTAAGATATGAATGAAAAGAAAACATAAAACATCTCAAACCATGAAGTATCTTACAGTCTTAATTTTTCTATTCTTCTTTTCCCAACAAATTCTTCAGGCTCAAATGTTAAAAGCTGATTTAATTTTCATTAACGGTAAAATATGGACCGTCGACAAACCAAAACCACATGCTCAAGCAGTTGCTGTTATAAGTGACAAAATTGTTGCGGTTGGCTCAAATTCAGAGATAAAAAAGTATGCCGGGAAAAACACGAAGATTATCGATTTAAAAGGGCGCTTGATGTTGCCGGGTTTTATTGATGATCATACCCATTTTGTAAGTGGTGGATTTCAATTGATGAGCGTTGATTTAAGAGATGCGAAAACACCCGAGGAATTTGCGAGAAGAATAAAAGAATATGCTGAAAAATATCCAAATAAATGGATTACTGGTGGAGATTGGGATCATGAACTTTGGGGTGGGGAATTGCCAAGAAAAGAATGGATAGATAAGTATAACCAAAATGTTCCGGTATTTGTCACAAGATATGATGGGCATATGGGGCTTGCGAATAGTTTGGCTTTAAAACTTGCTGGAATAACAAGAGAAACCCCAGATCCACCCGGAGGTCTTATAGTAAGAGATGAAAACGGCGAACCGACGGGAATTTTAAAAGATGAGGCGATGTCTTTGGTTTATAAAGTTATACCAGGGCCAACAGTTGAAGAAAGAATTGAAGCAATTAAACTTGCGCTTGAAGAAGCGAAAAAACTTGGTTTGACAGGAATCCACGACATTGGGACAACCGAAGATTTGCGCGCATATCAAGAGCTTTATAAAAGGAGTGAATTAACAATTAGAGTCTATCTTCGTCTGCCGATTTCGCAATGGGAAAGTCTTGCAAAACTTGGGATAGAAGTTCCATTTGGAAATGATTATATAAGAATTGGTTCGTTAAAAGCGTTCGCAGATGGCTCGCTTGGTTCGATGACAGCTCTTTTCTTCGAACCTTACGATGAAAATCCAAACACTCGCGGATTAGCAACGGATGTAGTTATCGATGGGAGACTTGAGAAATGGGCGATTGAGGCGGATAAAGCGAAACTTCAACTTTCAATCCATGCCATTGGGGATAGCGCAAATAGTTTGGTTTTGTCTTTGTTTGAAAAAATAGTTAAAAATAATCCATTGTGGGATAGAAGATTTAGAATTGAACACGCTCAACACATTCATCCTAAAGATTTCGCTCGTTTTAGGAAGTTAAATGTCATCGCTTCGATGCAACCATATCATGCAATTGACGATGGAAGATGGGCGGAAAAAAGAATTGGAAAAGAGAGATGTAAATCAAGTTATGCATTTAGAACATTTCTCGATAATGGTGTTAAACTTTGCTTTGGTAGTGATTGGAACGTTGCTCCTTTAAGCCCAATTCTTGGAATTTACGCCGCTGTCACAAGACAAACTCTCGATGGCAAACATCCTGAAGGTTGGTTCCCGGAGCAGAAAATTTCAGTTGCTGAAGCAATTGAATGTTACACAGTAAATAATGCTTATGCGGAATTTGCGGAAAACGAAAAGGGGAGCATAACACCTGGAAAGTTTGCCGATATTGTGGTTTTGTCAGATGATATATTTACTATCCCTCCCGAGAAGATGAAAGATGTAGAAGTTCTTATGACTGTTCTCGGTGGCAAGGTGATTTATCAAAGTCCCAATTTTTAGTCCGGTCTTGTGACCCTTGGTTTACTTATTTTATGATGATTTGCCAAGATCTCCACAATGTGGCCTGTAACTATTTCTCCGATGATGACTAAACTATCAGAGTTTACTATATTGACTTCATATTTAGCATAACTTGTAGATTCTGGGAAACTAATATATGAAAGCCTAAAACCTGAAAATGACCACCCTCCCCCTCCAAGTTCAACTGGTTTTCTTGCCCATGCTTGTGCCAATTGTCCAATTCTTATGCAATCGTTAATTGTGTCGTTTATATATTGCTCGGTCATTGCACCTGACCTTGAGATAAAGATGTTTATTGCAACTGCAATTGAAACAGCAACAATTATTGCCCCCAAAGCCAAAAGTAATAACTGTTGTTGTCCCATTTTAATACCTATTTTTTATTTTCGCACCTTTAAAATTACAAATATTCCAATTATCAGAAAAACAAAATTTGCAAACCATGCTGAGACGAATGGATGTAAAATCCTCGCATAACCAAACGATGTGCCGATTTTCATAACGATGAAGTAGAGAAAAGCAATAAGCAAACTTACTCCAAATTCCATGGCGAGCCCGGCTCTTTTCTTTTGTGATGCAAGTGCAACGCCGAACAAAACAACGATAAAGTTTGAAAATGGAAATGCAAATTTTGAGTAATAATCCGTAAGCCATCTTGAAGGATCATTCCCACCTCTTATTTGATCCCGAATGAATTCTCTCATTTCATCTGCTCTCATCTCGTCCGGTTTCATCTGTTTACGCTTAACATCTATCGGTTTAAAATTTAATTTTCCAAGGTTAAGTGTATCTTTAAACTCTACAAAATCTCTTCCTTGTTCAAATTTACGATAGATGCAGTTAATAAGCAACCAATTGTCCCTCAAACTATCCCATTTCATCGCTGGCGCTATGTATCTTGCGACAACCTTTGTGATATCGTTTGGGTCAAAATCTTGGATATCGACTCTATGGGCGGTGTTCGATTCATCATCGAAATAGCCAATTGAAAGCAATCTCGTGTACGAATCTTGAATGTAGATATTGTATTTCCCCCAAGTTTCAAGGTGTTTGCGCATATAAATTCTCTCAAGGTTTAACTTCTTTTTGTTTGTCCTCGGCACAACCCAACCATTGAAATAAACCGAAATTACGCTTAATAAAAACGCAATGATTAAAAATGGCGTCATAAATCTGTATAAACTTACACCTGCTACTTTTACCGCTGTTAGTTCGTTTAAATTTGACATTCTTCCTGTGGTAAATAAACAAGAAAGAAGAACGGCAACGGGTAGGGTAAGCTTTATTATCTCAGGCGAAAAATAAAAGTAATATCTTAAAATTATCGAAAGAGAAACGCGTTGGTCGATGAAATCATCGAGATTTTCCATCAAGTCTACAAGGATGAAAATAAGTATGAAAGCGATGAGCCCGAAGAGTATCATTTGAATAAATTGTTTTGTCGTGTATATGTCGAGGATTTTGATTTTATCTTGCATATCTGTCGATTAAGATTTCTTCTTCCTCCGGAATGCCAAGCCACATTTTAACTTTTTTAGGCATAATTTCTTTTATCCGATACCAATCAATAATCATAGATTCTTTTCCCATCCTGAGCGTTAGATAAATTCCAAGTGCACCAACAACAAAATTGGCGATCCACATGCTTAAAAATGGTGATAATAAGTCTCTATCCGCAAGTTTTTCTCCGCCGATTAAGCAAGCCCAATAAAAGAGGAAAAACGCTAAACTCAAACTGGCCGCAACCCCGAAATTTCCCCGCCTTGCCATCATTCCAAGTGGAGCTCCAACGAGAACAAAGATAACGCATGCAAATGGAATAGCATATTTCTTGTGAACCTCAACCATATATGCACCGATTGTTCTGTTATAGTATTCAATTTGAGCAAGATAATTTTTGATTATTGCATTCATACTTATGAGCTTTTGCGTCGCTGATATTGTAGCTTCGTAATCACCGAGCGAATCTTGGAGTTGAACCTGATAGTAGGATGGCATTATTGTTTTACCGTGGAATGGATTCTTGAAGTTCGTAATCGCTGTTGAATTTAAGCTCTCGTAAATTTTACTTTGAATGTTTTTTAAACTGTCGACGATCCTTAACATATCTCCAGCGCTTAGCTCTCTATCACCTCGTTGGAAAGCATTATCAGGGGAACGCTCAAATCCAAACCCTTCAACCTCCATCACAACTCTATATTTTTCGTATTTGACGATCCTGTATAAGTTTTTATTTTCGACATCTTGTTCATGTATTTCACCGTTTTCGAGATCCATTATCAATTTTCTGTAATCTGGCGTGAATGAAATTTTACCACGCTTTGCGGTTATTATAACTTGTCTTGCCGGGTCAGAATTGTTGTAAATCGTCGCGTCTTCGAACTCGTTCGTATGCTCGTGGGATTTTCTGACAAGAATAGCATAACCGGGTATCTCTGTTGCAAATATCCCAGGATTTAGCGTTAGCGTTGGTTTTTTCCTATGTATGTCGATCATAAGAACTTTTAATCTATGGTTTGCGTCGGGCAAAATTCTGTTGTTAAATATGATCAATAAACCAGAGATGATAATTGAGACGATCAGAATCGGGAACATCATTTTGTATAAACTCACCCCACTTGATTTCATAACCGTGACCTCGTTGTTTGCGGAAAGTCCACCAAAGGACATTAAAACCGCAACTAAAACTGACATCGGCACAGCAAGAACTACTATCCACGCAAGATTTAAGACGATAAGTTCAACTATCACACCAAAGCCAAGCCCTTTCCCAATAAGTTGATCGATATATTTCATCAAAAATTGTAGTAAGAAAACTAAAACTAAAACAAAAAAGGAGAAAAAAAATGGTCCGATGTGAGAACGAAGAATGTATCGATATAAAATCATTTTTGAGAGTTAACTTTTGTTGAAAACACTCGTTTTAACATTCTTTTTTGGAATTATAACTTTGAAATTCGCTCCTTCACCAAATTTTGAATCGATTTCAAATTCTGCGCCGTAAATTTTTAAATTGTTATAAGTTATCGTTAACCCAAGCCCGATGCCTCTCGGCTCTCCGAGATTTTCCGTCGCTTTTGTTGTAAAAAATGGTTCAAAAATTTTATCCTTTATCTCATCAGGTATTCCTATGCCTGTATCGGAGATTTCAATGTAAATTTTATTTTCATCTTCCCATGTTTTCACGCCAAGAATTTTTTTCTCCGAATTTAGCATCGCATCAACTGCGTTTCTTAAAATATGCGATATAGCGTTTGAAAAATCAGAATAAACAGCTTCGATTACGATCGGTTTTTCATACAATTGTATGTTTTTCTCTACTTGATGTTTGTAAAATGGGTCAAATTCAAGTATTTCAAGTTCCCTTTTTATCAATTCATTTAGGTCAAATCTTTTCTTTTGTTTCTCTATTTCTTCTTTCGTTTTTAGAGATAGATTCTCAACGATTTGATTTATCCTTTCAACTTGCTTTAATAATCTATTAATTTGCTCTGGTTCTATCCCTTTTCTTTTCAATGCTTGTAGGCCAAGATTTAAAATTGTAAGTGGATTTCGAAGATTATGCGCAATTCCTCCGGCAAGTCGTCCAATCGATGCAAGTTTGTATTCATTCCATAACTTTATCTCAATCTTTCTTTTTTCCTCCTGAATCTTCTTTAACTTTGTTATGTCGTTAATCACCGCGATATGTTTCCCAAATTTTATGTCGTCAAGTCTTCTCGTTATTGATATCAGGAGAACTTTGTCTTTATAATTTGCTTCAAATGTTTGGTCGATATAATTTAAGTTTGTTTCATAAAGATTCGCTGAGCCAATTAATTCCTTTAAATTTTTCCCTTCTATTTCGCAATTGAAAATTTTATTTGCTATTTGGCTGGCAAATAAAATGTTGAGCTTTTCATCAAGAACAATTAATCCAGCCGGAGTTATATGTACAAACGTTCTGTATCTCTCTTCCGAATCCTTTAACTCCGAAATTAAAAGTAGATTGTCTACCTCCATCGCGATTTGCTTAGATAATGTATCAAGAAGTGAAAGTTTTTTCTCGCTGAACGGTATCTCATCTACTTTGTAAGCAAGTTCAATTGAACCAATAAACTTATCTCGGACGCGAAGCTCAACCTCAACGAAAATTTTGAAGCCTTGATCAAAAATTTTATTTCTTATTTTGGTGCTACCTTTCGCGATGTGGTAAATTATCAATTTTTGATCAATTATCTCGGTTGCGAAATCGTCGCCAATTTTAAGCCCAGGGTAATTTTCGAAGATGTTTTCACCGCCTGTTTTTATGAAGGAATGGGAAAGATCTAAAGAATTAATCATCTCGTTGTAGATGAAAAAGTTTACTGCATCAGCATCGAAAAGTTTTAAAATTGGCTCGGAAATTTGCCTGAAGAGGCGTTTGATATCTTTTGAATAATTAAATTGCGTGAGTATATAGTTTATGGTTTTGAGGTCCTCGTGTGCCCGGTTTAATTCAATTAATTTATCTTCAAGTTTATTTACGAGCCTTGCGTTGTATTCCACAGTGTAGGTTGTCTCATCAAGCCGAACTTCGGTTTGAGTTTTTCTAACTTTACCTCTTTTAATTATATCGTTTATTCTACTGAGTAAAATCTCAAATTTAGCTGGCTTCGTGATATAATCATCCGCGCCAAGTTTAAGCCCAAAATTTTTATCCTCCTCTGAAATATAACTTCCGGTGTAAAATATGAATGGAATTGTCCTAAGGTTTGGGTCTGATTTCACTTCATAGCAAAATTTAAACCCATCCATAACTGGCATCAAAACATCTGATATGATAATTGCAAAGTCTTTTTCGCTATTTAAAATTTCAAGGGCTTGTTTCCCGTTTTCTGCTTCTACGACATTAAATCCTGATTGGGTAAGAAGTTCAGCAAATAATTTTCTCTCCTCCAGGTTGTCATCTACGACAAGGATTTTCATCTTTCGAGCATTCTTTTAATTTCTTCTGCAGTAAGTTTAACATAAGGTTTTTCATCATCATGTAAAGATGTTTCATTTCTTGGATTTAACATTTTTAAAAATTCTTCAGATGATATTCTCCCCGCTCCACAAGCCTTTGCGCAATTAATTATTTCATTATCAGAAGAAACAACGATAAAATTTTTCCTTTCATTTATACTCTTGCTCAAGATAATTTTCTTTATCTCATTATCAGCTTTATCGGGCGGTATAGAGAATATAACTCTCACTTTGGGGGTTGACAATGCGCTTGTGATGTTGAGATTGCCATCGAAGACAACGATACATTTATCCTTACGTGTTATGAAAAAATCGGAAAGGGTCGAGACGAGCAATTCCCGAGCGGTCTGTGAATTTTCTAGAAAAACATTTTTTAATTTCGCAGATTTATGAATTAGATTGTATCCATCGATTATATAGGTTTTGATGTTCAATTTTTAGATTTGATTTTATTTGCGAAAATGATGTTTAGAAGTTTGTTTGTGAAAAATGCAGAAGTGAAGTTCGGGTATTCAAGTCCCGGCAAAGGACAAAGTTCAACGATGTCAAATCCAAGGACATTTTTTTGACCGCCCACTTTTTTAATAAGTTCTATCGTCTCGTCCCAGTATAGACCATTTGGCACCGGCGTTCCAACAGCAGGCATAACACTTGGATCAAAATAATCGAGGTCGAATGTAATATAAACATTCTCACCAAGTTCTGATACAACTGAATCTTGCCAAGTTTTTCCATTGGCGTTATATTTTCCGGATTTTATCTCCCATGCGTAAAAAGTTTTTATCCCATTTTCACGGATGAATTTTGCCTCTTCGACGTCTTGGGCTCTTATTCCAACTTGAACGATTCTCTTGTTAAATTCAAAAACCCGAGCTAAAGCACAAGCATGGCTGTATTTGTTTCCTTCGTATTCGTTTCTTAAATCTGAGTGGGCGTCAAAATGAAGAATTGTTAAATCAGGATAAATTTCGGAGTAAGCTTTGATCGCTCCAATTGCGACTGTATGTTCGCCTCCAATGGTCACAACAAATTTATCTTTTTTCAAAAGTTCTAAAACCATGTTATAGATTAATTCAACCGCTTTTTCATCTTTTTTAAACTCTGTAAAATCAAGGGGTTCAACTGTTGCAATCCCAACCTCGCGATAAAGTTCAAGGTCAAATTCCTCATCGTAAAGCTCAACTTGATGTGATGCTTCAATTAATTTTTCTGGGCCAAGGATTGTGCCTTTTATATAGCTTGTGGTGTTTTCATATGGTGCAGGAAGGATTACAATTTTAGATTTCTCAAACGTTGAGAATTCCTCCGGGATTGAAAGGAAATTTCTGTCCTTTCCAAGGGTTTTCATGTTTTGGCTTTTTTGAAAAATATAAAATTTGAACGGTTTAAAACCAAATCCTATGTTTTTGATTTTTTGCCTTAAGCCATTAAATTATTTGTCAAAACTTAACAAAGGAAACCTTGAATATGGTTCTAAAGCGTGTTCCAAATCTTGTTTATAGCGATGGGAAAGGAAATATCTATGATGTTCCTGAACTTGAAATGACAGGCAGAACTGGATTTGATACTGTAAAGATAGATCCAAAAGATTTAATTGAACTTCCTGAGGGAAGTCAGCTTTTTGAACTTCCTATGAGAAGACCGATTGGCTTTGATAGAAAGACGGGTAAGATGGTTGTTTTAGAAGATGGTTGGGCAGTTTCCGCTTTTCTTGCCCCAGCGTATACTCAGCTTTTCCTTTCTGCTTATGAAAAAGAAGACAATGCACCGATTCTTCCACTTTTTGCATATACAGCAGTTGGATGGGCAAATGGAAAGTTCTATGTTCCGGCGGTGGGGATCGACCCAGATAAAAGACAGGATTGCGACCAATTTGATCAAAATCTTGTAGTTGAAAATGTTTATAAAAAATTCAAAAAATTTCCAAATAATCGTTTAATTCGGCATCTTGGGGAAAATTGCGCACTTCGATATCTATGTCCAGCTGCGAGAAATTTCTTCCTTGGTCGATGGGAAGCACCAATCCCAACTTTTCCCGGGTGCAACGCCAATTGTATAGGCTGTATTTCATATCAACCTCAAGAATCGGGCATTCCAAGCACGCAGGATAGATTGAATTTTATACCGGATGTTGAAGAAATAGTTGAATTGGCTGTTCCACATCTTGAAAATGCACCAAAACCAATTGTAAGTTTTGGTCAAGGTTGTGAAGGTGAACCATTGCTTGTGTGGGAAGTTATAAGAGATGCGATAAAAGAAATTAGAAAAAGGGTGAAGCGTGGAATTATCAACATAAATACAAACGCTAGCAAACCAGAAGCTGTTGAAGAGTTATGCATAGCTGGGCTTAATAGCATCCGCGTAAGTTTAAATAGTGCAATCCCGGAGGTTTATCAAAAATATTACAGACCAAACAATTATACATTCAATGATGTTGTTGGGTCGATAAAAATAGCAAGGAGATATAACTGTTGGGTTTCAATTAACTATTTCGTTTTTCCGGGCATGACCGATTGGACAGAGGAATATCAAGCCATGAGAAAGCTTATAAGGGAGACAGATATATCAATGATACAGTGGCGTAACTTTAACATTGATCCCGATTGGTGTCTCGAACTAATTGGTGCGGAAAGAAATGCACCTAAACTTGGGATAAAAAATGTGATGAAGCTTCTCAAAGATGAAATTTTATATCTAGCTTATGGTTACTTTAATCCATCGCTTGAGGTTATGAAAAAATATATGAAAAGCGAAGCAGTTCTTTTGGGAAAGTAAGTGATAAAGTGAGGGATTATTGGTGAATCATTTTTTGACTTTGGGATTTGTGGATGAATATGTGGCGTAGCAAGGGTTTGAATTTAATTTTGAAATAGATTAATTTTGTGTTAGTTCAAATTGTGCAGGGAACAGATATTTTAATCACAAACAAGTTAAGAAAAATATTCGAAAGACGCTTTCGAGCTAAAAAATTACTAAATTCGAAATAATATGAAAAAAGAAATTCTCATTGTTAAAAATATAACCCGCGAGGGTCCAGGGCTTCTGGAAGAAGAGTTAAAGGAGCGCGATATTAGATATGTTGTCGTTGACCTCAGCCGGGGACAAAATTTCCCTCCCGTTGAAGATTATAGAGCGGTGATTGTATTAGGTGGTCCTGACAGTGCCAACGATGAAAACGAGAAGATGAAAAATGAGTTGGCTTACATTTGTGAAGTAATCGATGCAAAGATTCCCTACCTTGGTATTTGTCTCGGTCTTCAAACTCTTGTAAAAGCGACCGGTGGGAAAGTTGTTAAAAGTCCAATCAAAGAAGTTGGTTTCACTGATCCCGATGGCAGATATTTCACAATAGAGTTGACCGAAGAGGGCAAACGAGACCCAATATTTGAAGGACTTGGCGATAGATTAGTCGTTTTTCAACTTCATGGGGAAACAGTCGAGTTAACAGACGAAATGGTTCTATTGGCGGTTGGGAAATTTTGTAAAAATCAAGTTGTCAGAGTCGGTGTAAATGCCTATGGTATCCAAGGGCACTTTGAACTTACACCAGAGATGTTTGAAATTTGGTTAAATGAAGACCCGGATCTTCTTCAACACGATAAAGAGTGGATTCGAGCAGACTTTGAGTTAATTAGAGATGAATACACACGAGTTGGACGGCAACTATTTAAGAATTTTTTAAAGATAGCAGGTTTTTGAGGATTATTTAACTTCATATTCGGGTTTTCCTTTGTTAGATGGTAAAAATTTAGTAGCAAAAGAAATATCAGAGCTAGCTAAACTTGATTTCCCCGATACACCATTACAACGAAATATCATATTAAAAAGAGAGATGGGGATTTTGAATTTTTATTAGTTTCCAGCTTTAAAATAAACTCCCTTGTTCTGGTTTTCTAAACACGCCCGGTTTTATCTCGCCACGGCGTAGGGCATTGACAAGGTTGTGAGCATGTCTTGTGGGTTCGGGAATTTTAAAACCTTTGACGGTTTGTAAAATTATCTTTATTGATTCTTCAAGTGTGATTTTATGCCCAATAGATACAAAAACAGGTTGAACGTTATCTCTTGTTCTTAAAGCAACACCAACGATTTCACCCGAATCATAGAGATAAGAATAACTTCCTGCTTTTTCCGCCGGTTCATCGTATTTGCCAATAAGTAAACTTTTTGCGCAACCGATCGTTGGTCTATCGATCAAAACCCCAAAGTGAGATGCTATCCCAAACCTTCTTGGATGCGCTATGCCTTGCCCATCAATTACAACGACATCTGGAACAACTTCAATTTTCTCCCAAGCCTTAATTAAAGCTGGCGATTCACGAAACGATAGAAGCCCCGGAATATATGGAAAACTTACCTCCATTATCACGAGCGAACGCTCTATTTCCTCAAGTTCAGGAAATTTTAAAACAGCTATCCCAGCATAAACCACATTTGAACCTTTGTCAAAGGATATATCAGCCCCGGCTATATAATTGATTTCAGTTTTCAAATTTTCAACTTTAACAAGGTCTCGAAGCTTGTTTTGTATCTTTATCGCTTCATCTGGGGTGACATTCCAAGGGTGTAAAATTTTATATTCCGGCATTTTGAAATTAAAAAGTTCATTCTTATTTTAATTTTGCCTTAAAAACACGTCGATAATACGATGTATAGAACCTTTTTCCTAATTTTGCTAATTTTTATTTTAAGTTGCAACTCGGAAAGGAAAGCAAAACCTCAACTTGAACCTGAGACACGAACTTATGAAAACGTTCCAGAGTTTAATGCAAACTCTGCGTTTGAATATCTAAAAAAACAAGTTTCATTTGGTCCGAGGGTTCCAAATTCAAAAGCTCATGAAGATTGCAAAAATTTTCTCGTAAATGAACTATCAAAATATGCTGACGCCGTGAATCTACAAGAGTTTACGCATTCTTACTTGGGGAAAAATTTTAAACTCACAAATATAATCTCTTCTTTTAATCTTAACTCAGGATTTAGGATATTACTTTGTGCCCACTGGGATTCAAGACCTTATTCGGATGAAGAGAGAGAAGCTTCAAAAAGAATTAAACCAGTTCCAGGTGCGAATGATGGCGCAAGCGGTGTGGCAGTTCTACTTGAAATTGCTCGAATTTTGAAAAATAGCCCTCCTCCAATTGGTGTTGATATAATCTTTTTCGATGGAGAAGATCTTGGGATTTCCGGAGACCTTGATAATTTTTGCATCGGCTCGAAATATTTTGCAAGAAATAAATCCCCAAATTACAACCCACAGTTTGGAATTTTGCTCGATATGATTGGAGATAAGGATTTGCAAATCTTTAAAGAGGAAAACTCTATGAAATATGCACCCGATGTTGTAAATTATGTCTGGTCGATCGCTAGCGAGCTTGGAATATCCGAATTCAAAGAAGCGATAAAATACAATATTTATGATGACCACATTCCTTTAAATGAAGCTGGGATAAGAACTATCAACATAATCGACTTTGACTATCCTTATTGGCATACAATCGAAGATACGCCGGATAAATGCTCGCCCCAAAGCCTTGAAAAGGTTGGAAAAGTCGTTTTAAATGTGATTTTTAGATATAAAACAAAAGTTGCTGGCAATTGAAAAATAAAAATCATAAAGAGGTTATGCGGGAAGATTTGAGAGAGTTAAAGGAAAAATGGGAGGAAAAATTTATAAACTCAGGAAAGTTTAAAGAAAAAAAGGAAACATTTGAAACCGACTCAGGAATTAAAATAGAGCGAGTTTATCTGCCTGAGGAAAATTTTGACTATACCTCGAAGCTTGGTTTTCCCGGTGAATATCCATTCACAAGAGGTATTTATCCCACAATGTATAGAGGAAGGCTTTGGACGATGCGTCAATACGCTGGATTTGGAACTGCAGAGGAGACGAACAAAAGATTTAAATATCTGCTCGAACATGGTCAAATGGGGTTGTCTATCGCTTTTGATCTTCCGACGCAAATGGGCTATGATTCGGATCATCCGATGGCCGAGGGTGAAGTTGGACGCGTTGGTGTTGCGATAGATTCTTTACAAGATATGGAGATCCTTTTTGATAGGATAAACCTTGAAAATATCACGACTTCGATGACGATAAATGCAACTGCTGGAATTTTGCTTGCTATGTATGTTGCCGTCGCCAAGAAGCAGGGAGCAGATTTGAAAAAAATATCTGGGACGATACAAAATGATATTTTGAAGGAATACATCGCTCGAGGGACTTACATTTACCCGCCTGCACAATCGATGAAATTGATTGTTGATATTTTTGAATGGTGCAACAAAAACTTGCCGAAGTGGAATGTTATTTCGATAAGTGGTTATCACATTCGCGAGGCTGGAGCTAACGCTGTTCAAGAGCTTGCTTTCACGTTTGCAAATGCAATTGAATATGTAAGAGCAGCGATAAAAGCAGGGCTTGATGTAAATAAATTTGGAGAGCAAATTTCTTTCTTTTTCAACGCTCATAATAATTTCTTTGAAGAGATCGCAAAATTTAGAGCTTCGAGAAGGATTTGGGCTAAAATAATGCGCGAAAAGTTTGGCGTAACAAATGAGGAAGCATTAAAACTTAGATTTCATGCTCAAACAGGTGGGTCAACTCTCACAGCGCAACAGATAGAAAACAATATAGTTCGTGTGACAATCCAAGCGCTTTCCGCAGTCCTCGGTGGGTGTCAGTCTCTCCATACAAATGCAAAAGATGAAGCTTTAGCTCTTCCGATGGAAGAATCAGCTATGACAGCATTGAGAACTCAACAGATAATAGCATATGAAAGTGGTGTAACTGATACCATCGATCCTCTTGCAGGAAGTTACTATGTCGAGTATCTGACCGATGAAATTGAAAAAAGAGTTTGGGAATATATCGAAAAGATCGAAGCGATGGGAGGAGCCATAAAAGCTATAGAAGCTGGTTTCATTCAAAATGAAATATCAAAAAGTGCCTATGAGTATCAGATGAAAATTGAGCGAAGGGAGAAAATTATCGTTGGGGTAAATGAGTTTAAAACCGATGAAAAGCAAAAAATTGAGATTTTTAAATTGAACGAAGAAGCGATCAAAAAACAATTGGAGAGATTGAAAGAATTGAGGGCTGAAAGAGATAACGATAAAGTGAGGTCAGCGCTTAAAAGATTGCGCGAAAGTGCTTTGCTTGGTGAGAATTTAATGCCACCAATAATCGAATGTGTCGAAGCATATGCAACGCTTGGCGGAATTTCTGACACATTAAGAGAAATTTGGGGAGAATATAAGGATAGATAAGGGTGAAAATAAGCAGGCAAAAGTATTCGCAACTTCAACTTTTGAAGAATAAAAAATACAGATACAAAACTGGTCTTTTCATCCTCGAAGGTGAAAGGATTATAAAGGATGCAATAAAGTTCGGCGCAGAGATATCGTTTGTTGCTTACTCTGAAAAATTTTTGAAAACGTCACAGGATGAGGAATTTTTAAATTATTTGAAAAATAGGAAAATAGAGGTTTATGAAATAAGTGAAAACGAACTTGAAAAGGTTTCGGATTTAGAGACGTCGCAGGGCATAATTGGGGTGGCAAAAATGTTTGAGTATAAGGAGGATGACGTTATGAAAAACATTCGCAATAAAAACATAGCAACAGTTGTCGTCCTCGATAAAATTTCGGATCCTGGAAATCTTGGGGCAATTTTTAGAGTTTGTGATTGGTTTAAAGTTGACCTTGCGTTGATTTCGGATATGAGCGTTGATGTTTTTAACCCTAAAACTCTTCGCGCAACTATGGGTTCGGTTTTCAACGTCCCGTTCTTACAGAATGTTAATTTAAAAAGTTTCATCGAAAAGATGAGGGATTTGGACTTTAAAATTTTTTCAACATCCCCAACGGGAAAAATCGACTATCACGAGATTGGAAAAGATAGGAAAATTATGTTGATCTTTGGAAGCGAAGCTCACGGTATAAGCAATGACTTGCTGAAGATTTCTGATGCGACGATAAAGATAAAAAAATTTGGCAAGGCTGAATCTTTAAATGTTGCGGTTTCAATTGGGATAATTCTCGCGGAAAGAGCGTATTCTATTTTTGAGCGATGATGAAAATCCCGGGGTAAAGTAGATGATTTTCAGGGATTAGATCGACGATTTTAAATCCAGCGCTTGAGAGTATTTCCAAAAATTCATCTGGGGTGATGTAATTTAGTGTTGAAGTTACATTTGAGCCGTAAACTTTTAACTTTATCTTCAGTTTTTCCTCAAAGTTTGTGTATTTAAATCTAAAAGAGTTAGATTTAAGCGTATCTTTTATGAAGACAATACCCCCTGTTTTGATCGAGCGATAAAATTTTTCAAGCAGATTTATTTTTTGCTCAAGTGTGAGGAAAAGAAGGACGTCGATCGAAAGAACAAGTTGTAAATTTTCAAAATTGAAATTTTTTAAATCATCTGTGAATTCAACCCCCATTGCTATTGCTGATTTTTTCGCTTCGTTAATTCTAGTTTTTGAGATATCAAAGCCGATCACATTCAAATTAGGATTTTTCATCTTGATATAGTTTGAAAAAATCCCATATCCACAACCGTAATCAAGGACTGTCCCTGAATTTGGGATGTATTTTTCGAGGTGATTTTTAATCTGAGGGAAGTTAAAAATTATCCTTGCATAAATTTTTACTTTTTCTAATGTCGTTGAATTTTTATAGAGTTTAAGCAAAGCAAGTTGTTCATCTGAAATTTTCATATCGTTTAAGTTTCCATCTGTTTACTTTTTTCTCAGCGTTTGTAATTTTTAATGAGTTCTTTTTCAATTCAAGTTTTAAAATTCCTGAGGCGATTGCAACTGCTATTTGTTGAGATGGTTTGTCGTCGGTTAAAATTTCCAAACTTTCCCTTATTTCGGCTGAGTTAAAATAATTTTGAATAAAGTGGGTATCGTATTTGCCTTCGCGGAAGAATTTATTTTTCATAGTCCACAAGCAAAACGAGATGTTCGTTTTAACACCGCTGACTTTGTATTCCTCGAGTGTAGTTTTCATTCTATCGATCGCTTCAATTCTATTCCTTCCCCATGTTATAATTTTGGAAATCAACGGGTCATAGTGTATTGTTATTTCATTTCCGGGTTCAATGCCAGCATCGATTCTAATCCATGGTCCACTTGGCTGTTTTATATCGGTGATTTTTCCAGTTGACGGGAAGAAGTTGCTAAATGGGTCCTCTGCATAAATTCGACATTCAATAGCGTTGCCAATTGGCTTTATATCCTCTTGCGAAAAACTTAATTTATTCCCAAGAGCAATTTTTATCTGTTCAGCAACTATATCAATTCCTGTGACCATTTCAGTTATGGGATGTTCGACTTGAAGGCGTGTGTTCATTTCGAGGAAGTAGAAATTTCGGTTTTTATCAACGATAAATTCAATTGTCCCAGCGTTTTCATATCCCACAGCTTTTGCAATTTTAATAGCTGACTCAAAAAGTTTTTGTCTTAATTCAGGTGTAACGATGGGGGATGGGGTTTCTTCGATTACTTTTTGATGTCTTCGTTGAATTGAACATTCTCTTTCACCAAGTGCGACTACATTTCCGAATTTATCAGCAAGGATTTGAACCTCAATATGATGAGGTTCTTCAACATATTTTTCAATATAAACTCGGTCGTCTCCAAAAGCGAACTTTGCCTCATTTTTTGCTCCTCTTATTGCGGATTCAAGTTCTTTTTCATCGTGAACGATTCGCATTCCTTTACCGCCACCGCCTGCAGCAGCTTTAATCAAAATTGGAAAACCAATTTTTTCCCCAATTTCAACCGCTTCATTTATGTCCGAAATAGGTGATTCAGAACCTGGGACAACAGGGACGCCGATTTTCTTTGCGATTTCTCTTGCTTCAAGTTTATCACCCATTTTTTTAATCGCTTCAGAAGACGGACCGATAAAAATTATTCCGTTATCCGAGACAAGTTTTGCGAACTCCTCATTTTCGGAAAGAAATCCATAGCCCGGGTGAATTGCGTCCGCTTTTAAAGCTTTTGCCACGCTAATTATTTTTTCCATATTTAGATATGTTTCAGCTGGGTTTGCTTCGCCGATACATTCTGCGTAATCAGCCATCGAGACGAAAGGTTTATCCTTGTCAACTTTTGAATAAATAGCTATTGTTTCAATTCCAAGGATTTTGCAAGTTCGCATAATCCTAACAGCGATTTCACCACGGTTTGCTATCAAAACCCGCATTTTAGGTCTTTAATTTTGTTTTTAATTTAGTCAACTTTTAGCTCAACTATTGTAACTCCATCGCCTCCTTCCTCCCAACCTCCGGGACGAAATGATTTAACATTTGGATGACGCTTTAAAAATTCCGCTATCTCTTTTCTTAATTTTCCCGTCCCTTTACCGTGAATTATTTCAACCTGTTTCAATCCATAGAGAAAACTTGTATCGATAAATTTATCAACTGCGCTTATAGCTTCGTCAGCCCTCATACCTCTTACGTCAATTCTTGTTGAAATAGGAGCGAATAAATCTGTCTTTAATGTTAATTTTTTAAGTTCTTTTTGTTCAACTTTTTCAACTGCGTCCGCTTTTAAAGCCACCTTCACTGAGCCAAAGGAGACGATGACATTTGATCCATCAACTTGTAAAACTTCACCAACTTGAGTTCCATCTTTCATTTTTACAAAGTCTCCGGGTTTAATCTCAACTTTTTTGCTCTCAACGCTTTCGAGTTGCTTTAAAATTTCATTTAATTGTTTTTCAATTTGTTCCGCAGTTGAATGTGCACGCTTTATGCTTTCTTTCGAAGCACTTGTTTGTTTTATCTCTCTTATTGCTTCTTCTATCCTTGCTCTTGCGTTTTCAGCTATCTCGCGAATCTCGGTAATTGCCTCACGTTTTGCTCTTTTTCTTTCTCGTTCGACCTCGATTAGTTTCTGTTTATATTCCGATATCATTTTGTTAAGACTTTCATCTTTATCTTTTAATTTAGCCATGATTTTTCTGTATTCAATTTCAAGTGCTTCAAGTTGAGATAAAATTTCCTCGATTTTAACTTGTGATTTATCAAGATTTCTTTTTGCGTTGTTTATAACCTCTTCATCAAGACCAAGGCGTTTTGCAATTTCAAACGCGTAACTGCTCCCGGGTACACCAATTCTTAATTTATAGGTTGGTGCAAGCGTTTGGTGGTCAAATTCCATCGCCCCGCATTCTATTTCAGGGTTGTTATATGCATAAAACTTTAAACTGCTGTTATGGGTTGTTGCGATTACGAAAGGGCCTTTGCTTTTTAATTTTTCAATTATCGCAATTCCAAGCGCTCCACCTTCCGCTGGGTCGGTGCCAGAACCGAGTTCATCAAGTAAGACAAGCGTTTTAGGATCCGCCTCGGAGATTATCTTTTTTATGTTTTTTATATGCGAAGCAAAGGACGAGAGATCTTTTTCAACAGATTGTTCGTCTCCGATGTCGATGAAGATTTTTTTGAATATCCTTATCTTGCTCGATTCTTTTAACGGTGCTGGTATCCCTGCTTGAGCCATAAGCGTAAGCAAAGCAACAGTTTTGAGAACGACAGTCTTGCCGCCAGAGTTAGGACCCGAAATTACAAGAACTGAAGAACCATCTCCAAGTTTAAAATCAAGTGGGACGACCTTGTTTTTGCCATGCTTTAACAAAAGAATTGGATGGTAAGCTGAGTTTAAAATTATCGGATTATCTTCAGAAACATCCGGAGCATATCCATCTATTTGGAGGGCGAATTTTGCTTTCGCATATATAAAGTCGATTTTTCCGAGGATGCCAACATTCGTTTGTAGATATTTTAAGTTTTCCCTTGTCTTGTTTGTTAATTCTCTGAGAATTCGTTCAATCTCTTTTTGTTCCTGGAACTGAAGTTGTAAAATTTCATTATTGAGTTCAACGATTTCCGCAGGCTCTATGAAAACGGTTAATCCTGTCGATGATGTGCCGTGTACGACTCCGGCGACATGTCTTTTATGCTCAACTTTTACAGGTATAACAAGCCTTCCATCTCTTTGAGGGATGATGTCGTCTTGTGTGTAATCTTTCTCTGAAATTTGTTTCAGGATTGCGTATAATCGCCTCCTCACATAATCTTGTTTCTTGAAAATTTCCTCCCTTAATTCCCTTAGCTCGGGGCTTGCGTTGTCTCGAACATTTCCCGATTCATTGATGATTTCTTCGATGTTGTATTCAAGGACGCGATTTACGAATATGTTTTTAGCGAGTTCCCATAAGTTTGGATATTTTGTAGCCCTTTTGCTTAGGTATTCTCTTATCAATCTTGAAACTGCAAGTACGGATTTTATATCGAGAAATTCTTGAGGGGATAGAAAATTCCCTTCAATTTCGCATCTTCGCAAAGCAATTCTTATATCTTTTATTCCATCAATTGGAAATGGATCATCGTATGCAAGGATGTCCTTCATTTCAACTGTTAGCTTAAGCTCGCGCTCGATTATATTTTTATTGGTTATTGGAGCAAGATTTTCTGTTAATTCAGCACCGAGTTGGGATGTCACAAAGTTTGAAATATATTGCTTTATCCGATCGAATTCGAGTTTATTTAATGTTTCGCTGAGCACCTTTTATCGATTCGATTGTTTTTTGAATCTGTTCTTTGAATTTAACTTTTGAGCCGAGATTTTTCTCTATCAAGTCGTAAATAAATATTGTCGTTTTTGTAACTGGTTTATAAAGTTTTGATGATTTTTGGACCGATTCCGGTGGGAAATTTAAAGAACCAAGGAAAATAAGCAAAACACCAGCTATCAATAAACCTTCTAAAAGTCCAAGCGTAGCTCCAAGTATATCGTCGACTAATTCGATGAAGATAGAGATGTTGCGTAAAAATCTTGCTATTAAACTTGCGATTATGATACATCCGAGAAAGATCAAAAACATCGCAAGATATGGTGAGATCTCCGAAGGTATGCCTATGTCTTTTAAAATTTGCGCTATTTTAAGGTTGTGCCTCACCCCAAGCCATATACCCAGGATAACACCAACAAGTCCAAGTACTTTTGCTAAAAATCCTTTTCTGAACCCGCGATATATAAATATCGCCAGAATGATAAGTATTGCGTAATCAAGCCAATTCATTTAGGCTGAAGTTTTTCTTTTACGATTTTTTGAACTACTTCACCTTCAGCTTTTCCTTTCAACTGTTTCATCACAGCACCCATAACTTTGCCTATGTCTTTTGGTCCAGTTGCTCCAACTTCTTGAATGACTTTGTCTACAAATTTCGCTATTTCTTCTTCAGACATTTGCTCTGGAAGATAAGTTTTTAAAATTTCAAGTTCCATCTTTTCTTTTTCTGCTAAGTCCGTTCTACCACCTTTTTCGAAAAGTTCAATAGCTTCCTTTCTCTTTTTTATCTCTGACCTTATAACTTGGATTTCATCCTCATCTGACAGTTCTTTTCCTTCCGCTCTTCTTTCGATTTCTTTTCTTTTCAACATTGTTTGAAGCATACGAACAACTTCAAGTCGAATTTTATCCCCGGATTTCATTGCGTTTTTAAGATCATCCGCAAGTTTTTCTTTTAGCCCCATTTTTATCTTTGGTTTTGTTTTAAAATAAATAAGGCAGGACGAAGCCTGCCTTCTATGAATTTTTCTGTCTGTATTTTTAATAACCTCGTACATGCTTATGTTAACATAAACATAACTCAGTTATAATTTCTGCAGTGTCGAATAATTAATTCTCAAAGCGTCCGCCTTTCTGAGGCGTTGCTGTATATCGATCACAATGCCCATCTTTGAATCCTTATCAATTCTTAAGGATACGATAACGTTCGGATTTTCCTGTCTTTTTCTATACATAATATCGACGATATCGTCAAGTGCAACAATGTTATCATCAACTTGAATTCTACCATCTTTTCCAACCCAAATATAAGAGACCAATCGTTTGTTTTCTATTTTCTCAATTGCTGCCGCCTCAGGCAAAATATATCTCACTTTGACATCGAAAACTTTAATAGTCGTCGTCACCATGAAGAATAAAAGCAATTGGAATATTACATCAGGCAAAGATGAAGTCGGTATTCTTGGCTTAGTTTGTCCAAATTTTTTCTGAAATTTCATCGCGTTATACCTTGTTTATTTAACCTCTTCCGGTTCTGCAATTGAAATACGAATTGGAATTGTCTTCTTAACTTCTTCCTGCTGATCTTTTGTCAAATCTCTGTACGATTTCCCAAATGTCCTTAAAGAATACTCCTCACGTAAATCGTTATAAGCAAGTTTCAATTCATCAAGGACTTCAATGTATTTGCTATAATTAGTCTCGCGATCTGTTTTAATCGAAACTATAAGCTTTGGATTTTGCTTGATCTTGTTCTTAATTGTTTCTCTTATCTGCGCCACAGTGATAAGTTCGCCATCGAGCAGAACTTCCCCTGCAGCATTAACCAAAAGCTTCGCAATATCACTTTGTTTAACTTTAACCTGTTCGGTTATTTCAGCAGCAGGTGGAAGAACAAGTCCTATTCCTGTATCAACATCGAAAGTCGTTGCAACTAAGAAGAATATTAATAACTCAAAGGCTATATCAGCCATTGATGCGGATGGGATTTCCGCTTCGGTTCTTTTTCTTCTTTTAAGCATGGCTTATATTGTTTTGTAGTTTATTTTGCTGTATTTTTTGTTTCGGTAACGGTTACCTTCTTTCCTTGCTGCATTGCTGCGAGAGCATCAATGAGTTCAATTGAACTTTCTTCCATATCAATTACGATCTTATCAACCTTTGCAACAAAGTAGTTATAGAATACTTGAAGAATTACTGCAACAACGAGACCAAAAAGAGTTGTTAAAAGAGCGATCGAGATACCACCGGCGACGATTTCTGGTGAAATGTTTTTCGCTTCTTTAATTGAATCAAATGCGACTATCATTCCTTGAACGGTACCGGTGAAACCAAGAAGTGGCGCAAGCGAAATGAAAAGCGACAACCAGACAAGTCCTCTTTCAAGGAATGCCATTTCGATTCCACCATAAGCGATTATGGCTTTTTCAGCTGCTTCAATACCTTCGTTTGCTCTCAAGAGACCCGCCTGGAAGATGCTCGCAACTGGTCCAGGGGTCTTTTGGCAAACTTCAAGCGCCTTATCAACTCCGCCATCGTCAAGAGCCTTCTTTACCTCTGAAAGAAATTTCCTTGTGTTGATGCTAGCTTTGCTTAGTGATATCCACTTCGCAATGCTTAGCGCTATACCAATGATTAAAATTGCTAAAATTGGATGCATGAAAAAACCACCTTCAATATACTTTTCGACCAAAAGATTGGCTACATATTCAACTACGCCTTTCTGCTGAGCTTGAAACAAGAAGGCTAACAAACCTTGTGATAAAAGCATATTTTTAACCTCCAATAATTTTTTTACAAATTTTTAGCTTTGTTGCTTAATAATAATAAATAATTTCCTAAAAATCAAGCAATTCGAAGATGCGGGCGCCTTCAAATAATTTTTGAATTTTAGTAAGATTTCGTTAATTTAAATTAAGATCAAAGTAAAAGGATTTTCCCAATGCTAAGGTTTTTGTCTTCCTTGGTTTTGTTGATGCTTTTTATCGAGTTTTCATCATCTCAAGTTTCCGCTGGAGCTTCCGCAACATTTGAACAAAGATTCATTGTTGATATGCCATCCGCTGGAATTTTAAAGCAAAATAGCGTCTCCTTAGATGCTGATTTTTTCTCCAATGGCGGGCTTATGTTACGACTTACAGCCTCAGCGTTTAATCGCATTAACTTCGGCATCTCATACGGTGGGAGTAAAATTATTGGGAACGGAAAGGTTGACTGGTATAAATATCCAGGTGTTAATTTTAAAGTGAGAGTAATTGACGAGGCTAAGAATTTCCCTGCGATTTCAGTTGGCTTTGATTCACAGGGGAGGGAAGGTTATATTGATAGTTTGAAAAGATACGATTTCAAATCCCCGGGATTTTTCGCAGTAACGAGTAAGTCATTTAAAGTTATGGGTTATGCATCAATTCATGGTGGAATTAATTACAGCCTTGAGAAAGACGATGGCGACGCTTCATTGAATTATTACATCGGCTTTGATAAAACTATCGGAAGCGATATGACTTTTTCAGTTGAATATAACTTTGCGTTGAATGATAACTCTGGAAAATTGGGGCAAGGAAAGGGTTATCTGAATATTGGGATTAGATGGTCGCTTGGAAATGGGTTTACTATTGAGTTTAATTGGAAAGACATTCTGGCAAATAAAGAGCCGGGAAACTCAAGGGTTGTAAAACTTGAATATATCCAGTCGTTTTGAGAATAGTCGAGAATTTTTTGTCGTTTCGGCTCGTTTAAGTTGATAGAGAAAACATTCTACATAACAGGAGGTGTTAGAGATGAAAAAAACAATTCTTCTCGCCTTTGCTTCAGTGATTTTGTTAAGTGGTTGTTATACGCAGATCGGAACTGTGAGAGAAGATGAAGGTTATACAAGTTCCGAAAGAAAGAGAGGGTATATTTATTCCGAAAATTATGAACTTGATTCGTGGCTTTATCATAGTTACGCTTATCGATATTATTTGCCTTATCCAAGATATTACCTTTTCTTTAGATACTACACTCCGGGCTTTGCGATAGGTTGGGGTGAGTGGTGGTATTATGATCCGTTTTGGTGGGATTATTACTGGTGGGATAGATATTATTGGTATTCGTATTGGTACTTTCCAACTTGGTATTATTATCCATGGTGGTACAGAGCGCCGGTGATAGCGATAATAAAAAACCCTACTACTGCGGGTAAAGCGGTTGTTTATAGAACTCGTAGTTTTGGCTCAACGCGAGGAGTTGTAAGAGATAATGAATTTGGTTCCGGGACAACTGAAAGTCCAACGATCTCTCCACCTTCGAGAAATGTTCCAAGAAGTTCTTCGAATACAAATGTTGGCGGAGCGAGCGAGGGAACAACTTTAAGAAAACCGAGTGGTTCAGGTCGTGAGGCTCCGACGGTCAATAGAGATAAAAGCGGCGAAAAAACCAGAACGCGTGAAACTGGTTCAATGAGGACGCCATCAACTCCGAGAGTTGTCCCGAGGTCAAATGATGGGAATTCCGGAAGCCCAAGACATGATTCAACTCCACCACAAAGAAAAACTCCACCAAGAAAAATTGGGACGTATCGTAAAAACTCAATTCAAACTTATAGAGATTACAACACAGGAAGAAGTACGCTTATAGAAATGCCGAGACATAGTTTGACAAGAAACAAAAGTTACATTTCAAATCAGCCAAACTCTTTAAATCGTCCGAATTTTAATGGAGCGGTTCAATCTGAGCAAAGAATCGGACAGAGAAGACAAACGGGAAATAGAAGATGAAAAAGTTTTTAATTTTAATATTCGCTTGGTTTGCTGGTTGTTATACTGTTATTAAACACCCCAGCATCGACTACACAGGTTCATCAGGCGAAGTTTACACTTCGCATGTCTCTTATAAAAGTAATTGCGTAAGTTGTCATTCTCCATCTGAACTTTCTTATTTTTATTCATTTATTCCGTCACATAATTCATCGCCTTGGGTTTATTATAATACGCCTTGGTGGATTCAGTGGAGCAATAACTTAACAGACACAAGTCAAGCAACCATTGCTGATTCACCGCAAGAAGAAAAGCTCAGAGATTTTGGGGTGCATAGAGGTTCAAATACAAACAGTTCATTCTCGCCACCAACTCCAACGAGGTCACCTTCTGGCTCAGGAAACAATGTGAATTCGCCTTCTTCAGGTTCAATGGAAAAGGAAAAGAATTCAAAGAGTGGCGAAAGCAGAGATTCGGTTCAAGGCAGAACCTCTGATGATAGTTCAAAATCTCAGGGCAAAGACGAAAGCAAAGATGGAAAAAGAAACATTGGGTCGAGAAGAAAATGAGAAAATTAGCAGTTCTTTTGATTTTTTTCTCTTTTAATTTAGCACTTTCACAATATCCGGATGATGCTTTGAGATATTCTTTGTTAAACTTCGGTGTCGGGGCAAGGGCAATTGGGCTTGGTTTTTCTTATATCGGGGTTTCGGATGATTATTCTGCGATTTTCTGGAATCCAGCTGGACTTGCACAAATAAGAAGATTTGAATTTGCAGGAGGGATAAATTATCTTTCGTTGAGAAATTCCGCAAGGGTTTTTAGTTATTCTAATTCGTTTGAGAATACAGCTACAAATTTAAATTCAGTTGCCATTGTTTTTCCAATTCCAACGATTCGCGGAAGTTTGGTCTTTGCCGGTGGATATGCGAAGGTTTCTGATTTTACAGGTGCTCTTTCTGTTTCGCTCTTTAATACGCAAAGTTCAATTGTCCCATCCCTCTATGACCCTGACCCAGATTATGATCTCGCTTGGCAACTTGGGCTTGAGGATACAACCGGAGCAACCCAAATTTTAAACAATGTAGAGCAAAATATAGAACTTTATGAAGATGGGGGATTAAATAACTGGTTTGTTTCCGGTGCTATCGATATAGCAGAAAATTTATCCATCGGAGCAACAATATCAATCATAACAGGTGGTTATAAATATGATAGACAATTCATTGAAAGCGATACGAGAAATTATTACAAAAACTATCCTTGGGATTTTAAACAATTGATCGTCTCTGATTTAATCGACGCAACGGTAAGTGGTTTTTCCGCAAGTGCTGCTTTAATGTATAGAAGCAGTTTCTTCAGGTTTGGATTGATGATGAGATTTCCATCGTTTTTGAGTATAAAGGAAAATTATTCGAGAGGCGGGGAGAGTTCTTTTGACAATGGCGAGTCGCTTTCGTATTCATTCTCCGGCGTTTCCAGATATGATGTTCTTTCTCCATTTTACTTTGGTGGCGGGGTTTCATTTAACATAAAAGATGTTCTTTTATTTGCTGGTGATGTTACATATGTTGACTGGAGACAGATGGAGTTCAAGGATAACCCTGACCTTGTCCGACTCAATAGGGATATAAAACAGATTTTCACTGAAACCGTAGGTTTAAGCGGAGGGGTTGAATTTACACTTCCTTTTTTACACCAAGTGAAGTTGAGGGCTGGGTATAGCTATAGGCCTTCGCCTTATGCTGAGGACAAAGGGATCTCAAGCAGAGCAACAAGGTTATTAACGTTTGGTTTGAGCCTTCTTTTACAAAGGACATTGCTTGTTGACTTTGCATATGTAAACGGTGAGTGGGAAACATTACATACGCAATATAGCTACGTGTATAACAATAATTACTATAGTCTGGTCACGGATGAGGAAAATAAGGTTCGAAACTTTGTTCTAACTTTGCGTTATAGATTTTAGTGAAATAAAAGTAAAATTGTATAATGAAACAATTTTTAACATTGCTTCTAATCATTTTATGGGGTTGTAGTAGCTCGAAACAAGTGTTGAATCAAAAACTCGCCACTCAAAATTCCCCACAAAAAAATGAAAATGGTTTCCCATTTGGCAAAAAATACGAATATGTTTACAGGCTTATTAAACCGGTCTCGAAAGATAGGCTTTTCTTTTCGGACGAAAATATCTTTGTTGAATTTGTAATTGATGAATCATTTATCCACCTGAGGTTGAAGAACAAAAAAGATGAAAAAATCAATCTTTCCTTGGATGATGCACAAATTTTTATAAATGCCCTAGCTTCAAAAGTTGTCAACTTCAATTATCTTAACGAGTTTAGTTATTCCCCAAATTCTAGGTTGGGCACGCTTGATATTTTCCCAAATGCTTTTGTTGAGCTTCATCTCGCCCCAAGCGATAATGTCATTGAAGATAGCGGAAGTTATGATGTGTTGAGTTTCTACCCCGTGGTTGATTTTAATGATAAGGCTAGAGAAAAGGAAATTTACGGTAATGTCGGTAGAAGAGTTGGACTTTATTTGCCTGTAGAGACGGAGCTCGAAATTTATGATTACTATTTTGAGTTTCAAATCGTTGACGTAAAAGAAGTGGGTCCTTATTACCCAAAGAAAAGGCAGGCTGTACAAGCCCAAATGCCTTCAGAGATTGTGATAAAAAGTGAAGGTTTGAGCCCATCCGAAAGTTTCATAGCTTCAACCTTGATATCGTTTTTCGTTCTTATCTCTGCGTACTTTATCTTTGCGAGAGAAAAGGGAAAGATCTAAATGCGTAAGCGTAGGACCAGCGGGAAGTTGAAAAGTATCTGCGAAGATAAAACATCCGGTTCTTCAATTCTTTCGAAAAAACTGATTGAGATTTTAAAGGAAAAATCTTTAAAGGTTAAAAGCAAAAAAGATTTTTTAAATTTTCTAGCCGATTTTAAAAATGGACTCGAAAAGCACCACCCTCTTTTATTCCAGCTCCATAATATTACCGAAATTGTGTTAAAATCAATATCAGATTGTGAAATCAAATCAATCCTTGATGAAATAAAAAGAATTGAAAAAGATTTCAATGAGGCTGGGGATGAGATAGCACGAAATTTTTTAATATTGTTAAACGAAAAAGGATACAATAAATTTTCTCTTGCCACATTAAGTTATAGTGGAACTGTTTTGAATTCGCTTGCGCGTGCTAGGAGGGGAATTTCAAGGGTTTATGTTTTTCATTCTTGTCCGAATTGTGAAGGGGAAAAGATGGCAAGGCTTGTCGCGAATCTCGGCTTGAATGTTTCTCTTGTGAATGATTTCGGGTTGGATTATGTTTTGAACAAGGTTGATTTAGTGGTTTCGGGATGTGATGCGGTGTTTAGAAGTGGGGATGTCATAAATAAAGCTGGGACGTCCGCGATTTTTAAAATTGCAAAAAATCTTGGGAAGGAGACAATTGTACTTTTCGATTTTTTGAAAATTATGAGAAGGGAAATTAAACGTAAAAAAATTTTAAGTGAAGCGATTAAGGTCAAAAAGCGGAGAAAATTTGAAAAAATTGATCTGATTTTTGAAATCGTTCGTTCTGAATTTATTTCGTATTATGTGACTGATTTTGGGATTTTCTCAAATAAAACGATAGATGAAAGTGAAATCGTTCATCCTTTATCTCAAATGTTCGGTCTGTGGTGAAAAGTTTGACCATATGCAGATACAACGGTATTGTTTTAATTGCAACGAGCCGTTGATCGCTGTTTATGATTACGAAGGGATAAAAAGTAGAATCAAAAAAGATGACTTCAAAGGTAGGGTTAGAAGCGTGTGGAGATATTTTGAGTTTTTGCCAGTTATCGATGAAAGAAATATTATTAGTTTGGGGGAAGGTTGGACGCCACTTTTAAGATTGAAGAGATTTGGGGATATGATTGGTTTAAAAAATTTATTTTTGAAGGATGAATCGTTCAATCCAACTCTTTCTTTTAAAGCGAGGGGGATGTCGTGTGCTGTTTCAAAATGCGTTGAGCTTGGGATTGATAAACTTGCTGTGCCAACCGCTGGGAATGCGGGTAGCGCTTTGAGTGCCTATTGTTCAAAGGCTGGGATTAAATGTTTTGTGAGCGCCCCGAAGGATACACCCGATATGATTTTGAAAGAGTTAGAATCTTATGGGGCGGAGGTTCAACTTGTCGATGGTTTGATATCTGATGCGGTCAAATTAATTCAAAGTAAAACCGAATTTTTTGATATCTCAACTATGAAAGAGCCGTATCGTTTGCAGGGGAAAAAGACCCTTGGGTTTGAAATCGCTGAGCAACTTGATTGGGAATTGCCGGATTGGGTGATTTATCCTACAGGTGGAGGCACAGGTCTAATTGGAATTTGGCTTGCGTTTAAAGAACTTATTGAAGTTGGATTTGTTGAGAAAAAGAATACGAGAATGGTTGCGGTTCAATCATCCGGATGCGCACCAATTGTTAAAGCATTTAAAGAAGAAAAAGAACGAGCTGAATTTTGGAACGACGCTGAGACAATTGCATATGGATTGCGGGTTCCGAAACCGTTTGCGGATAGATTGATACTTGAGATTATTCGCGAAAGTAATGGAATTGCGGTTGAAGTTAGTGATCACGAGATAATTGATACTGTTAAGAGGCTTGCGAAAATTGAAGGCATTATGTTTTGTCCTGAGGGTTCCACAACTGTAGTTGCGGTTGAAAAGCTTGTAGAAAGTGGAATTATTAAAAATGACGATATTGTTGTAATTTTTAACACTGCGTCAGGATTGAAGTATGTTTAAAAACAAAAAAACATAAAAGTTATGTTCGATGGGAAAAATGTCGTTGTAACTGGAGCAACAGGTGGACTTGGTTCTGTAGTTGTTAGATATTTCCTTGAAAATGGAGCAAAGGTTTTCGCGGTCTATCGAAAAGGGAAGAAGTTTAAGCGGGTTTTCAAAGATGTTTTAAAGAATAAAAATTTTGTTGGGATCAAAGCAAACTTGATCAAAGAAGACGATGTGAAAAAAATTTTTAAATATGTGCGAAAAAGTGGTGGGGCTGATTTTTTGATAAATTGCATTGGCGGTTATTCCGAGGGGAAGATGATCTTTGAACTTGAAGAGGATGAGTTTGACGAAATGATCGATTTAAATCTTCGTTCGGTTTTTCTTTGTTCGAAATGGGCTTTGCGCGATATGATACCGAAAAGAAATGGAAGGATTGTCAACATATCTGCCCTTCTTGCTATGAAGCCATCCCCTGGAAAAGGAGCTTATATCATTTCAAAGGCTGGATTACTTGCTTTGACGGAGGTGATCGCTGAAGAGGTTAAAGATTTTAATGTGACGTGCAATGTTATATTGCCAAGTATAATTGCGACTGAAGAAAATAAGAAAAGTATGCCCAATGCGGATTTTTCACGTTGGGTTGAACCTTTGGAACTTGCAAAATTTATTGGCTATCTATGTTCAGATGATATATCTGGTATAAATGGGGCGGTGATTAAATTCCCTGGGAAAATTTGAAATTTTGAAAAAGCAGGTTTTTTTGTTAATTTTAAGCAAAAAATAAAACGAAAAATAAGAACCTTATGCTCAAAGTTGGAATTCCTAAGGAGACTTACCCTGGGGAGAAAAGAGTAGCACTTATCCCTGCTAACATTCCACAATTTAAAAAAGCTGGAGCTGAGGTAATAATTCAATCGGGAGCGGGAGAAGAGGCTGGATATCCTGATTCAGAATATGTTAAAAGCGGGGCAGAAGTTGTAAAAAGTCGTGAGGAGGTATTTGCAAAAGCAGATGTTATCCTCCAAGTTCGCGCTCTTGGCGCAAATCCAGAAGAAGGCTTAAAAGATATCCCTCTTATGAAAGAGAAGCAAATTTTGGTTGGTTTTATGGAGCCATTTTTTGCGAAGAATATGATTGAAGAAGTTGCAAAAAAAGGAGTTATATCTTTTGCGCTTGAACTTTTGCCTCGAACCTCAAGAGCTCAAAACATGGATGTGCTTTCATCAATGGCTACGATATCGGGTTACAAGGCTGTTATTCTTGCAGCAGGTTATCTGCCTAAAATGTTTCCGATGCTCACAACTGCAGCTGGGACAATTTTATCTGCCAATGTTTTTGTGATCGGTGCTGGTGTTGCGGGGCTCCAAGCGATAGCGACCGCAAAAAGATTAGGAGCAGTTGTAAGGGCTTACGATATACGACCTGCAACAAAGCAAGAGGTGGAAAGTTTAGGTGCTAAATTTATTGAACTTGGTCTTGAATCCGAAGAGGCGCAGGATCAACGAGGTTATGCCAAGGATATGGGAGAAGAATTCTATAGAAGGCAGAGGGAGATGCTTACAAAGGTTATTGCTGAAAGCGATGTTGTGATTTCTACTGCGGTGGTTTTAGGTAAAAGAGCTCCAATTTTGATCACAGAGGAAATGGTTAAAGGAATGAGACCAGGTTCTATCATAGTTGATATAGCTGCTGAAAGAGGTGGAAATTGCGAGTTGACCAAGCCAGGTGAAGTTGTTGAAAAATACGGTGTTACTATAATTGGACCGGTAAATATTCCGTCAACTGTTCCATATCATGCAAGCCAGATGTATTCGAAGAACATCACGAATTTCTGTATGCTTTTCATTAAGAATGGTGAGATCAACATTAACTTGAACGATGATATTTTATCAAGCACGTTGTTGACAAAAGATGGAAGTGTTGCAAATTCAATTTTTGATTGAAAACAAAAACACCTTAGAAAAATGGACAGCTTTATCGCAGCGTTGACAATTTTTGTCCTTGCTATATTTGTGGGATTTGAAGTTATAACAAAAGTCCCACCGATCCTTCACACTCCTTTAATGTCTGGTTCAAATGCAATTTCAGGAATCACAATTATTGGTTCAATAATCGCAGCTGGAGCAAAGTATACGACACTTGCTGCTGTGCTTGGAGTTGTTGCTGTTACCTTTGCAACTATTAACGTTGTTGGTGGTTTTCTTGTAACTCATAGGATGCTTCAGATGTTCCAAAAGCCGAAAAAGATCAGAAATCATAAAAACAAATAAGAACCTGTTTATGTCACAAGCACTTGTAAATATAGCTTATTTGATATCAGCGGTTTTGTTCATCTTTGCATTAAAAGGCTTATCGCATCCAAGAACAGCGGTTAGGGGTAACCTTCTTGGTGCTTTGGGAATGCTAATAGCAATAGTTGTCACGCTAATGGATAAATCGATTGTCAGTTATGAGCTTATAATCTTAGGTTTCGTGCTTGGTGCAGTGATCGGAACAGTTTCTGCTTTAAAAGTTCCAATGACATCGATGCCACAAATGGTTGCTATATTTAATGGGTTTGGTGGAGGTGCGTCTGCTCTTGTTGCTGTGCTTGCTTTTGTTGAAGCGCTGGAGATCGGCAAAGTAATGGGAACGCAAGAAACTGTTGCAACTGTAGCATCTGGTATAATCGGGTCAGTGACTTTTTGGGGTAGCATGGTTGCATTTGCAAAACTTGAAGGTTTGATCGAAGAAAGACCAATACGTTATAAAGGCGAACAAATTGTCAAGATTTTATTCCTGCTCGCTTCAATTGTTTTCGGTGTGATATTTGGAACCGAAAGAGATATGAACTACTATTGGCTTTTAACTTTTACAGCGTCTGTTCTTGGAATTTTGCTGACCATTCCAATTGGTGGTGCAGATATGCCTGTTGTTATTTCGCTTTTAAACTCATATTCAGGACTTGCTGCATGTGCTACCGGTTTCGTGCTTAACAACAATGTTTTGATAATTTCTGGTTCTCTTGTTGGTGCATCGGGAATTATATTGACAAATCTTATGTGCAAAGCTATGAATAGGTCGCTGACGAATGTTTTGTTTGGTGGATTTGGTGAGATAGTTGCGGAGGCGGATGAGGATAAAGTTTACGGTGGAAAGATAAAGTCAGCTTCACCAGAGGAAGTTGCGATGTTGCTTGAAAATGCAAGGCGCGTTGTAATCGTCCCTGGATATGGAATGGCTGTATCACAGGCACAGTTTGCTGTGAGAGACCTTATGCGTGTTCTTGAATCAAAGGGAGTTGAGGTAGAATTTGCAATTCATCCGGTCGCTGGTAGAATGCCCGGGCATATGAATGTTCTTCTTGCTGAAGCAAATATCCCATATGAGAAGTTAAAGGAAATGGATGAGGTAAATCCAGCGTTTGAGCAAACCGATGTTTCCATTGTAATTGGTGCGAACGATGTTGTTAATCCGCTTGCTCGAACCGATTCGAATAGCCCAATTGCGGGTATGCCAATACTTGATGTTGATAAATCTAAAACTGTCGTCATCATTAAGAGAAGTTTAGCCCCCGGATTTGCTGGAATACCAAATCCATTGTTTGCAGCTGATAATACTTTGATGTTGTTCGGGGATGCAAAGAAGATGGTTCAAGAATTAGTAAATGCCTTGAAAGAATCGTAGTAGATGTTGTAAATTTTGATTTTTGCTTAATTTGACTTTTAACTTTCATAAGTTTATATTTTTTGCGGAGAGGTGGCCGAGTGGTTGAAGGCGCACGCCTGGAGAGCGTGTATCCCGGCAAAACCGGGATCGTGGGTTCGAATCCCACCCTCTCCGCAAATTTTTATTTTGTTATATATCCCTGAGATTGACTTGCCTGAAACTGCAAAATCATTTTATGAACTATATTGGCTGGCTATGCCCATAGGATAAATTGAGATGATATATCGTGCGATAGTTAAACTTATAAAAAAACGGATTGCAGAGGTAAAAGCGTGTAAAAGATAAATGCTGAATTAAAAGAAGAAAAAATTTTGAGTTTCTACCAAATAAGTACAAAGGCAGGAAATTTGGAGTGGAGATAATGTTTCTAAATGACTACCGCTATTCGAGCTGTCACTAAAGGATTTTTCAAATACACACCGCTTCTATTTTATGGGGTTCATTTCTTGCTTATGAGTTCGATTATCTTTATATTTTTAATTGAAATGAAAACAAAAATCTAAATCATTTTTAAAATGCTTATAAAGCTTTTGCGAAAACTTTTCCCGACAAAAAATGAAAAGGACATAAGAGAGCTTATCCCTATTGTTAATCGCATAAATCAAATTTACGCCACACTTAACAATCTCACCGATGCAGAGTTAAGAGCAAAAACTGATGAATTTAAAGCGAGGATAAAAGAAAGGACAAGGCATATCGAAGACCGGACAAACGAGCTTAAGGTCAGAATTAAAGAAGATAAAGGATTGACTCGAGAGGAACGTCTTGAAATTTATGATGAGATTGAAAAGTTAGAGAAAGAACTTTTCGTTGAAGAACAGAAAGTCCTTGATGAGCTTTTGCCAGAAGCATATGCTGTTGTTAAAGAAACCTGCAGACGTCTTGTCGGGAAAAGTTGGGAGGTGACGGGGCATAAAATCGTGTGGGATATGGTTCCGTTTGATGTCCAATTAATGGGTGCAACTGTGCTTCATCAAGGCAAAATTGCGGAGATGGCAACGGGTGAAGGTAAAACACTTGTAGCTACTATGCCAGCGTATCTCAATGCTTTAACTGGTAGAGGTGTTCACATAGTTACTGTTAATGATTACCTTGCCCTGAGAGATAGTCAATGGATGGGGAAAGTTTATGAGTTTCTTGGTTTAAGTGTCGGATGTATACAAAATTGGATGAATACAGAGCAAAGAAAAGCCCAGTATAACTGCGATATCACATATGGGACAAACAATGAATTTGGATTTGACTATCTAAGAGATAACATGGCAATAGATCCAAATGATATTGTTCAGCGTGGTCATTACTATGCAATTGTTGACGAAGTTGACTCGGTTTTGATAGATGAGGCAAGGACACCTCTCATAATAAGTGGTCCAGTTCCTGAGACAGAGCATAAATTTAATTGGATGAAGCCAAAAGTTGAAAGGCTCGTCACTGCCCAGATAAACCTTGTTAGCAAAATTGTAGATGAGGCGGAAAAATTATTAAACGAAGGTGATCTTGAAAATGCCGGGATTTTGCTCCTTAAAGCAAGTAGGGGAGCGCCAAAGCACAAAAAGTTAAGAAAAATTCTTGTGGAGCCGGAATATCAAAAGCTTCTATATGATACTGAACTTGAATTCTTAAAAGATCAAGGCGTTAAGATGCGCCAACTTGATGAGGATTTATATTTCGTTGTTGACGAGAAAAACAATATAATCGATTTAACTGAAAAAGGGAGAGAATTTCTCGCCAATCTTTCTCCGGAAGACAGGGAGTTTTTTGTCCTTCCTGATCTTGGAACGGAGGTAAGTATAATCGAGAATGACCCGTATCTAACCCCATCGCAAAAACTGAGGAAAAAAGAGGAACTATATCGACTCTATTCGGAGCGAAGTGACAAGGTCCATACGATAAGGCAGTTGTTACGAGCTTATATTATGTTTGAAAAGGATGTCGATTACATCGTTCAAGATGGAAAAGTTTTGATCGTTGATGAATTTACCGGAAGAGTTTTGCCCGGGCGAAGGTATTCAGAGGGATTACATCAGGCAATCGAAGCTAAAGAAGGTGTCAAGGTTGAACAGGATACGCAAACATTGGCTACAATTACGATCCAGAATTATTTCAGAATGTATAAAAAACTTGCGGGTATGACTGGAACAGCTGCAACCGAGGCGCAGGAGTTTTGGGAAATTTATAAACTTGATGTTGTTGTAATTCCAACAAATAAACCATGCATAAGGATCGATTACGATGATGTCATCTATCGAACAAAGAAGGAGAAATACAATGCCGTTATTGATGAGATAGAGAAAATGCATAAAATTGGAAGGCCCATTTTAGTTGGCACTACGAGCGTTGAAGTATCCGAATTGTTAAGTAGAATGTTGAAGCGTCGTGGGATCTCGCATAATGTTTTAAATGCAAAGCATCATCAGAGGGAAGCTGAAATCGTTGCAAATGCTGGACTTCGTGGTATGGTGACGATCGCAACAAATATGGCTGGACGTGGAACGGATATAAAACTTGGTCCTGGTATTGCAGAACTTTGGGGACTTCATGTCATCGGAACTGAAAGACATGAAGCGAGAAGAATCGATCTGCAATTAAGGGGTCGCTCAGGAAGGCAAGGTGATCCAGGGTCATCGAGATTTTTCCTTTCACTTGAAGATGACCTTCTTAGATTGTTTGGGAGCGAAAGGATTGCAAACATTATGCAGAGACTTGGTTATAAAGAAGGTGAACCAATTCAGCATCCGATGATAACAAAAAGCGTTGAACGAGCGCAGAAAAAAGTTGAGCAAAACAATTTCGCTATAAGAAAAAGATTGCTCGAATATGACGATGTTTTAAATAAGCAAAGAGAGGTTGTGTATAGTTTGAGAAGACATGCGCTTTTGGGTGAACGAATTGAAGATGATCTGATTGACATGCTTGTTGATTATACTGAAGATGTAGTCGAAAGATATTACGATGCGCTCGATTATCAAGGCTTGAAAGGCGAGATTACAAGAACTTTGCTTATAGATTTAGAAATCACCCCGGATGAATTTGAAAAACTTGGGAAGGAAAGTTTGAAGGAAAAAATTTATAATCTTGCGCTCGATTTTTATAATCAGAAAAAGGAGCAACTTGGTGAGGAATTGATGTTTGCTTTAGTGAAGATGGCTATTCTTCAAACGATAGATCAAAGATGGCAGGAACATCTGCGTGAGATGGACGAACTAAGGGAAGGAATTCATCTTAGGGCGTATGCGCAGAAAGACCCACTTGTCGAGTATAAAACCGAGGCATTTGAGATGTTTATGGAGATGATGAGAAGGGTAAGGACAGGGGTTTTGAGCATAGTGTTCAGGATGTTTCCCGTTATGCCAGAGGAAGTGGTCGAAAGAAAACCACGTAGACCAAGAATAGAACAGCTCAATCTTATCCACCAAGAATCAATTGGAATGGGATTGAGGGTTTCAGCTGAGGAGGCTGATGTTGTAACCGCAGTTAAATCAGATGTAAAGTTAAAACCTGTTAAAGTTGCTCAAAAAGTTGGCAGAAACGAGCCTTGCCCATGTGGAAGCGGGAAAAAATATAAGCACTGTCACGGGAAAATATAAAACAAAGGTGGAAATGAAAAGTTTAAAATTCCTTCTCCTCTTTCTCTTCTTTGTTTTTTCTCCTTACATCGCCTTCGCTCAGGGGTACTTCAATTTAATCGATCATGGATTTGCAAAGGAAATTGAAATTGCGATTGAAAAACCACAAATAAAAATCGTCGAAATTTTCGGGGAAAAGTATTCAACCATAGTTCCTGAAGATGTTGACAATGTAGCATTGCTTCCAAATTTTCTTCCATTTTACAATTTTCTTGTATCAGCAACGCCTGGTGCAAAGGTTGAAGTTCTAAATTGGGAATTTGATAAAATTGATTTGGATTTTCCACTTTTCAAGATCAGGGAAAAAGCACTTCCTTATGATGTCGAATTTAATGATATTTTACTCCCAGACGATAAACTTTACGATTTTGTTTATCTTGGCAAAATGCGGGGCATCGATGTTTTCAGCTTGCTTATATTCCCATTTAAACTCGATGGGCAAAGGTTGATGTATGCTAAAAAAATCAAACTTAACATCGTCTCTAATACTTTCTCAAAAATTGACGATTATAAAATCTTTTCAGAGCCCAAGATGAATAAACTCAACATTGGGTTTAACACCCAACAGACACAGGAAGAGTTTGAGTATAAAATTTTTGTCAAGATGGATGGAGTTTATAAAATAACCTATGAAGATTTGAAAAAGGCTGGAATTGACTTGAAAGGAGTTCGTGCATCGAGGCTGAGGATAAAAAACAACGGTGTTGAAATCCCTATTTATGTTTATTCCGGCGGTGATGGCGTATTCAACGAAGGAGATTATATTGAGTTTTATGCGGAACGAAAGAAGAATAAATTTGCGGGCGGAAGAGATGATTTATACAATGATCCTTTTACAGAAGTGAATGTTTATTTTCTTGAGGTTGGAGATACCGATGGTCTAAGGTTGGCGGAAGAACCAGGGGCAAGAGTATTTGAAAATCCAATAGATCTTCGCGGGGCATCTTTTTATTACGAAATTCATTTTGAGGAAGATTGGGGGTTCGAAAGGTTGGAAAACTCCGATGTTAATTTAACTTATGATGTTCGCGATCATTGGTTTTGGACATCTTTGAGTTCAAATCAACAGATAGATTTTGATGTTTATGTTCCAACGCCAGATCCGATGTCGCTTGACAACATCAAGATGAAAATCGCATTTCACGGCATCACATCAACCCCATCGCTTAACCCCGAGCATATCGCACATGTTTTCGTAAACGATAGAAGAATTCTAACAACGGAATGGAATGGTGAAAATATAAATATCGCTTCCACGGAGATTTCTGGTTACCCTGTGCCAAACAGTGTTTTAAAGCATGGCGTAAATAAGGTTAGGGTGTTCAACGCAAACGATGGTAAAGTTGCCACAACAATTTTTGCACTCAATTGGTTTGAGCTGACGTATAGACGACTTTATCAGGCGGACAAGGATGAGATAAAATTTAGAATTCCACTAGAGTATAAAAGTGGATATTTCAGATTTGAACTTTTTGGCTTTAAAGATCCAAACATAAGCATTTATAGAATTGGGACCTCAAGAATTACAAATGTTGAGGTTGCGAAGGTTAAAGATGAGAGGATAGGCGAGAACTACCACGCGGTTTTTTATGCGGATGTTTTATCTCCAGATGTTGAGTTCATAGCTGTAAGCGAAAAGGCAAAGCTTAAGCCAGACAGCATAGCAAAAGATTTGAAGACAAATTTAAAAAGCTCTTTAAATGCGTTTGATTACTTAATAATAACTCATCCCATTCTCTACGATAAACAAAAAGATCCAAACGATCGAAATCATCCGTTAAATCAACTTAAAAGTTTATACGAGTCGAAAGGTTTAAGTGTTAAAATAATCAGTGTCGACGATATTTATGATGAATTCAATCATAGGATAAAGAGCCCATATGCGATAAAAGATTTTTTAAAATACTCCTACTTCAACTGGTCAAAAGCCCCAACTTATGTCTTATTTGCTGGAGGAGCGGTTTATGACAATCGGCGTTTCCCCGGCCTGGATTTGGTCCCGACGATGTTTTATCAATCTTATTGGTATGGTGCGACATCCACCGATGTGTGGTTTACATTTATCGATGGCGATGATTTTCTTGGCGATCTTTTATTGGGAAGATTGCCCGTAAGGGATAAAGATGAGCTTAAAAATGTGGTTGATAAAATAATCTCTTTCTGGAATCAGAAACCACAAAACTGGCATAGAAATGCCCTTATGATAGCTGGCGAGGGGAGAAGTTTTGAATCGCAGACAGATTATATGGTGAAAAGTGTTTTGCCGAAATATCTAAACATAGATCGTCTTTATGTGATCGCTGGTTCGGTTTTCTCAGGGGGGACGTCGAAACTTTTGAACTTCATAAATGGTGGGCAGCTTTTTATCAATTTCGTCGGGCATGGTGGAGGCGCTATTTGGGCTGATAATGGTTTGTTAAAAAATGAAGATATACCAAAACTTTTAAATAAGGATAAGTATCCGTTCATCACAAGTATGACTTGCTTTTCCGGGGCGTTTGATTATCCACAAAGAACGGCAATTGGTGTAAATCTTGTTATCGCAAAAGAAAAAGGGGCAATTGCAGTCCTCGCATCAAGTGGGCTTGGTTGGCTTTTAAATGATTACTTTATGATTTTAAGCATACTTCCATACTTGTTTGACTCAAATAAAACGCTTGGCGAGATAATAACGCTTGGAAAGGCGAGATATTATTCAAACTATTTTCTTTGGCCACAGGCTAAAACGATGGTCTATCAATATAACTATATCGGCGACCCAGCAATAAAACTTCCCGTTCCAAGTGCTAATGCAATTGTACAAAATGAGAAAACAATTCTATCCCCCGGCGATTCATTGAAAGTTCAAATTCAATCGCAAATTCAATCTGGAAGCGCCATAATTTCAATCACCGATAATGAACATATCTCAAAATACGAATTCACGACGACCATTCAACAAGGCAGAGCAAATTTTGCTGTTAATCCTCCGGTGACATCCGGATTTGTAAAAGTTTTTGTCAACGATGGACAAAGATCTGAAGCAGGGTTCAGTATTTTTAAGACCGGTGGAACATTTATTGGTGATTACTCAATTAGTCCGGAAAATCCAAAGCCGGGCGACAACTTGACTTTTACAGGTAGAGTTGAAATTGAAAATAATCCGCCAGATTCCGTTAAAGCAGTGGTTTATAAATATAAAAGTAAACTTGGAAGATTTGATCAGTTAATTCAGATTGACACTTTGCCATGTAACTATTTTGGTGGCAGTTTCTACTCTTCAAGTGGAATTATGATTGAGGCGGGCATAAAATATTCCCTTCAAATGATCGCATATTCCAGAGGTTTAAAATTTTCCGGAAGTTTAAAAGAGATAACAATTGGAGGTTTACCTGACCCATCTCTAATTCCGCCAGGATTGAGTGAGGTGCAAAGTTCAGCTTACAAAAGCCAAAACATTAAATTTACTGCCGATTCGTCAATTAAAGTTATTGTAACTGTTTACAATTTAAGCGATGTTGATGTGGGAGATTTTAAGTTGAAAGTTTATGTCAATTCAATAGACGAAAATTACCTCGTTGGGGAAACAAGGTTTTCCATCGGGGCAAATTCTAAATCCAACATTGAAATTCCACTCTTTAAAAATTTAAACCTTGGTTTGAGTAAAATCTGGGTTGTTGTGGAAGGCGATTCGATTTCCGGTGATGATTTGGATTACGCCAACAATTCCGCTTATAACGAGCTAATTTATAACTTTGTTAAATTCGATTCCGATTCGTTGTCTATATCAAACAGTATATCTTTAAAACGAACATCACAGTTGACATCGATAGTTGGTTTAGAATATCCGGCTTCTTTACAATTTTCGATGCCATCGAATAATTTTAATCCAGTGCGAGCATATGGAGAGCCAAAGATTTTCCTCATCAGGTATGACGCTTTGGATAACAGCGCTGAAGTTGAAATTTTCGTTAGGCTTGATCTTTCGGATCAAAATTTGAGTCAGAACAAAGATCGGATAAAACTTTATTTTTATGATGAGAAACTTCGAGTTTTTAGAATGAAAAATGGAAATGTCAACGGGGATTGGTTTTATGGGGGACTTGATGAATCAGGATTTTATACCATCGGTTATTCAACCGACAACAGAGGACCGATAGTTAGGGTCACGGTTGAGGGACAAAGTTTTAGAGAAGGTGCATCTGTTCCGGCAAATCCTGTTTTTGGAATTTTAATTGAAGATGACGAAGGAGTTGATATTTCGAAAGAATCGTTGAAGTTTAAAATCGATGGCAAAGATGTAAATTATTCAGAGATAACAATTCCAGATACAATTGCTAATCCGAGAAGTCTATTTGTCAAGATAAATCCGAGGTTGACGGATGGTGAACATTGGGCGAGTTTTTCTGCAAAAGACGTAAATGGAAATTGGTCTGATGAAGTTAAAATTACTTTTAAAGTTCAATCAAATTTTGAGGTGAGAATTTTCGGTAATTTCCCAAATCCATTTTCTGATAAAACATTTTTCGCATATGAAATTCTCGGTTCACCTGTTGAAGAAGTTGAGTTTAAAATTTACACGGTGTCCGGAAGGTTGATCCAAGGTTTTAGGTTTCCCTCGCCTGTTCCAAGTGAGGTTTACGGATTTCAAGTTGGTGGGACTGGGATACCAACTTCAATTGGGTATCATGAAATATGGTGGGATGGGACTGATAGAGACGGGAATGAAGTTGCAAATGGCGTTTATTTTTATAAATTTTCAATTAGGCATCAAGGAAAAGTTCAAAATTATACCGGAAAAATTGCAAGGATAAGATAATAGGAAGTGAGATGAGGAAAATAATTTTGACTTTGTTGTTTTTTTCGTTTGCTTATTCAGATAATTCAAAATATGCGAGCGAATTTTTGAGAATTCCGATTGGAGCAAGGTCTCTCGGGATGGGTGGGGCATTTATTGCGCTCGCAAATGATGGCTCATCTTTTTACTATAATCCTGCTGGCGTTGCAATATCCGGGAGTGGAATTTTATCTTTTACGTATTCATCGCAATTTGGCGGGATCACAGAGCCACTTGCTTCGTTCTTTCATCTTGGATATATTCAAAACATTCAAGGGCTTGGGCTTGCAGTAAATTGGGTCAGGCTTAGTGTTGATAATATCCCACTTACGCCAGATTTTACAAAAATTGAGACTCCGATAGACAGAGAAAAACTTGTAAAAAATTACGCTGGGGAGAGTTTCTTCAGCGACATTGAAGACGCATTTTATTTCTCTTTTTCAAGGGAATTTAAATTTGATATAAATTTTGGTTGGTCAAGATATAAAGTTCCGGTTTCCTTGCCGGTTGGCATTAACTTTAAATTGATAAATCAAAAAATTGGTGGTGAGAAAGCCACCGGATTTGGATTCGATGTTGGGCTTATGTTTAGGTTTAGTATGGATGATTTTTTGCAGAGGGAAAGAACAGGGGATATTTCAATTTCGCTTGCTTTGAAAGATGTTGGGAGGACAAAAATTTCGTGGAGCACTCGAAGGGAGCATGTTGTCTCATCGACGATTATGTTTGGAATTGCGTATACCCTGCCAATTAGCTTTTTAGCTGGCAAAGTAACAGTTGCATATAGTAGCCAAAATTCTTATCTTACTGACAAAATGTATGGGATTGAATACGGATATAAAGATTTGATTTTTGTCAGGCTTGGTAAAAACATAGAGAATTTTACAATTGGCGCAGGAATAAGAATTGATTTTCTAATCGTCGATTACGCTTTTCTTTCACATGATCTCGGCGCAGTTCATAGAGTGAGCGGTTCTTTAATAATTGATAAAATTTTCAAGAAGAAATGATGCAAAAACCATACATATTTTTCTTGCTTTTGATTTTTCTTTTATCTTGCAGTCCGAATCGTGAAAGTTTACCAGCGCCAGAAAAAGTTAAAATTTATCCTGTCCCAGATCCACTTTCTGAGGTTGATTTTGGAAGTGGCGCGGTTCCTGAAGTCGATGGAATTAAAATTTTATGGGGGAAGGTTGAGAATTCATCGGGATATAAAATTTATCGCGGTGAAATGAAAACAGATAAAGTTGAGTTTGAATTCTATCGCGATATAAGACAACAAGTTGGACTCGCGGACACATTTTTCATTGACACCGCTGTTGAATTTAGAAAAAGATATTTTTATTTCGTCAGAGCATATAATCGTGACAATGTCGAGAGTCCACCTTCTGATACAATCTCATTTGAGCTATATCTAAAGCCAAGATTGATTTCGCCCGGGAATAATTCTCAAGTGAGCGCAGATACTTTGTTTTTCAAGTGGGATGATCCAAATGGTGGAGGTGATTTCGTTATAAGAGTTAAAGATGCTCAAACGGATAGTTTGATATGGATTTATAGTTACAGAAGTTTTTCCGATTATTTGGTCAGGTTTAATGTTGATTTGAAAGCAAAGAGAGCTCTTATCTCAGGTCGACAATATAAATGGCGAGTTGATAGAGTTCAATTTGGTCAAAGTGCAGGGTCAAAATCAAATTGGTGTGTGTTTTATGTTAAATAAAAAAAATCGGAGGTGAATTAAAGATATGTTGAAAAAGGTAATTTTACTTTCGTTGCTTTTCGTGTCTATGTCATTTGCGCAAATTTTTGAAGGAACAAGAATTGTAACTGGTGGTGGTTCAAGTGCTTATTATTTCGTTGGGAAAACCGGTGAACTCACAATTACGGTAAATCTGTGGGGCTTTGTTCGAAATCCCGGAAGATATGAAGTTCCAAGTTCAACTGACCTTGTGCAGTTGATTTCTTATGGAGGAGGACCTTTAAAAGAGGCGAAATTAAAGAATGTTAGGATAATTCGAAGCGTAAGAGAAGATACAACCATCGTTGAAAAAGTGATCAAAGTTAATGTTGAAAAGATAATTGAAGATGGCGAACCAAGCCCAATTCTTCTACCGGGCGATACCGTTGTTGTCCCTGGTGGTTCGATCGATGTGATAAAAGATATACTTGCGATCTTGCGTGATATCGGACTTGCAGCTGGTGGAATTGCGGCGATAATAAGTGTCTTTAGAAGATAAATCGATTGGGATATGAAAAAGATAGAGGCGATCATAAGACCGTTTAAACTTGATGAGGTTCGCGAGGCTTTAACCGAGATTGGAGTTCGCGGTATGACGATAACTGAGGTTAAAGGTTATGGTAGGCAAAAGGGACATACCGAGCTTTATCGCGGGGCTGAATATAAAATTGATTTTTTGCCAAAAATTAAAATTGAGATCGTTACCCCAGATAATATGGTTGATAAGATTGTAAACGCAATTATAAAAGCGGCGAAAACTGGTCAAGTTGGTGATGGAAAAATTTTTATATATCCGATCGAGGAGGTAATAAGAGTGCGAACGGAGGAAACGGGTGAAGATGCGATTTAAAAGTTGAAAGTTTGATGTTAATTTGTTAGATTAAAACGAGTTAATGATGAAAAAGTAAAAGTTTTACTTGAAAATGGGAAAGATTATTGCTATTGCAAATCAAAAAGGCGGGGTTGGCAAGACAACCACCGCGGTCAATGTTGCTTCCTACCTCGCTGGGTTCGAAAGATTGACACTTTTAATCGACATCGATCCACAATCAAATGCCACAAGTTCACTTGGGGTTGAGCCTGAATATGACAAGACAATTTATGAGGTTTTACTTGGCAAAATTAGAGCTGAAGACGCAATCGTTAGTTTTTCTGATCCTTATCTAAAATTTCTTGAGCTTATCCCATCAAAGATCGAACTTGTTGGAAGTGAATATGAGCTGATCGAATTTCATGGCAGGGAAAGAATTTTGGCTAAGGCGATTGACAGGTTGAGGAATAAATATGATTACATTTTAATTGATTGCCCACCATCGCTTGGGCTTTTAACTTTAAATGCCCTTACAGCGGCGGATTCTGTTTTAATCCCTGTCCAATGCGAATATCTGCCTCTTGAAGGACTTGGACAGCTTCTTAACACAATTAAAATTGTAAAAGAACGCTTGAACCCAAAACTTGATATAGAAGGTGTGCTTCTGACGATGTATGATGCAAGGCTGAGGTTATCAAATGAGGTTGCTATGGAGGTTAAAAGATATTTCGCCGAAAAAGTTTTTGAATCAAAAATTCCAAGAAATATAAAGTTAAGCGAAGCACCAAGCCATGGAAAACCAATTTTACTCTATGACGCTAAATCAGCTGGAGCAGTTGCATATGCAATGGTTGCTGAGGAGATAATAAAAAGAAATGAAAAGATCGATAAATTAAAAGTTCAAAAACAAGAAACGATGAGGCAGATATGAGCAAACAAAGGTTGGGAAGAGGACTTGATGCTTTGATTCCAAGAGTTGCTACGAAAGAGATAAGCATTGATTCGAAAGATTTACATTTCGATGACGGTAAATCCATTGGAATAATCGCAAAGGTTGAGATATCAAAGATAAAACCGAATCCATATCAACCGCGTGAAAGTTTCGATAGGGAATCGCTTGAAGAATTAAAACAATCAATAATTGAAAAAGGCGTAATTCAACCAATCACGATTAGAAGATTGCCCCGGGGAATGTATGAGTTGATCAGCGGAGAAAGGAGAGTCAGAGCTTCCGCCGAAGCTGGGTTTACGCATATTCCCGCTTACATAATTGAGGTCGAATCAGAAAGGGAACTGCTTGAACTTGCGCTTATAGAAAATATCCAAAGGGAGAAATTAAACCCGATTGAAATCGCAAAAGCGTATCAAAGATTAATCGAAGAGTTGGGCTATACGCAGGAAGAGATAGCTAAAAAGATCGGTAAAGATAGAACGACTGTCACCAATTTTATAAGGCTACTAAAACTCCCGGAGCAAATTCAGGAAAGTTTGAAACGAGGTGAGATAACAATGGGACATGCACGTACACTTATAAATATACCGAGTCGAAAACTTCAAATTGAAATATGGAATAAAATCGTCAAACAGGGATGGTCCGTTAGAAAGGTTGAGAAAATCGTAAGGGATCTGACCAAAGGCGAGGACGAGAAGGAAAAATTACACAAGAAAAAAACTACTTCATCAGCTGAACTTAGAGATATAGAATCGAAGTTGAAGAGAATTTTTGGAACACAAGTTAAAATTCGCCAAATTGGAAATGGGAAAGGGGAGGTCGTAATTGAGTTTTATTCTAATGACGAGTTTGAAAGATTGCTTGAACTTTTTGAGTTCATTGCAAAACATTCGAAGTGAAAAATTATGAGGTTTTTGAGTATGACTTTAAGTTCGCTTGTTTTCTTGATTTTTCTAACAACATTTGGAGAAAAAATGGAGAAAAAAGCTGTCTATACTGAAAAAGCTCCAAAGCCAATTGGACCTTATAGCCAAGCTATAATTGTTAGTGATTTTATTTTCACATCGGGTCAAATCCCGATCGACCCAAAAACAAATCAGATTGTGCAGGGAGATATAAAAGAACAAACGCGTCAAGTCCTTGAAAACTTGAAAGCAGTTCTCAAGGAAGCAGGAGCAACATTGGACGATGTGGTTAAAGTTACAATTTACATGAAAGATTTGGGAGAATTTGCGGAGATGAACGATGTTTATTCGCAGTATTTCAAAAATTCTCCACCAGCAAGGACGACGGTTGAGGTCTCGCGTCTTCCAAGAGATGTTAAAATAGAAATCGATTTAATAGCGGTGAAGAAACAGGCAAAATGAAGTTGAAAATTTTAATACTCTTTTTCCTTATAAAAGCGAGCGTCTATCCTCAAACTGATACACTTAAAAATGTTAACGACACGAAGACGAAATCTCCAACAAAGGCGATGTTGTTAAGCGCTGTTCTCCCGGGGCTTGGTCAATTTTATAACAATTCATATTGGAAGATACCGATAATCTATGGGCTTGCGGGTTATTTCGTTTATGAATATAAACAGAGCGATAAAAACTACAAGTATTATCAAGATCTTTTCATTGAAAGCGTTAAAGTCTCTGGTGGCGATTATAGATATAAAAGGTTGAGGGATTTTTACAGAGATCAAAGAGATTTATTTGCGATTTATCTTTCCGTGCTTTATTTGGCGAATATCGTCGATGCTTATGTTGATGCGCATCTTTACAATTTCGATGTCGGAGAAAATCTCTCGGTACAGCTTTTACCTTATCGAATAAAATTTCAGTACAAATTTTAGAATGCCGGTGATTTTGATTTTGCTTGTTTTGATTTCTCAGATTTATTCACAAACTCAGATTGCGAAAGAATTTCTCTTTGAATTCGGAAATTTGAACTATCCTCGCGGTATTTCCGTAAGTCCAACAGGTGAAATTTATGTTGCTGATACAGGTAACAATTCGATTAAAAGATTTAGTGTTGATGGGAAGTTGCTATCTGAGGTTAAAGGATATGGTTGGGGCGAACTTGAATTTGATCAACCATATGATGTCGATGCTAGGAGCGGAATTTTGGTTTATGTTGCCGATCATAATAACCACAGGATTCAAAGGTTTGATAAGAATTTAAACTTCATTGCAACTTTTAAGGGCGGGTCAAATGGGGAAATAATCTTTGGATTCCCGAGAAGCGTTGCTGTTTCAAAATTTGGCGAACTTTTTATAATCGATGGTGAAAATTTAAGATGTGTAAAAATCAATAAATTTAACAGATTCGAGAAGTTCTTCGGTGGGATAGAAGCAGGGCGTGGAAAACTTATAAATCCAAACCAAGTTTCAGTGTCACCGCAAAATTCAATCGTTGTGGTCGATGGAGATAGAATTTTGATTTTCGATTATTACGGAAACTTTTTAAAAGAGTTTGGGGGTGAATATCTTAAAAGGGCAACAGGATTATTTACAGATTCGCTGATCTATGTTGCGGATGGAAGCAAGGTATTTATGTTTGATTATAATGGTCATTTAATTGCTGAAACTTCGTTCGATGAAGTTATTTTTGATATAGCTTATAGAAACTCTCTTCTTTATTGCCTTTCTGAAAAAAGCGTTTTGGTTTATAAACTGAAGTTTTCAAAAGATGAATAAAATCGATTTGGTGATAATTCCATACAATGATTTTCTGAAAGCAGAAGCGTTTGGCTTCAGGACGAGAGACCAACACCTAATTTCTGAGATCATAAAAGATGAAAGGATAGGCAAAGTTATCATAGTTGAAAGACCGCGTTCAATCTCTACTCTATTTCAGATTTTTAGACTTGATGTTAAGCAGGGCAAGAGGCTTACAAAAAATTTGAAAAAAATTGGGGAGAAAGTTTTCATCTTTGAATTTTTTAGACCGGGATTGAGCCAGGTTCGATTAAAACATCTTTGGTTTGATAAGGTTTATGGTAGTGACGAATTTATTGCGAAATTTTTAGATTCCTTGGAAATAGCTGGTTTTAATGATTTTTACGCCTTGTCGTTTAACCCATTTGCAAATAGTTTCGTTAGTTTGATTGTAGCAAGAAAAATAATTTTTGATATGATGGATAATTTCTGTTTTCATCCCGAGTTTAGCGATTTGAAGGAGTATATATTTGAGTCTTTCGAGTGGGTTAGCTCAAACGCTGATTTGATTTTTTGTGTGAACGATAATGTGAGAATATTTTTAGTTGAAAATTATCCAAATTCATTGGGGAAATTGCATGTTTTACCAAATGGCGTGGGCAAAGATTTGAAACCGGGCGGTGTTCCGAGTGATATCATTAAAATTAAAAAACCGCGAATTGGTTACATCGGCGTTATATCGAAGCGAATTGATTTTGAACTTATCGAATATCTTGCGTATGAGAGAAAATCTTATCAATTTATATTCATCGGTGGGAGATATGGCAGAGTTGGGGAATGGATAAAAAAGTTAAAAAAACTTGAAAATGTTCACTTCCTTGGGGATAAGCATTATAATTCGATCCCATGTTATATTGCATCGTTTGATGTTTGTATAATTCCACATCGAATTGATGAGTTTACGCTTTCGAATGACCCGATCAAAGTTTATGAATATCTTTATCTTGGGAAACCTGTTGTCTCAACGAACATAAGCATTGTGGACGAACTAAAGAAGAATGTTTTAATCGCGGATGATAAGGAAAGGTTTTTGGAATTCCTTGATGTGGCTGTGGAGATTTCTAGTGATGAAATTTTTGCAGAAAGCCAGAGGATGGCTATAAAGGACGAGATGTTTTGGGATAAAAGGGCTAAAATTATGCTTGATAAGATTTTTTCTGTGTAGAATTTGCCATTTGATATTTAACGCAGAATTTGTTAATATATTTTTGAAGAGTATAAACTTAATGTAGGAGGTTGAAATGAAGAAGTTAACGCCGACAGACATCAAGGTGATGCTTTTAAAAAAAGGTATTAAGCAGAAGGAAATAGCTGAAGCACTTGGAGTAACTGAATCATATGTCTCTCAGATAATCAGAGGGAAGAGAGCTGCGAAGAAGTATCGGGATAAGTTGCTTGAAATAATTCAGAAAGGCTTGCCGAAGAAGAAAAAGAAATAGTGATTTATCGAAATTTTTCAACACAAGATGACCTTGTTTTATGATCTTGGCATCGCTTGGGAATGGGAATACGATTTTGACTTCGTCAGTTTAATAGGTAAGAAATGCGCTGAGAAAAATCTTTCTTTTTGTTATGTAACTCCCGAAAATCTAAGTAACGTTTATCTTGGGGCTAAAAACGGGGAGATAAAGTTTTTGGCTTATTTTGATAGAGCATCCGATGTGGATGAAGATTTTCTTGAAATTAATTTTTTACTTGAAAGAACTGGGACGAGGATTATAAATAGATATTTCGATATGGTGCGTTCATCCGATAAAGCAACGATTCATCTTGAGCTACTAAATGCTGGGGTTGAACTTCCATATACCGCCATCATTCCACCTTTTGACGAGGTTCCATCATTTGAAATTGATACAAAAATTTTTGATAAAGTTGGGGTCCCATTTATCGTAAAGCCATCTGCGGAAACAGGTGGAGGTTTGGGTGTCAAAATTGGGCATTCAATTTTGGATATAATTGAGGCAAGAAAAGAAATCCCATACGATAAATATCTTGTTCAAGAGATAATTCATCCGATTTATATCGATTGGAGAAAGGCGTGGTTTAGAGCTTTTTACGTTTTAGGTGAAGTTTTGCTCTGCTGGTGGGATAATGAGGCGAAGGTTTATGAGGTGACGAAGAGTGAAGAGGTCGAAAAAAACGGGCTTTATGAAATTGAAAATGTCTTAGAGAAAATCCATCAGGTTTGCAAACTTGACTTCTTCTCAAGTGAGATTGCATTGACGATTCGAAATGGGGAAAGAAAATTTGTCGCGGTTGATTATGTGAATGAAATTCCTGATATGAGATTAAAATCAAAAGCAGTTGATGGTGTTCCGGATGAGATCGTAGAGAGAATCGCGGAGGAAATAGCTGAATTTGTCGCAAATTTAAAATGATGATAAAATTTTTTAAATTAAAATTAAAACGGAAACATAGTCTCATCGAGAATGCTTCGCAGTTTATACGTCAAAAATTATGCTTTGATAGAGGAAATTCGGGTTGAGTTTAAAAGCGGTTTAAACATAATTACGGGCGAAACCGGCGCTGGTAAATCGATTTTGATTGATGCCCTTAGCTTAATTCTTGGAGAAAGGGCAAGTAGCGAGGTCGTTAGAAAAGAAGCTAATAAAACGATTGTTGAGGGGGTTTTTTATGTAAGCGGTAACAAAAAAATTAAAAAGATTCTTGAGGATAACGGCATAGAGTTTTCTGATGAAATTATTTTAAGGCGAGAGGTTTCCGCAAAGGGACAGAGTAGATGCTTTGCAAATGATACGCCTATATCTCTTGCTGTTATGAAGGAGATCGGCAATAGCCTTGTCGATTTACATGGTCAGCATGAGCATCAATCTTTGTTAAGGGTTGAGACGCATATCGAACTTCTTGATGATTTCGGAGGATTGATCGGAATGGTTGAGGAATTTAGAAGAGAGATACATAAGCTTGAAAATTTATACCGACAACTTGATGAATTGAAGCAAAAAGAGCGGTTGCTAAGGGAGAAGAAGGAACTTTATATGTTTCAATTGAAGGAAATAGAAACTATAAATCCACAAATTGGTGAAATTGAGGAACTTGAAAGTGAACTAAAACTTCTTGAGAACGCTGAGAAATTATATGAGGTGACTTCGCAACTTTATTCTTTACTTTACAGTTCTGAAAGATCAATTCATGATCTTCTTGTCGTTGTGAGAAATCAACTTGAGGATTTATCCGCGATAGATAAAAGGTTTCAATCTTATGTCGAGGATGGGAGATCCGCACAAGCAATAGTTGATGAGATAACAAGCTTCATCCAGAGTTATAATTCAAAAATTGAGTTTAATCCAGAAAGGCTTGAATTTATACGAGAGAGGTTGCATGCATTGAACAGATTGAAGAAAAAGTATGGCGGGACGATCGAAAGCGTCATTGAGTATAGAGATAGAATAAAGCGTGAGTTTGAGTTAGCTGAAAATTTTGAAGAAGAGATCGCGAAATTGGAACAGAGAATTGAAGGGCAGATAAAAGTTTGCTCTGAGATAGCTGAAAGATTGTCATCGAAGAGGCGTGAGATCGCTGAGACGGTAAGTTCTGCTATCGTTGGGGTTTTAAAGGAGCTCGGGATTGAAAACGCACAGTTAGAGGTTAAAATTGAAAACAGACCGAAAAAAGAAGGAAGATGTTATGTAAGACTTGGGAATGAATGTTACGAGGTGACGAATCGAGGGATTGACTTCGTTGAATTTTACATATCGACAAACGTCGGCGAAGATCCAAAACCTCTTGTTAAGGTAGCATCTGGTGGTGAGGTGTCAAGGATAATGCTTGCGCTTAAAAGCGTTCTTGCTAAATCCGAACGTTTGCCGTTGCTTGTATTTGATGAAATTGACACAGGGATAAGCGGAAGAATTGCGCAAAAGGTCGGGCAAAGTTTAAAAAATCTTTCAAAATACCATCAGATAATCGCCATCACGCATTTACCGCAAATCGCGAGTTTAGCCGATGCACATTTCATCGCTGAGAAAGTCATTAAAGATGGCAGAGCAATTACAATGATAAGAGAACTTGAACTTGAAGAGAGGATTAGGGAAATAGCAAAACTTATGAGTGGCGAAGAAATAACGCAGGCGTCAATTGAAAGTGCCAGGGAACTGATGGGGTTGAAGAAATAGAAAATCAATTGTAAAATAAATTTGAAAAGCGAAATGCCTTTGAAAGTTTACAACTCTTTGACGAAAAGAAAAGAAGAATTTAAACCTGAAATTGAAGGTTTTGTTAGAATGTATGTTTGCGGACCAACTGTATATGCGCATTCACATCTTGGGCATGCAAAAAGTTATGTTTCTTTCGATGTCATAGTTCGATATTTAAGGTATCTTGGCTACAAAGTCAGATATGTTCAAAATATAACCGATGTTGGACATTTAACAGACAACGCAGATCAAGGTGAGGATAAAATCATAGCTCAAGCTCGGAAGGAAAGGCTGGAACCGATGGAACTTGTTGAAATTTATATGCGAAGTTATTTCGAAGATGTAGACAGACTTGGGAATTTGAGACCTGATATTTCACCGCGAGCGACAGGACATATACCTGAGCAAATTGAGCTTATTGAAATTTTGCTTGATAAAGGTTATACTTACGAGATTAACGGCTCGGTTTATTTTGATGTTTTAAAATTTCCTGAATATGGAAAACTTTCTGGAAAGAAAATAGAGGATTTGATCGCTGGCGCAAGAGTTGAGGTAAGAAGCGAGAAGAAAAATCCTTTCGATTTCGCTCTTTGGAAAAAAGCTGAACCAGGACATATAATGAAATGGAGGAGTCCATGGGGGATTGGATATCCTGGATGGCATATCGAGTGTTCCGCTATGAGCATGAAATATCTAGGGGAGACGTTTGATATCCATGGCGGTGGAATTGAAAATCAATTTCCTCATCATGAATCGGAGATTGCACAAAGCGAGGCTGCGACGGGGAAACAGTTTGTCAGATATTGGCTTCACAACAATATGGTCACTATCAACGGAGTTAAGATGAGTAAATCTCTTGGTAATGTGGTCACTTTAAAAGATGCTTTTAAAAAGTATCATCCACTCGTTATAAGATTTTTTATTCTTTCGAGCCATTATAGAAGTCCTGTTGATTATAGCGATGAAGCGCTTGACTCTGCAAGTAAAGGGCTTGAGAAGCTTTATAATACTGTTAAATTATTACGATATGAAATTTCCAAATCTCAATCCGGCAAAAAACATGAAATTAATCTTGATGAATACAAGCGTAGGTTTATCGAGGCAATGGATGATGACTTTAATACGCCTGTTGCAATTTCAGTTTTATTTGACCTTTCAAGGGAGGTAAATCAAACTTTGAATTCGAGCGAGACATATTCTGCGGAGTCGCTAAAAGAGATAGATGATTTTTATAGAGAACTTGGGGGGAATATTCTTAGCTTAATACCTGATGAGTTCGAGGAAAGAAGAATTGGGGCTGATATTGAGGGGCGGTTGATAGAACTTTTGTTGAAGATAAGAGCAAAGGCGAGAGCTGAAAAAAATTGGGAATTTGCGGATTGGGTTAGGAATGAGCTTAAAAATTTAGGCATCGTTCTTGAAGACAGAAAAGATGGAACAACCGTTTGGAAATTCATCGAAAGGGCAGAAATAAAGTGACGGGTTGTGTGTTATTTATAAAGAAAAAAACCAATCATGCTTTTAAATGTCTCTGACGGGGATAGCGGTAAATCGTCCCATCACCGTTGCAATGTTTTTCACAGGGATAGCTATAATTGGGATTATTGCCCTTTCTTATATTAGTGTTGATTTTCTTCCCTCGATTCAAATTCCAGAGCTTCTCGTTCAAACAGCTTATCCAGGTGCTTCGCCTGAAGAAATCGAAAAACAGATAACCGAGCCTATAGAATCAATTCTTGGGACGGTTTAGTGGGGTTAAAAGAGTTTCTTCTATCTCACGAGAGGGGCTTTCACTTGTCCGTTTGCAATTTTATTGGGGTATAAATATTGATTATGCGCTTCTTGAGGTAAGGGGGAAACTTGACGTGGTTAGAAGAGCACTTCCAGAGGGTGCAGGGAGACCGACAATTGTAAAAATCGATCCATCAGCGGAGTCAATTATAACAATCGCTTTGACTTATCTGCGCGAAGGGGTAGAGGAGAGGAAAATTGTGGTTTTAAAGGAGTTTGCGGAATCATTTGTCAAAAGACGACTTGAGCAAATTGAAGGCGTCTCGCAAGCAGTTGTCGCTGGCGGTTACAATAGGGAAGTTCTCGTCCTCGTTGATGTTGAGAAGATGAGGTCGTTTAATTTGACTATTGAAGATATTTCTAGCGCCTTGAGAAGTTCGAATTTAAGTTTAATAGGCGGGACGATAAAGCAAGGAGTGTTTAGATATCCGTTTCACATTGCATCTGAGTTTCAAGATTTAAAAGATGTTGAAAACGTTGTGGTTCAAAATAGTGTGGGTTTGAGAGTTCGGCTTTCGGATATAGCTAAAGTTGTTGAAAGTTTTAGGGGTTAACGAGATTAAATGGGAAAGAGGCGATTTTAATTTTCGTTAAAAAGGAGGCGCTTGCGAATACAGTTAAAGTAAGCGAAAGGGTTGCCAAAGTTATTGAAGAAATAGCGAGAAATTATTCAGATGTAAGAGTTGAAGTAATTTTTGATCAAGCTGAATTTATAAAGAAATCAATTTTGGATATTGAGCAGGCAATTTTATTTGGGGCTTTGCTTGCTTTCCTCGCTTTGTTTCTTTTTCTTCGGGATTTGAGATATCCGTTAATAATTGGGATAGTCACTCCGTTTTCAATTCTTGCGACGGTGGTAATGATGTATCTTGCGGGGATAAACTTTGATATAATTTCATTGACTGGTCTTGCCCTTGGAATTGGAATGATTGGGGACAATACAATCATTATAGTTGAAAATTTCGCGAGATTAAGGGAGCAAGGGTTAAGTGTTAAAGATGCTATCTTGAAAGGAGCAAAAGGGATAAATCTTGCTGTTTCAGCTGCGACATTTACAAATGTAGCTATCTTTCTGCCAGTTATTTTAGTCAAAGGAGTTGCACAAAAACTTTTTCTTGACATGGGTTTAACAATGACTTTTTCTCTTTTATCATCTCTTATCGTTGCTGTTACGCTTGTCACATCTATACTTTCGCGGTTTAAAGATAAACCCGAAAAATCTGGAGCCCCAGAAAATGTTTTAGTTAGAGCCTACAAAAAATTTATAAACTCATATGTCTTATTTCTGAAATGGTCACTTAAAAATAGAGCGATTGTCTTATTTATAACGATTGTATTGGTATTTGTTTCGCTTTTAACCGCATTTCTTATAAAAGCAGAGCAAGCGCCCGATATCGATCAGAGTAGATTTATGATCGAAATAAACATGCCATATAGTTCAACGCTTGGGTCGATATCCGATGTTGTCAGTATGATTGAAAGAAATCTGTTGAGAATGGAGGAAATTTCCGCCGTTGTCTCTGACATTGGGATTTCAGCCCAGGAGGATTATTTCAGCGTTCTCTTTGCAAGTTTAAATAAGGCGAAAATTTACGTTAAGATAAGGCAAGGGTATAACGTCGATTTTGTCATGAAGAGAGCGCGCACTCTGTTGGAAAAGAGTGGCTTAATTAAAAATTTGAATTCGATCGGCGCTGAAATTACGTTTCAAAGAAGGACAACAACTTTTGAAAGAATTCTCCAATCCGCGGAAAGCGATATAGCGATGAAGATAGTTAGCAAGAAAGTTGGTGGTTTTTCGATTGATTCTTCGCTTGCAGTTGCAAAAAGTGTGATTGAGAAAATAAAAAATGTCAAGGGTATAACTGATGTAAGAATTATACCGGAATCTGGCTCACCTCAGATTAAAATTCTCATGAACAAAGAGAAAATTGACAGGTATGGTTTACCTCATTCCAAGCTTGTTTCTGAGCTGAGTGAATATCTTAAAGGTAAAATCGCCACTTATATTAACACATTTAATGAACTAATTCCAGTTCGAGTTGTAGCAAGTAAATTCGAAAGTGGAGATGCTCTAAATTCGCTTTTAAATTACGCTGTGAGTTTAAGTAATCCGGGTATATCAATACCTGTTCAATCAATTGTTAAAGTTGAAAAGGTTGAAGGTTTAAGCGAGATCTATCGTGAAGGCGGGAATAGGATGGCGGTGGTCCTTGCAAACGCTGGGGGCATAAATGTTCTTTCGATCGCAAATGTATCTTGCGGGGCAAAGCTATAATGTAATGTCGATCGTCGGTCTTGTAATAATGTAATAATGTAATAATGTTTGGTGCAATTGATAATGACGCGGTTATCGCATTAGATCTCATCATTTCAAATCGCAGAAATGGTATGGAGTTATCAGATGCGATTGTTGATGGGATGGTGAAATGTTTTCGATCTATTGTCATGACGACGTTTACGACAATACTTGGGATAATTCCGCTCGTTGTCGGTTTTGGTAAAGGGCTTGAGATCGCGGTTGCTATAAGTTATCCTGTGGTCGGTGGTTTGCTCGCCTCAACTTTGTTTACACTTTTAGTTATCCCGGTCGTTTATACCTATTTTGATAGATTTCATATCATAGTGCGCAAGTAAAGCTATGCTTGAAAAAATTTAAACCTGTCACAGTTTTAATGTTTTATTTCACTTTTCTAATTTTGATGATTTTTCCCTTACTCAGCTTGCAATTGAGGTAACCCCGGAGGTTGACTTCCCAAAGCTTTATGTTGTAACGAACTGGTATGGTGTTTCAGCTGAGCTCGTTGAAAAATTTATCACAACAAAAATTGAAGAAATCGCTGTTACAATCACGGGTGTGAAAAAAGTTTCATCAAGAACTCGAGAGGGAAATTCTCAAGTTGAGATTGAATTTCAAGTCGGTCCAGGATTTTACTCTGGAGGGGCAGTTGCACCAAGTTTTTCAATTCAAATACTTGGATATAATTATGATGTCGTTAAACAGATAGCGCAAAACATAAGTCAAATATTATCTCAAAATCCAAGGGTTTCAGATATCGAGATCGATAGAATACCCTGGCTTTTAAAAGAATATAAAGTCGTGGGTTACATTGACAAAGACAAATTAAGCAAGTATGGAATAAATCTTAGCGATTTGATTTATTTCATCTCTGCGAAGTTGAGGGTTTCTATCGAAAATTTGAGCATAAAAATTCTGGAGCAGGATATAAGTTTAAAAATTGCAATTTCGAAGCCAGGTGAGAGGGCATCTGCTGTCGATGTAAGGGAACTTCTTGATTCGAATTTTTTGATAAAAGGCAGAACTATTAAACTTGGGGATATATTGAAGATTGAACTTGTTCCAACAATACCAGAGATAAGAAGGGGAAATCAGCAATATACTAGGTATATAACTTTTAATTTCAAGGGTCCTTATCACTATGGAGACAGGTTCGTTGACGCGATTGTGAAAAACGTGAAGGTTCCACCCGGTTATGAGCTTAAAAGACCGAGGCATTTGTTTATGATATATGAAGGAGAGAAAATTCCATTAATTTTGATCGCAATTACTTCAGTTTGTCTTGTCTTTATGATAACTGCCTTGCTTTATGAGTCGTTTAAAAAACCTTTTGTTATAATTCTTTCCGCTTTGATGTCTTTGATAGGCTTGTTTCTCTGGTTCTATCTTTTAGATGTTAACTTCGGTCGAGGCGGATACACCGGGTTGATACTTTTGATAGGTTTATCTGTGAACAATGGAATAATTCTTGTCGATAAAATTTCAAGAGCGATCTCAAATGTAGGGGTTAAATTTAACGATCCAATTTATGACGACATTGTGATCCTCGGAGCGCTAAGTAGAGTCAGACCGATTTTAATAACAAATTTGACTACAATTGCTGGATTTGTCCCATTCATATTCACAGAAAATGTTTATTCGTTTTGGTATTCGTTTGATATTTCAGTTTCCAGTGGTCTTTTGTTTTCTGTGTTGGTTACATTGTTTGTTGTTCCTGTTCTTTACAAAGTTATCGCAAAATAAATTGGCATAGTAAAAATGAAAGAGAAAGAGATTTTATCTAACAGGGGAAAGTATTTAAAAAGATTCTTAATTTTCGGTGGCGTCTTTCTTGTTTTGATTATGTTTGCTATTTTGGGATTTATTTTATTTGAAAACGGGAAGAAAGATGGGGATATAACTGAGGCTCGAAATGTTGAAACGAGCGAGATAATTTTCCCAGTAAAAATTAATGTGGCAAAGAAAGGTAGACTTATTCAATGGATAAATACAAGTGGAATTGCAAGAGCTTTACGCGAAGTCGATGTGATTCCAAGAATTAGCGGATAGGTCGTAGATTTAAACGCTTACAATGGGAAGTTCGTAAAGAAGGGAGATTTGATTTTGAAAATTGATGATACGGAGTTTAAAATAGCTTTGAGACAGGCTGAGTATGCCCTTCTTGATGCAAGGATTGAATACAACTTAATGAAATTTGGCTCTGTTCCAGGAGGAGGAAATCCCGAAAGATTTAAAAAAGAGTTCGACAGCTTGAGAAATGTCTACGAGGATATGAAAAGAAAATTTGAGCTTGGACAGGTGAGCGATTCTGAGTTTGAAAGAGTTAAGAGAGATTATGAGGCGTTGCTTGTTTATAGCGATGTTAACAGAGAAGATGTGATAGCAAATAAAAACGGTCTCAACAGGGCTTTAATTGAATATGAAAAGGCGAAGCTGAACTTGAGTTATACCGAGGTAAGGGCTCCTTTCTCGGGATATATTGCTGACTGTGATTTGAATGTTGGGAGTTACATAAACGCTGGACAAAAATGTATGAAAGTTGTTAATATATCAAAGATTAGGATAATTGCAGAGGTTACAGAGATGCAAATGGTTAAAATTAAGGTTGGGAATGCTGCCGAAATTGAGGGCAATTATAATCTCGCTCACGATTCAAAGGTAAAAATTGTTGAGTAAAATAATGTGATGGTTATTATGCTGAGCAAAAAGTTTCTCGAAAAGCTGATTTTGGAGAATATATCGAATTCAAATTTTAGCGTTGAGATCATCTCAAGTTGGTTGAGGCATATCGTCTTGACAAGGCAATAGATTTAATTTCAAATGGAATGAGGTTAAGAAATGTTTGCGAGGAGTGCGGTTATCGTAAAAGCTAGAACTTTTAGAGAAGCGTTCAGAAAAAGATCTTGTTTTTAAGTTTGAAAACAAATTTTATTTTCATATGCGTGGTATAAAGTTTTTATATTTACTTGTCACTTCTTTTTTAATTAGCATGTGCACAGACAAGAAGCCTTTGAATGTATACGAGTCAGTTTTGAGGGATAAGGAGGTTAAGCTTGTCAGAGAAGGTGAGATTAGGATTAAGGAGACGAAGGAGAATTTTATTGCTATGACTTGGTCTGGGAAAGTTTTTTAGGGATAGGTTGATAATATTGGATAGGATTGGGGTGAAGATATTTTTCATAGACATTGCTTCTGGGGCGATTATTAGAAGTATCGGGAGGATTGGCAGAGGACCCGGGGAGATGCTTGAGATTGTTGATTTTGATGTAAGCAATAGCGGGATATTTGTTTATGATCAGATTAGTAGGCGTATTTCACGTTTTGATGTGAATAGTAGGGAGTTTTTGTATTCATTTCCTGCTCCACCTTCTAATCTTTTGCCCACGAGTAGAATTAAGGTGAGAGGGGATAAGATATACTTTGGTGTGGCTGAGGCTAAGTATGGGGAGGATATATATAAATCTAGATCAATAGCAGTTTTCGATTTTAAAGGTAATTTGTTGAATTTGTTTGGAGTTTGGGATGAGATACATAAAACGTTTAAATATGGTGGTGGTAGTATTATATCTTTTGATTACGATAGATTTGGTAATATTTATTCTGCAGACTGGAAGTCGTATAGTATATACAAGTATGATAGCAGTTATAAGCTTGTTAAGGTATTCGGGTATCAGGGGATATTTAGAATGCCAGTTGAGGATATAGATCCATTTTTACCTTATCCTGAGATAACGAAGAGGTTGATGAAAAGTTCATCGACGATGTGGATAATAGTTTCTGGTGATTATGTATACCATCATTTTTATGATGCAACCGAAGAAGGTGTAAAGACAAGAAACCCATTGAGGTTTAAGAATTATTTGAGGGTTTATGATCTTGATGGGAATTATATCCCACCAGATATAGAGCTACCTGGGGTGTTGCTTGATGTTGATGATGGTAAGCTTTACATACACAAGAGTGATGAGCCTGAGAATAAGGTCATTGGAATTTATAGGTTGAAAGTTATTGATAAGGGCAAATAAATTTTTATTTGTGGTTATAAGGTTTAAGGTTTACGACACCCGAATTTGGACGAGTTTTGATAAGCTTGGAAATATTTATGTGACGGCAGAGGGAGGGACATATAGGATTTACAAGTATAGTAGCGATTATACATGTTGAAGATTTTTAGATTTAGGGGTAGATTTTAGAGAGTTGAGTGAGGATATCCTTGTGGAATTTACCGACAAATAAATGGGTTGGGTTTGAAATATTCTGGAATTTCTTCTATCCATATTGTTGATTTAATTTAGGAGGCTATAATGAGACTGATGGAGTAAGCCCCAAAACTTGCAATAAAAATTTTTAGTTTGTATATTTAACTGACTTTGCGCCCGTAGCTCAACTGGATAGAGCGTCTGGCTACGGACCAGAAGGTTGGGGGTTCGAGTCCCTCCGGGCGTGCTAAAAATTTATTCCTCTTCATCGCTTGAGCTTAGCCCGAGATCACCGAATAACATCATCCTTGCTTTCTCAGACATCATACTTGGGTTCCATCTCGGCTCCCAAACTATAACAACATCCGCATCTTTAACCCCCGGAATTTTAAGCAATCTCTCGCGAACTTGCTGGCTTATAAATGTATGCGCTGGGCATCCCGGAGCAGTAAGTGTCATTTTAACCCCGACCCAATCATCGATAATTTTTACTTCATATACAAGCCCGAGATCGACGATATTTATCGGAATTTCTGGATCATAGCATTCTCTGAGAGCTTCATATACCTGTTCTTCTGTTACCATGGTTTTAATGTACTTTTGTTTTCTTTGAATATAAAACATTCAAGGAACTTTTAAAAATTATCGCTTTCTCTTTTTGTTTTTTATGCTTGATTCGTAAAGTTCAAGCTTTTCAAGCATTTGAATCGTTTTATTTATCTGCTCGCGAAGTTCAGTGAAGGATGAAATGATTTTACTTATGTCGTCGCTGGGCAAATCTGTTTCAGAGCGAATTTTGGAAAGCAAACTTTCAATACCAACTCTCATCCTTTGATAACTTTTTAAAAAGGCTTCGCGAAGTAATTTTGGAGTTAACTTAATTGAGCGAAGTTTCACCCTTGGACCAGTTCCGTAAATTTCAATCTGCATCAATAACTTTTCAACGCTTTCGGGTAGATCATAGAGCATTGTTTTTTCTGTTTCGAGGACTTCAAATTTTCTGCTTCGTTTTAAAATTTCAACAAAGTTTGGGAATGGTGGCAGTGAAATTTCAGGGTGATAATATTTTATTATAAGATAAATTTTTCTCGCCGGAACAAGAAGTTCGTCGTCTTTCGTGACGATTTCTTCAACTATTTTCATTAGCCTTCTCGAGGACATAATCAGCTTAGTATAAAATTGACTTTTCTGTGTCCTTATCAAAAAAGTGCGCTTTTTTCATATCAATGGCAAGTTCTCTGGGAGTCCCAGTTTGAGGTTCTTCATGTGCTGGAATCCTTGCGACGCATTGGGCTGTCGGCGTGGAAAAATAAATATATATCTCATTTCCCATTGGTTCAACGACATCGATGAGAACTTTTATCCTTTCTGCATTCGTAATTTGAGTATAAACCGGATCATAAATATGTTCGGGTCTTATCCCAAGGATTATCGGCCTGTCAACATAATTTTTCAATTTGTCATAAAATTCCTGCGGTATTGAAAGCTTAAGACCGTTGTTGTTTTCGACAAATTTTAAACCGTCTTCATGGATTATCTTTCCATCAAGAAAATTCATAGATGGGCTTCCGATGAATCCTGCTACGAATTTATTTTTCGGAAGATTGTAAAGATTTAAAGGCGTGTCGATTTGTTGAATGATTCCATCTTTCATGACGACGATCCTATCGCCCATAGTCATCGCTTCGATTTGATCATGCGTCACATAGATCATAGTTGCGGAAAGTTTTTGATGAAGTTTTGAAATTTCAGTTCTCATTTGAACTCTAAATTTCGCATCAAGGTTGCTCAATGGCTCATCGAAAAGGAAAACCTTAGGATTTCTTACAATAGCTCTTCCAACCGCAACACGCTGTCTTTGCCCGCCGGATAATTCTTTCGGCTTGCGATCGAGAAGATGCTCGATTCCCAAAATTTTTGCAGCCTCTTTAACTCTTTTATCGATTTCGCTTTTAGGGTATTTTCTAAGTTTAAGTCCAAAGGCCATATTTTCATAAACTGTCATATGCGGATATAAAGCGTAGTTTTGGAATACCATCGCTATGTCTCTGTCCTTTGGCGGAACATCGTTTACGAGCTTATTGTCAATGTAAATGTAACCACTTGTCACATCCTCAAGTCCGGCAATCATTCTAAGTGTTGTGGTTTTTCCACAACCGGAGGGGCCAAGCAAAACCATAAACTCACCATCTTCTACCTCAAAAGTTGCATCTTTTACTGCGACAACATTGTTTGGGTAAATTTTGCTTACATTTTCAAGTCTTACCTCGGCCATTTTTATTACACCTCCAGATTCAGTTTTGAATATTTTTAAAAATTTCGTAAAAATTTGGGAAAGAGATTTTAACGCAATCGGGGTTGTCTATAATTGTTTCACCATCTGCAATTAAACCCGCGATTGAAAAAGCCATCGCGATTCTATGGTCGTTAAAAGTTTCGATGAACGCTCCTTTTAATTTTTCCCTTCCTTCAAATGAAAAACCATCTTCATATTCTTCAACATCAATTCCCATCTTACGCAGATTTTTAACGATCGCTTTTATTCTGTCGCTTTCTTTGTTTCTGAGGTCAGAGGCATCTCGAACTTTGAATTCGCCTTGAGCTACTGTTCCAGCAATTGCAAGTATCGGGATTTCGTCGATTATGTTTGGAATTATGTCTCCAGAAAGGGTTAGATTTTGCAGGTTTATTTCGCTATCTGATTTAACGATTACATCTCCAACTGGTTCATTTGCTATCTCGCGAAGGTTTTCTATTTCAATTTTAGCGCCCATTTTCTTTAAAACATTGATAGAACCTATTCTGGTTGGATTGAGCCCAACATCTTTTATAATCAAATGTGAATTTGGGATAATTGAGCCAGCGACTATGAAGAAAGCGGCGGATGAGATATCGTTTGGGGTGAAGTAGTAATTTGAGTCAATTTTCGCTCCGCCCTCGACTTCGATGATTTTCTTCCCGTTTTCGTGTGAAATTTTTAATCCAAGTAGTCTTTCAGTATGATCACGTGTTTCTATTTTTTCGATTATCTTGGATTTTCCTTCTGAATGTAAGCCAGCGAAAATTAAGCATGATTTTACTTGAGCACTTGGTATTTCAAGTTCGTATTCGATTAGGTTTAACTTTTCAACACCGAAAATTTTTAAGGGTGCGGTTCCACTTTCCGTTGTTTCAATTTTTGCTCCCATCATTTTTAATGGTTTAACAATTCGCATCATTGGTCTCCTTCGCAAAGATTCATCACCAGTAATTTCTGAGTCAAATTTTTGTCCTGCGAGGATCCCTGCAAGAAGACGAATTGTCGTCCCGGAGTTTCCAGCGTTGAGTGTTGTCTCTGGTTGAGAGAAATTTTTAAGGCCCTTGCCTTTTATTTTTAATTTCTTTGAAAATTCGATTTCAACCCCAAGTTTTTTGAGGCAGTTTAATGTGCTTAATGTATCATCCGCGATGAGAAAGTTTTCAATTATGTTTTCACCTTCAGATAGAGACGAAATTAAAGCGACACGATGGGAAATCGATTTATCCCCAGGCGGATAAATTACACCATTAAGTTTAGTTGACTTTTTGATTTTCATCGTTATTTAAATTTTACAGTTTAACATAAAATGTGAAGGGATTGCGCAAAGCAATCCCTTCACTCAAAGCCTTAACCGAAACTATGTTTCGGTTTCAGCCCCGGGTGCTTCAGCAGTTTCTTCGACTTTTCTTTCTTCAACTCCGAGCTTTGATTCGATGGACTCGATCCTTTTCACAATTTCATCGAGTTGTTGCTGGAGCGCTTTGAACTTCGTGTCGACATAATTTTTTGAAACACCGCCAGCTTTCGCCGGGGCTTTCTTAGCTCGCTTCTTCACTGTCTTTCCTGCTTTTGCCATATGCGCACCCTCCTGATTTAGTTTTGATTAAATTAATTTTACTTTGCCATATGTGGCACCTTCTCAAGAAGTAAAATTTCTCCGTCCATTTCAGTAGGTATTGGAAGGTTCATAATTTTTAAAATAGTCGGTGCTATATCCCCAAGTTTACCATCTTTTTTAAGTTCACTGTGATAATCATCCATTACAAGGATAAATGGAACTAAACTCGTCGTATGTGCAGTGTGTGGTTCACCGGTTTCAGGATCGATCATCTTTTCAGCGTTCCCATGATCCGCAGTTATGATCATTACATAATCATTTCTTTTGGCGGACTCGTAAATTCTACCGATGCATGTGTCGATCGCTTCTATCGCTTTCACTGTTGCGGGAATTATCCCTGTATGACCAACCATATCTGGGTTAGCAAAGTTTAAAACTATAAGGGAATATTTTTGTTTGCCCATCTCTTCGATTACTTTATCCGTGACCTCAAAAGCGCTCATCTCTGGTTTTAAATCATAGGTTGCAACCTTTGGTGAAGGAATTAAAATTCTATCTTCGCCTTCAAACGGATCTTCTCTTCCACCGCTGAAGAAATAAGTTACATGAGCGTATTTTTCCGTCTCTGCAATTCTAAGTTGCTTAAGCCCATGTTTTGAAATAACTTCACCAAGCGTGTTAGTGAGGTAAACAGGTTTAAATGCAACTGGAACATCAAAATCGTCATCGTATTCGGTCATAGTAACAAAATAGACATCAAGTTTTTTTCTGTTAAACTTGTCGAAATCTTTATCAATAAAAGCTCGGGTCAATTGTCTTGCTCTGTCTGCTCTGAAGTTAAAAAATATAATTGAGTCGCCGTCTTTAACTTGTCCAATTGGATTCCCATTTTCATCGACGACTATAAATGGAACAACAAATTCATCGGTAACTTCTTTTTCATAAGATTTTAAAACGCCTTCTTCAGCGTTTTTGAATTTTTCACCTTGTGCTTCTGCCATCGCTTTGTAATATTTTTCCGTCCTATCCCATCGATTATCTCTATCCATTCCGTAGTACCTTCCGCCGACAACTGCAATTTTACCAACCCCAATTTCTTTTGCCTTTGCTTCAAATTCTCTTATGTAGTCAATTGCGCTGGAAGGTGGAGTATCTCTTCCATCAAGTAGTGCATGAACATAAACTTTCTCAATGTTATGCATCTTTGCAAGCTCAAGTAGGGCATAAAGATGTTCCACGTGGCTGTGGACACCACCGTCGGATAAAAGCCCAACGAGATGAAGCGAGCTATTGTTTTTTTTCACATTTTCAATTGCACCAAGAAGGACCTCGTTTTTGAAAAATTCACCTTTTCTTATAGCCTTGTTGATCCTGACGATGTCTTGATAAACTATTCTACCTGCACCAATGTTAAGATGTCCAACTTCTGAATTTCCCATTTGCCCATCGGGTAAGCCAACATATTCCCCAGATGCATGGAGCGGAACCCAGGGATAATTTTTGTAGAGAAGATCAAAATTTGGTTTTTTTGCAAGTGCTATAGCGTCGCCTTCGACGTGTATGTTTTCATCTCGAAGTCCAAATCCGTCAATAACTATAAGTATGACTTTTCGCATTTTGAAATCATTTTGTTTTTAACTTTCAATTGAAATATAAAAAGTTTTACACTCAATTTCAATAAAATGAGAGCAAAAGTGTTTCGCTCCCTGATTTAAGCCAAAGATAGGGTAGGACTTTAATGGAATAGAAAATTATTGAAAATCAAAAAGATAATGCACGTCTATGATGAGTTTATCAATTCGGATAAAATCTTTTATAACCTTTGCAGTCTATTTTTAGCTTTTTTTACAACTGGGCTATTTGGATATTCCTTTACGACACGATTCATGTACTCTTTCGCTTCTTTAATTTTTCCAAGCGCAGCATAGCAACGTCCAAGCATATACAATGCGTCTGGAGTTTTTGCGGATTTTGTCTGCGCAATATAATTAAAATATTCGATCGCTTTTTCATACTGCTTTAGACCAAAGTAACTTTCACCAATCCAATAAACTGCGTTTATTTTCAAATTTGTTTCAACAGTGCTTCTCAATAATGTATCAAAGTAAGCGATTGCTGTTTTGTATCTACGATTTTTGAAATTATTAAGCCCGCGATTATAATAATTTCTAAATTCTTTTTCAGTCATTGGAATTTTTGGCGCTTCAGCATAGATGTCCGGATAAACTAACTTAACCTCGCCGCCAACTGTTACTGGCGGAGTAGGTTGTGCAGTTGCTTTAACTTCAAGTTCAGCTAATTTCGCCTGAAGGTCTCTAATTTGTTTTTTATACTCGACGATTTCACTGTCACGTTTTGCTATTTCCGCTATAAGTTCAGCTTCCGTTGCCCCTGGTTTTGGCGCTGATTCATATTGTGCAAGTTTTGCTGACAATTCCCTTACTTTTTGCTTCTCCTCTTCAAGTTGGACGCCAAGTTCCGAAATTTTATCTGACAACTGAACATTACTTTCCTGAAGTGAACTCAATTTTTGCTCAAGTTCTGCTTTATCCCTTTTAAGGGTAGCGTTCTCTGATTTAAGAGCATTATTTTCTGATTGTAAACTGCTTATTTGAGCTCTTAAAGCTTTGTTCTCCTCAGATAAGGTCGCAATTTGAGTGGTGTCGATTTCTTCCGCTGTTTCCTCGATCACGCCCCCATAGATATCTTCTTGTTCTGCTGTTGGTGCACACCCTTGAGTTAAGAATGAGAACAAAACCCCTACTATTAAAGCGAATAAAAAAATTGCTCGTTTCATGGCTGAACCATCCTTATTTTGTTTTATCTTGTTTTAAAATAAAAAAGTTTTGCACAAAAGTCAAGACGAAGGCCTTATCCTGTTCCTTAGTGGGATAAAAATTAAAATCATAGCAATGATTGGGAAAATTAACAACCCAATGTATGGGTTATCAGAAATGTACGGAAATTCAACGTTTAAAAGATATAGACCCGCAAGTAAAACCCCTGTTATAGATTCGCCCGCAACAAGTCCTGAGGCAAGCAATATGCCTTTATTTTCAGCTTGTATAAATTCAGTTTCGGAATGGAATTTTTTCTTTGCAATTAAATCAAAGATATATTTTATCACTCCACCGATAAAAATAGCGGAAGTTGTTTCAAACGGCAGGTACATTCCTACAGCGATTAAAGTTGGTGATGGCGTTTTAAGAAGTATCAACGCGAGAGCTAAGACACCGCCAAAGATTATCAACGGCCATGCTATTTCACCGGTTACTATTCCTTTTGACATCACTGCCATCAAACCGGCTTGTGGTGCGGGAAGATATTTCCCGCCAATTCCGCCTTCTGTTCCTCTGTGAAGAATAGCCATAGGAAAAACGAGAATAAGGGCTGTGAATATAACTCCAATGATTTCAGCTATTTGCATTTTCTTTGGAGTTCCACCAAGTATTTGTCCAACTTTCAAATCTTGAAGCATATCTCCTGCAATTCCAAGCGCTGTGCACACAACCGCAGCAACACCCAAAACAACTTCAATTCCCTTTACTCCTTTTACACCAAGCGCAACCATTAAAACTGCTGATATCACAAGAGATGAAAGTGTCAAACCAGAAATTGGATTGTTAGAACCGCCCATAACTCCAACAAGGTATCCAGCCACAGCAGAGAACAAAAACCCAGTCAATGTCATAACCAATCCAGCTGTTATAGCACTTAACAAGTTTTGGGTGAAGTAATAATAAATCAGGATGATTGGAATTACGAGTAAAAATATAAAGCCTATTACCGTTTTGAGTGGCAAATCCTGTTCAAGTCTGGATAAAGTTAATGACCCGGATTTTACTTGAGCAGTTTCTTTTAAACCTTTTACGATTCCTTGAAAAAGTTGCTCTCTCATTTTCCACAAAGTATGAAAAGCACCAACAATCATTGCTCCAACCGCAATTGGTCTGACTTGGTAATACCAAATTGTATTTGTTAATGTTTCCCAGTCAGCTCCATTTTTAATAAATGTTTCGATTCCGCTATTGAAAAATATAGCAATTGGAATAAATAGCCACCATCCAAGAACTCCACCAGAAAATGCAACCGCAGATAACCTCGGGCCAATTATGTAACCAACCCCAATTAAAGCAGGTGAAACAACCGGGGTAGAAAGATAAACTCCGCTTATATGTGTTTGAGAATTATTTGTGTTTAAGTCGTTCATCAGTTGAGATTTATATTTTCCAAGTCCGACAAATCCACTTATCGTCTCTTCGAATAATTTTATGCCGCGATTGTTTTTAAAAAGTTCTATCAATGCAGAAAGACCAAGCATACTGAAAACATATTTCGCGCCAGTTTCGCCTTTTTGACCTGCTTTAACCATTTCAGCGCATGCGACGCTTTCTGGATATGGTAAGTTCGGGTCATTTACAAGCGGTTTTCTTAAAATGATTATGAATAAAACTCCCAATAAACCGCCCACCAACATTATTACTGTGCTTTCCCAATAATTGAAATCGTTCCAAACGCCGGAAATTACAAAGGCTGGAATCGTAAATATCGCACCCGCTGCAAGAGCTTCGCCAACTGATGCGGTAGTCCTTGCAATATTTTCTTCAAGTATTGAACCCCGAAGAACCTTCATCACAGCCATTGCAACTACAGCAGCAGGGAAAGTTGCAGAAACGGTCATCCCAGCTTTTAAGCCGATATATGTATTAGCTGCACCTAAGATAACGGCCATTATAATACCAAGAAAAACTGCTCTAAAGCTCATCTCTTTTAATTTTGTTTCAACTGGAACATATGGTTTAAATTCTCGCTTTCTTTCCATTCTTTTAGCCTAAATTTTGTTTCACATTGATTGAAAAGGTATGGCGCTGTAGCAAGTGTGAAAACAGCAAATAAAAAACCCGCAATTAAATCAATTGCATAATGATACCGAAGATAAACAGTCGAAAAAATTAGTAAAACGCCGTTTGGAATTAAAAAGTATTTTGTCCTTGAATTTAAAACTGCTGAGAGATACATGATAACAAGTGTAAGTTGGGTATGTCCGCTTGGAAAGGCGTCTCTTTGAGCGTAATCTTGTGGATTTGGTACACCAATTGGGATTGACTCTCCCGCGTTGATTGTAAAACGTAAAGGTACGGTTAAAATTATCCCAGGAAGTTCTTTATCAAGTTTTAAAAAATCATGAAGTGTAAACCTTGGACCAATTGCGGGGACGAGAAGATAACCAATATATGAAAGATAAAATCCATAGACGACTGTAGACATAACATAACGATATTTTTCAATTTCGCCACAACGATAAAAATCATATGCAAGAATTACAGGCAAAAAATAGAAAGTTGAATAAGAAATTTGCAAAATCTCTGTCAAGATTGGATTTGCGATTTTGCTTAAAACATAAGTAGGATGCTCCCCAAAGATTATATAATCCATCTTGATCAAAATCCAATCGTAATCGGGCAAATTTAAAAGTTTGATGAAGAAATAAATTTCCTTAAATGTTAGGAGTATGAGTGGCAGAAGATACCATTCACGGACAAATCTTTTTGATGAAAAAATTTCGAGATTTCCAATTTTCTCCCATTTTGCAACGACGAGAAAAATAAAAGAAATAATTGAAAGGTTAAAAAAAGTGATAAGCCACCATACTTTGATCTGCTGTGAAAACAAAAGTGCTAAAAAAGTTAAAAATAAATAGAAAATTACGTTGACAAGGTCCCCAAAATATAGGTTGCGGATAACGGAGTTCATTTAACATTCAATTTTGTTTTTCCTTCTACAGGTCATTTTTGGAGGAAATTTTATAAAGTTCATTTGAAAGTTCAATTATCTCTTCAACGCTAAGTTGCTCCGGTCTTTTGTTCAAGTCGAAAACAATTTGCGATAAAATTTCTTTGTCGAATAACTCCGCAAGTGTATTTTTCAAAATTTTTCGCCGTTTATTGAAAATTACCTTTAAAACTTTTTTGAAGAAAGCGTCATCAATAATTTTGTTTGAAAGCTCTGCGCTCTCAAAATCAAGTCGTATTACTGCTGAGGTCACCTTAGGTTTCGGATAGAAGACATATCTCGAGATGCGAAATAGGATCTCAGGCTTTGAATATGCTTGACACATAACTGAAATTATGCTATAGTCTTTAACGCCAGGCTTTGAGGTGATCCTTAGGGCGACCTCAAGTTGAACCATTATGATTAGGTCTTTTATTAAGCTTCGATTTTCGATGGCTTTAAATATAACTGAGCTAGTAATGCTGTAAGGTATATTCCCGATGAGTCTAACTTTGCCGAATTTTTCAAACATTTTAAGATCAAGTTCGAGGAAATCTTGATGCAAAATTTTGATCTTATCCTCTTTTATCAAATCATCCGAACCAAATCTTGCTTTTAAAAAATCAACCGCCCTTTTGTCAATTTCAATCGCAAAAACTTTCTTGACCTTGCCAACAAACTGTTCAGTTAAAAATCCCTCGCCAGAGCCAATTTCTACGATTATATCATCAGGTTTTGGATTTACTGCTTCTGTTATCTTTTTAGCTATGTTTTTATCTTTTAAAAAATGTTGTCCAAGATATTTTACGGGTCTGAGCATCGCTATTTCGTTATTCTCTCCTCGAGTTTCTTGATCTCCTGTTCAAACTTTTCTTTTTCGAATGGACGTTGTTCGATTAGTTTTTTATAAATTTTTATTGCTTCTTCATAAGCTCCTTGCCTTACCAAAATTTCTGCAAGCGCCGGGGTTACTATGCTTATTTTATCGTAACTTAATCCCTCTTCTAATTTAACCTCCTCATTTGGTTCTTTTACTTCGACCTTACTTCGTTCCGTTTTCCCGGCTTCGAGTCTTTTTATCAATTCGTCAAGATATGATGCTTGCGTTTGAGCGAAGCCCTGGTTTTCTTCCGCCGCTGTTTTTTCTTTATGCTCGATTGTTGGAAGTTCAAATTCTTCGTCGTAAAAACTTGATAACGGTTCGTGTTTTGTCTTTTTTTGTTCTGTTACGGTTAACATCTCAAGTTCCGGAAGACCTTCTTCTATCTTTTGCCTTGTTTTCTTCTTTGGAGATTCTTCGCGTTTTTGTTTCGGTGAAATTTTTGATATCAGGTCAATTACAAATTTGGAATCAGGCAAAATCTCTACGACATTGTTTAATTCCTCGAGGGCTTTTGAGAAAAATTTGAGTTCCAAATAACATCTTGCTATCACAAGGTGTGCTGTTGAATAGTCGGGGTATTTTTCGATGGCTTTACTGCACAATGATATCGCCTTTTCAACATCCCCAATTTCTAAATAAAGCCATGCAAGCCTGACAAGAAGAGGCGAATTAGGATTGCGGCGAATGGTATCTTCAAACTTTTTTATCTCATTGTGAATTGAAGCTATATTTAATGACATTGGGTTTTTGCTTTAATTTTCTATTCCTTTACAATACACGAGCCGAATGTAAATGAGTAAAGGGAAAAGGCGTCTGAATTGGTGTAAAGTTTCAAAGTATAAACTCCATATCTTTCCCCGGAGATTAAATTATACATTCTACCTTCAGTTACTCTGACAAAACTTCTGCCAAATTCATCGTAAAGAATATCTTTTCCCTTCATATCTTCAGGTATAGGTTTATCATCGAGCGTTAAAATTATATCGTAAAATTTGCCATTCGAATTAAAAACCGCGTTAACTTCGGTGCCTCTAAATTTAAATGCAATGTAGCCGTCAAATTTTTCACTATTTTTCGTATGCGTTAATTTCATCGGTTCGACTTTGAACCAACCGCTTAATGTCAATTGAGCTTCTTTATAATTTTTGTTGTCTTGGTAGAAGGTTTCAACGTCTGGGTTTACTCTATGTGTGAAATAGCCGCGCAAATATCCAGCATACATCTCGGGAGTTCTGGAATAGCAGACGACGCCAGGTTTGTCTTCTTCACGAATGTATTCAATTATTTCGGCGAAATTAAAGTTTGGATTTATCTCTTTCAAAAGTTCTTGAATTTTTGCTTCGGTTCTACCATAGGCTCCTTCACCGATGTGGTCAAATCTTATAATTCCATCTTTATCAATTAAAAATTTTCTTGGCCAGAATTGGTTTTTAAATATGTTCCATATTTCATATTTGCTGTCGACAACCACTGGATATTCGATCCCGAGTTCTTTAACTGCTTTTTCCACATTTTTAAATTCCGCAGAGAAATCAAATTCAGGTGTATGTACGCCAATGATAACGAGACCTTTATCTTTGTATCTCTTGTGCCATTCTTTAAGGTAGGGAAGAGTTCTAAGGCAATTGACGCATGTATACTCAAAGAAATCTATAAGGACGACCTTTCCTTTAAGTTCACTTAACTTCAAAGGTTTTGAATTTATCCAACCAATACCGCCATTTAGATCCGGTGTCTTTTTCCCGGTCCAGTCAAAAAAAACAAATTGCAAAAGCATAGCCCAAAGAAGAATGTTTTTCATTTTATTATTTAAGATAAAAAGTTTTCGGCAAATGTCAAAGTCGTAAGTTGCTTCGCTTGAAAAATCAATTATTTTTTGATATATTAGAGGCGAAATTAATTAAAAATTAATTTTTGCAAAAAGACATGTCAAAGATAAGGTCAATTTTCGTATTGTTCACATTTGCAGTTATTTTAGTCTACCTATCCGTCACAGGTTTTCAATGCGCAAGTCCTGAGGTTACAGGGGCAAGGGTTTATATGCAGAGGCAGGACTGGTATAATGCTGAGAAACAGCTTTTGAAGGAGGTTGAGAACAATCCTAAAAATGCGGAAGCCTGGTTCCTTCTTGGTTATGTAAGAGGGGAGCAGAAAAATTACACGGGCATGCTTGAGGCGTTTAATAAATCACTTGAGATATCAAATCAATTTGAAAAGGATATTAACAATTTTAAACTTAAATACTGGGTTGACAACTTCAACGCCGGCGTGACATATTTTTCAAGATATCAGAATAATCGAGATTCGGTACAGTATATTGAAAAGGCGATTGAGTCGTTCAAGACCGCAACGCTTATAATTCCAGATAGCGCCTCTGCATATAAAAATCTTGCATATAGTTATCTCAGCAAGGAAGACATTACGTCTGCTGTCGAACCGCTTAAGAAGGCAGTTGAGCTTTCGAAGGAAAAAGATTTGGATGCCATGAAAATACTTGGTAAGATTTATTATGATTTCGCATATCGTCATACCGTGAAATTTGAAGATCCAGCTAATAAGCCCGAGATAAGAGTTGGAATGAGCCCTGATGAGGTGAAAAGCATACTTGGTGAGCCTGAAACCTTAATTAAACCTGAACCTCAGAAACCAGCGCCAAAAGGCAGAAGACCAACGAAACCAACCCCGCCACAGCCACAAGTTGAGAAATGGATTTATTCAAAGTATGGATTGACGCTTGAATTTGAAAATAATGCAGTTAAAACGATAGTTTTTAAAGGTGAGAAATATGAAGAAGGCGGTGTAACTGTTACTCTTGATTCAACCGAGTTTTATGTTGCGAAGGAATGGTATGGTAAAGCTATCGATGTGCTTAATAAGGTGAGGATTGCTGATCCAACTGACGAAGAAAATCTCGCTTTTCTTTCGAATGCTTATATAAATGCGGGTAGAAGCGAAGAAGCTCTTGAGACATTTCGCGCATCGGTTGAAGCCCATCCCGGGAATAAGTATTTCCATTATAACTATGGTGTCCTTTTATTAAAAGCAGAACAGTTCGAAGACGCGATAAGAGAATTTAAAGCTGCTGTTGAGATTGACCCGAACTATAAAGAAGCCCTCTATAACCTTGGAGCTTCTTATGTTAACTGGGGCGTTAAATTGAAACAGCAAGCGGAAGACCTCGCGCTTAAACAAAATCTCGAGGAGCAAGCAAAGTATGAAAATATGGCAAAGGAAAAATTTAAACAAGCACTTCCACATCTTGAGAGATTAACAGAAATTGATCCGAACGATATCTTCATCTGGGAGCTTATCGGCAGAATTTATGCAAATCTTGGTGAGGTTGAGAAAGCAGAAACTGCATTTAAAAAAGCTGATGAATTGAGAAGTAAAAGATAAACAATTTTATTTTAACGGGCAGGTTTTCGCCTGCCCTTTTTTATTAATAAAATTGGTTGGGGAAAATGGGATTTTCAACAGATGCCATTCATTTCGGGCAGAAGCCAGATAAAGAATCTTTTTCTGTAATACCGCCAATTTATCTTGCAACAACATATGCTAGAAAATTTGGAGATGAATCTGCACCGTTTGTTTATTCGCGAACGCAGAACCCAAATCGAAAAATGCTCGAGGACAATATAGCAAGGCTTGAAAACGGGAAATACGGCTTTGCCTTTTCATCTGGTGTTGCAGCTATAATAGCGGTTATGAAACTTTTAAAACCCGGCGACCATGTTATAACGACGAAGAACATCTATGGTGGAACATTGAGAGTTTTCAAAGAGATGGAAAAGTGGGGGATTAAATTTTCTTATGTTGATATGACTCAAATTGAAAATGTTGAGCGAGAAATTCGCCCAGAGACAAGAATGATATTTGCTGAAACCCCATCAAATCCTTTTCTTTATCTAACCGATTTGAAGAAATTATCCGAACTTTGCGATTCTTTAAATAAAGAAATTTTAATTGCTGTTGATAATACTTTTATGACACCATACCTTCAAAGACCACTTGAGTTGGGTTGTGATATAGTTGTTCACAGTAGCACGAAGTTTTTGAATGGACATAGTGATGTCGTTGGTGGAATTGTCGTCACAAACAGGGATGAATTGCAAAAACCTTTGTGGTATATTCAGCGTGCATTTGGAGCTGTTCCAAGCCCGTTTGATTGCTGGCTTTTGCTTAGATCGATAAAAACCCTTGCATTGAGGATGAAACAGCATTGTTATAACGCAAAAAGAGTTGCTATTTTTCTTGCCTCACATCCGAAAGTTAAAAGGGTTTTCTATCCCGGTCTTCCTTCCCACCCACAATATGAACTTGCACAATCACAAATGAAGGATTTCGGTGGTGTTGTAACAATTGATTTGGGTTCGAGAGAAAATGTCGAAAAATTTCTTAACGGTTTGAAAATTTTCACGCTTGCTGAATCCCTCGGCGGGGTTGAAAGTCTTGCAAATCATTCCTGGGGTATGAGCCATTCATCTGTGCCAGAAGAAGAGAAAAAAGAACTTGGTTTGACTGAGGGAATTTTAAGATTGTCAGTTGGGATCGAAGATGTCGAGGATTTGATCGCCGAGCTTGAACAAGCGCTTGATAAAATTTAAATCTTGAAACAAAGTTTGTTTTAACTGCGTCAAATTTCCCAAAAAGGATTCTTAAAATGATGAGAATACCGCGTCAGTTTATTTTATTCCTCCTTCTTATTCTTACGATTTTAAACTTATCACTCGCACAGCGTCCGAGGTTTTATTTCAAATCTCCAACCCCACCACCGGAACATTTCACACGTGAGCGAACTTATGATGTCCTCCATATAAAGATCGAGGTCACGCTCGATGAAAAACAAAAAACAGTTGATGGTAAAGTCACGACGAAGTTTGTCCCATTGAGATCTAAGTTTGAACTTTTCGAACTCGATGCTGGGGAGATGAAAATTAAAAAAGTTTATCTTACGGATGGGAAAACTTTAAACTTCCAATTTGATTCGCTTGCGCAAAAGCTAAGAGTTCATCTTGATCGAGCATATTCTTTGAGAGATACGCTTTCGGTTGTGGTTGAATACTTTGTTTCAAATCCGCGCAAGGGGCTGTATTTTATCCAGCCTGACTCAGCTTATCCAGATAAACTGTATCAGGTTTGGTCCCAAGGTCAACCCGAAGATAATCATTATTGGTTTCCATGCTACGATTTCCCGAATGATAAAGCAACAAGCGAGGTCATAGCAACCGTTAATAAAAATTTTGTTGTGATTTCAAATGGAAAACTTCTCTCTGTTAAAGAAGACAAAGGGCGCGGTTTAAAGACATATCATTGGTTCATGGATAAACCTCACTCAAGTTATCTGATTTCGATCATTGCCGGAGAATATGTAAAGCTTCAGGATTATTATCTTGATATCCCGCTTGAGTATTATGTTTACAAGTCAAACGCTAAATATGCAATGCTTTCATTTGAGAAAACGCCGGAGATAATGAAGTTTTTCTCCAAGAAAATCGGTTACAAATATCCGTATAACAAATATGCTCAAACTATAGTTGAGGATTTTATCTACGGTGGGATGGAAAATATAACAGCTACGACTCTTACAAGCTCAACAATTCATGACGAGCGCGCTCATCTTGATGTTTCAAGCGATGGTCTTGTTGCTCATGAAATGGCTCACCAGTGGTGGGGCAACCTTCTTACATGTAGAAGTTGGGAGCATGCCTGGTTAAACGAAGGGTTTGCCACATATTTTACTGCACTTTATTTTGAGTATTCAAAGGGTAAAGATGAATTTCAATTTAGCATCTATAATATGCAAAGATCCGCAAAGTTTGCAGACATGACGGAGAAAAAGCCAACCGTTTGGAATAGATACTTCGATCCAACGGATTTATTCGGTCCATACATTTATCAACGCGGGGGAGCTATTTTGAATATGATAAGATTTATCCTTGGGGATGAGCTCTTTTGGAAGGCGATAAATTACTATGCAAATAAATATGCTTATCAAAATGTTGAGACGAACGATTTGAAAATTGCGATCGAAGAATCAACCGGATATAATTTAAAATGGTTCTTTGACCAATGGCTTTATAAAGCTGGCTATCCAATTTTTGAAGTGAATTATACATTCGATGAAAATAAAAAAATTGTCAAACTTACAGTTGAACAAATTCAACAATCTGATTCTCTTACTCCTGACGTTTTCAAAACACCTGTTGATGTTGAGATAACGACGAAAACTGGAAGTAAAACCTATAGAATTTTTATAGATAAAAGAAAACAGGAATTTGAGTTTGAAGTTGACGAAAAACCACTTATGGTTTTGTTTGACAAAGGGAATTGGATTTTGAAGGATTTATATTTTGAAAAGTCGAAAGATGAACTTATTTATCAAGCTCGAAATGCAAGTGAGATGATAGATAGATTTTGGGCTGTTCAAGAACTTGGCAAAATTATCGACGATGAGGTTGCTGAGCTTATTAAAGAAATTGCAAGCTCAAGCGAATTTTACGCGATAAGACAAGAGGCGATAAATAATCTTGGTAAAGTTAAAAATGAGAGCACAGCGAGATTTTTAATCAAGCTTTATCAAGTTGAAAATAATTCGCGAGTCAGAAGAAGCATAGTTGAGACGTTAAAAGAGTTTAAGTTTGATTTCGTCTCTGCATTTTTAAAAGATGTGATAAGAAATGAAAAAAGCTATTATGTGATTGCTTCTGCGGTTAATTCGCTTGCCTCAATTGACTCTGTAAATAGAATGGAGATTATAAAGAATGCGCTTAAGATGGATTCGCATCAGGAGGTGATTAGAACGACAGCTTTGAGAAGGTCGGGGGATTTTAAAGGTACAAACTCTGAAAAGGAAGCGATCGAAATTTTAAAACGGTATTCTTTGCGTGGAAATCATCCATCAATACGAATAACAGCAATTTCAACGCTTTCGCTTTTTGCTGATAAAGATCCGAGCATAAAAGATTTTATTTTCGGGATGGTAAACACGCCTGAATTTTTTGTGAGGATGGTGATTTATAATGTTCTTGGAAACATCGGCGATGAAAAAATCTTGAATTATTTGAAGTCCGCTGAGAAAAAAGAAGTAGACGGTAGAATGCTCCAAGCGATTTGGGATGCGATATCAAGATTGGAAAGCAAAGCTAAAAAAGCAGAGTGAGGTTTTCATCGCTTTAAATAAAGAATTGTTTGAGTTTGTCGGGATTATTTATGATAATTTTTTTGCCATAAATTTGGATTGATCCTGAGTCTTGGAGCTTTCGCAGTGCTCTTGAAATTGTTTCAGGTATCGTTCCGAGGTAAGTTGCGAGTATGACGCGTGAAAGGTTTAGCTTGAACTCGTTTGTACCACGATTTTTATACTCATTGTAAAGATATTCTGCAAGCCGTTGAGTTACCTCTTTCAAAGTTAAATTTTCAATCTGCTGGTTCAAGTTTATCAATTTTTTCGCAAATCCGTGCAACATTTTCAGACAAATCTTCGGGTTTTTGTCTATTATCTTTAAAAACTCTTCTTTCGGAATGAATATCAAAACAGAATTTTCGATAGCTTGAGCGTTTGCTGGGTAAAATTTGCTTTTCTCGGGGATTTCACTGATAAATAAAGGTATTTCGGCGAAGGAATCAAACGGTTCGATAATGTGCAAGGTTAATTCTTTGCCTTCCGGACTTGATTTGTAGATCCTCACCGTACCTTTGATGACTATATAAAATCCACGATAAGGCTCCCCTTCGAGAAAAATTATATCTCCCTTTCTAAAATTTAGAAGCTTTGATGTTCTTATGAATTCTTTTAATTCGGACGTGTTTAACTCTGAGAAAAATGGTATATTCCTTATCGTTTCTCTATCTTCAAGCATTTCTAGAGGTTATCGGTTTTGGAGAACTGATAAAATATACAAACTAATCCCCCAATTTTACAATCGAGATGTAAATCGCAAGTTAATAAATGACAAAATTAACGATGCGATCGCCACAAATCCAGAGATGCCGAAAAGATAAAGCATAACTTGTGTTAGAAATTGCATAGGTCCAGAAAGATAGAGCGGAACGAGCATTGGAATCACCCTTGAAAAAACAGCAAAGTTTCCCAAGATAAATGTTGCAGTGACAATTTTTGTGTTTGCGATTTTATTTTTGTGCATAAACCCTGGCAGCATCCTCTGTGCCATGCCCAAAATCAAAAGCGTTACAAATCCCGCAAGGAATGAATGTCTTATTGGATCTTCGCCATAGTGGATGCTAAGTCCAAGCAATGGAAAACTTCGTGCGGGTATATCAAGAAATAATCCAATTAAAAGCCAAACGTAGGCTGAATAAATTAAAAGTTCAAATCTCCCGAATTCACCATAGTCTGAATAACCAACTCGTGGCTTTATTTTAGAGTTTGATTCTTTAATTTCAATTCCATCTCTTCTCCAAAACGGTGATTTTTGAAGCGTACTGTAGGGAAGAAAAATCCTTTGAATTATTCCAGAGGAAAATAAAAGAGATAAAGTTGAAAAATCGAGAAGTAGAGCGGTAAAGTTTGGGTCAAAAGGCAGAAGAATTTCTGAGGTTGGTGAAGAGGAAAACGCATTGAGCAAAGCAAGGGAAAAATAGATATAACCGAGATATTTTATTAATTTCGAGGGAAATTTTAGATGAATGTAAAGCGGAAAATTTAGAATTGAAAATGCAAATGAGATTGGGAAAAGGACAAAGTTGATAAAGATGTTTATGCTTGGTTTATTCCATGGGATCCATTCGTATCTTTCGAGGAAAACAGCGGATAATTGGATTAGTGCATAAGAAAACCAGCCAATTATAAACAAGATGAAAAAAGGTTTAACTATTTCAAAGCCTTTTTTCTTGAACTCCGGCGCCTTTAAAAATGTTTTAAACAAAACGACAACGTAAAAAATAATGCCTGAAAATTCGACGACATTGCCAATTTTTATCAAATGTTTAAAAATTTCGATCAAAGTTTCATCTTCAATGTAAGGTTGCCAAAATTCAAAGTTCGTTCTAATCAAAAGCCCAAAGACAGTTAAATAAAGTATGAGTTTTAAAGTTGCTTTTCTTTCAATTGGAACGCTTGCCATTCTTGGCAAGAAATGTAAGCTAACCCCCATTATAAACAAACCTGTCCAACCGATAAGTTGAAGATGTCCGTGGATTTGAATCCATAAGTCAAGCGCACGGGGCAAATTCATGTTAAAGCCAATCTGCATAGCTATATGCGCCCCGAGCATAAATCCACCTAAAATCGCTATCCTAAGCGACCACCAGATGAAATTGATTTCAAATTCTTGTTGAATTTGTTTCACATAAAAATAGGTTTTATTTGAAACCTCTTATCACGCTTAACATGTAAAATATAAAAGTTACAAAGTGTAGTGTGCCCGTAATCCACCCCGACCAGACCCAAAGTTCAACGAAATTTGAAACAAGCAAATCGGCGAGTGTTCTGAAAACAGTCATACTTTGGAAAAGGTAGAACAAAATTTTTGAAGGTGCTCTTTTCGGCATTTTTGCAAGTGTTGAACCTAAAACAATAGGTGCGTGAGATAAAATCATCGTGAAAATAAATCCAAGTCCAATGGAATGAAAAACTATATCTTTTGCAACGGATTGAATTAAATCCCACAATATTATGCTTATCCCTGAAAAAAGAAGCCAAATATAGGCAATTATTAGTGTTTCTCTCGAGAACTTATGTAACTTGGTTTTTGCAACACCGAATCCAGCACCTCTAAAAGTCATAATTATCACAGAATCGTTATAAATCATGCCGATGCCCACAAAAACTAACATAACTCCGATCACTTGAATTGGGATGATGTAAAAAAGCGAGTTTAAAATTGACATGAGAAGATGAACTATTAAACTTACATAAACAAGCTTTGCCGACTTTCTTTGAAATCCGAGCGTAAGCTCTATTCTTTCAACTCCAATTACAGCTATGGCAAACGATAAACCTGAAAGTGCAGATTCTATACTTCCGGCGAGTCCGTTTTCGTGAAATAGAGCAACTGATAAAGCAATGTAGGCGATAAATTCAATAAGTGGATTGAAAAAATTTTTAAACGTCTTATATGCGATTAATCTATGTACACCCCATCCAAGAAGTGCGACTAAGTTAAGGATTTTAAATACAAAGAAATCGAGATGTATTGTCAAAGCAGATAACCCCCACGCATATGGAACCCAAATAAGCCATTTGACAGGAAGGACAAACATTCTTTCGAAAATTATCAATGTCCCTAGGAATGCGCCAACCATTACATTTCCATGTGGGGGTAAGGTTTCGGGAATTGATGGAAGAACGAAACCGCGGGTGAGAGAGATTTTCCATACCCCCAGCACAACAGCAAAAACAAAGGAAGCGAGCCCAATCAACATCGAGCCTTTTAATACCTTCTTCACAGGTTCAGCTTGTCCAGCGTTTGAGGCATATCGCATTACAAATTATCCAGTCTTTGTTATCTTAACGCTCCATATCGTCGGCCCATTATTTATGTATTCCCATTCAAATTTCCCACCTTTTTCCTCCTGAAATTGATAATACAATGGTTTCGGGTCGTGATCGTTCACAAGTATAAAACTTTTAGATGGGTTTAACTTGTCAAATTCAGCGAGGATAAAGCCATGTTTTTGAACTGGCAAAATCTCTCTAACGTCTAAAATTTCCGCGTCGCCGAACAAATCTTCTTTAACTTCTTTGAGCATCTGATGGAATTCTTCGTGTTTTCCTGCACCAATTTCTTTTATTTCGAACTCCTCAAATTTATCAAATAATTCTCTCTGCACTTTTTCTGTAAGATGTACTTCTGCCATCATGAATAGAACATTATTTTCCTTGTAAATATGTTGTTCGAGCAAATCGATGTAGCCTTTTATGCTTTCGACGATTTTCTCAGCGATTGAACCGCTTGGGTTAGTTTTGTAACTTTCAATACTTTCGCGAAGTATCCGTAAATAATTTCTGCCAATTTCGTGTTCTGTTAGCATTACTCCGATTGGTCCTTCTTCTCTTGGAATTCCAACTTTTTCAAGTTCAGGGAAGAGCATATTTTCTTCTTTTCCGTGGTGACATCTGTCCGCGAAGAGGCTGAAAAATTCGCTTAATTTTTCAAGTTTTTCAATATCCACAATCCCTTCTTTCTCAATTTTGTTTCTGATTGTATCGAGCAGAATAAGAGCAAGCCTTATTGCTTGATGTTCCTTTTTTAATTGTTCTACTGCTGTCATTTTAAAATCTCCTTTTTTTATAAAGATAAAAATTAATTTGGGTGAAAAACATTGACTTAAGTCAGGATTTTTCTGTAGGTGGGTTTCAAAAAAGAAAAGCGGAGGGTGAGGGACTCGAACCCCCAAGGGCGCGAAGCCCAGCGGTTTTCAAGACCGCCGCCTTACCAATTAGGCTAACCCTCCATTTTTTCATTTGATAATTTATAAAAATGGAAGGATAAAATCAAGTTTGAATAAATACAAAAAACGGGCTTTAACCCGAGAGAGACCTCTCGGGCAAGCCCACGCTAAATAATCCTTACCTTGAAGTGAACAATTCAACTACATTTTTAAACGCTTCGGCAGGAACCTTTGGCAATTGATGTTTTCCCTCCGCAATGGATGCGGTTGGCAATTGAATTCCCGGTACAGACATAACATCGATAAATGGTATATTTGACCCAAATTTGCTGTTTATAGCCTTTATAAATTCATCTGCGACTATGGCATGACCTCTGCTTGTAGGATGAATGCCGTCAAGACTAAAAAGTCCACCAGTAATATAAGATGTTGTAAATTTTACACCGGCAATTTCAAGTCCATGAGCTTTGACATCGTTTAGTTTTGAATAAATATCGACTTTTGTAGTTCTCCCAGCTCTTGCAGGATTAGCCAAAACAGTGTCTATGATTAAGTTAAACTTCTGAGTCGCGGATTTCGTTATCGCAACTTCACTCGCATCGAGGATAACATCGTCTGGCAATGGTTTACCGGCGTCAGGAAGTTGATTGAAAGGTGGAACATTGGGTAGACCATAACCAGTGGCAATTAATGTCATAGCTGGAAGTAGAACCAGATCATTTGGGGTTAATTGCTGAGGTGTTCCTCCTTTAACTCCAATTAATGGAATTGGTCTGCCTTGCGGATCAAGAACAGGTCTGCCTGTGTTTGGATCAACGATAAACCATGGAACTGTTGTAAAGAATGGGATCACAGTAACATCGGGAATGTTTGCAACCGCAATTTTTACAGTTGGGTTAATTTTTAGAAGCGAATCAATTGCACTTCTGAAAAGGGATAGAAAGATAAAATCTGGAGTTGGTAACTTTCCTGTTGGGTCGGTTCCACGAGTACCACCACTTGAAGCATAGCCAAGAACATCGTTGTTGCCCATCCAAAAGATCACAAATGTTGGATTTAAAGCCTTCGCCTGATGAAACATCGTCGGACCAAAAGCCCTACTTCTTAGAACAATTTGGAAGAACGGATTTTGGCGCTGTATCGATTTTGTTGCGAAATCTGTGGTATCAAAAACATCGTACAGAATTGCCCCGGGAACAGCAAGATTATTGAAAGGTGTAGGATGTGTAGGATTTTTAGGTGAACCTGTAACAAGTTTCCGTTCAATTGTCAAAGGCGAAAGTGATCTTAAATACAGCCTCGTTCCAATTCCAGGCTCACTTATCAACGGTTGGACGAAGGTAACATTTCCACCGATTGAGTTAATTTGCTTCACAATTAAATTTACGTATGAATACCCTTGAGCTCCCTCGAAAAGCGCACCGTCTTGAAATCCGGCGGTTAAGCTATTTCCGATTGCCACAACTCTTGAAAAATCAACTTGCACTCCAAGCGATGGGGGATTTCCAACCTCTGTAAATTCTTCACAGGCATAAAAGATAAAAGCAAATAAAAAGATGAGGACGACAGTGAAAATTCCCGAAATTTTGATTTTTCTCCTCATGGTATAAAACCTTTTTAGTTTTCAATTAGAAAATTTTGTATGAAAAGTTTATGCCCAGAAGATGGGCACTTGCATTGTAAACTCCATCAAATCCAACAAAGGTTCCTATAACTTCTCTTTGTTTAAATCTCACGAACATATAGCCAAGGTCAACCGTTATATTTCCTAAAGTGTAACCAGCGCCAAGTGTAAATTCCCATCTATCTGTGTCCGGAAGTGAAGGCTCAACATATTTATCATCAATCGGGTTCTTATCATAGATAATTCCACCTCTTAATGCGAAATTCCCGAATCGATATTCAAGCCCAGCTTTGTAGAGTGGAACATCTTTATAATATCTTTCCAGTTTTTGATCAGTTTGCGCCGATGTTTCAGTTTCAAAATCGATCTCGACAACATCATATGAAGACCATCTTGTAAATTGATAGCCAAGTTCAAAAGTTATGTTTTCGGTTGAGAACCCAAGCCCAGCGTTTATAACAGCTGGCATTCTTACACTTGTTTTGATGTTTCCACCGGGAAGGAGTGGGTCAAGCGCAGGTGGTTTTTTGAAATCAGCTGTACCAGAGTATTTAACTTTGACCTCCGAGCGATACGAAAGCCCAAATGATACAGGATCAAGCTTTAACAAAAATCCAAAATTAAAACCAACCCCAGTCCCACTTCCAGACAGTTTAACATCGACCTCAGGATTAAATGAGGTGATCTTTCTTGTTAATGTCACAGTGCTGTAAACATAATTAAATCCTGCTCCGAATGAAAAAGCATCTGTAAAAAGCTTAAAAGCAATTGTTGGGTTGATGTAAAATGTTTTTAAATCGGACTCAACTGCTATTGCTCTCCCAACCCAGTTTTCTGGCCATTTCGAACCAAGTCCGTATGGGTTAAAAACACCTATTCCGAATGCCAAACCCAACTCAGTCGTGAAAGTTAAATAAAGGTTGCTTGGATAGAAAACTTGCTTTACCATTTTCGTCTCTTGAGTCGTATTGAATTGATAGGGTCCGCGAAATCTTGCAGATGGGAATATAAGCGTTGTTCCGATCGAAAAGTTCATTCCCCTTAAATATGCTATTCCAGCCGGGTTATAATAGATGCTAATTGGGGCATATGATGTTGCAAAAGCCCCAGCCATACCGGTAGCCCTTGCTCCATGTTCGTTTATTTGAAAGCCACCGGCAAGAAGATTTGTAGAGAAAATTAAAAGGATTGCAAGGAAGCTTAAGATAAAGCGCATATTTCCTCCATATTTTGTTTAATTTGTAGAGATTTTTAAAAGTGATGCTCCTTTTTCAACGGCAATGCCTTCGTTAACGAGGATTTCCTCGACCACACCTTCGATATCACTTCGGATCTCATTTTCCATTTTCATCGCTTCAAGGATTAGAAGTTTGTCGCCTACTTTGATTTTTGCCCCAGGTTTTACAAATATCTTTGTAATTAACCCGGGCATAGGTGATTTTAGGATTTTTTCTCTTTTGGTTGCTTCCCCGGAGGAGGTGCTTCGGTAGGAATCTATAAGAGTTTGGTATTTGTCTAAAACTCTACAATGGTAATCTGAAATTGAATCGGTGAGGACAATTGAATCGCTGTTTAGAGTAAAATTAAAAGTGAAAACTTTACCATCGATGGAAAGAGTTATTTTATCATTTGAAATGTTTAAAACATTAACCTCGAATTTTTTCCCCTCAAACTCCGCTTCAAACCTATCATCAGCGATTTTTCTCAGGTTAAGTTCAATGTTCAAATCATTAACAATTATCTTCATAGAAAGTTCGTTTAGTGTTTTTCTGCTTTAAATATAAATCAAAAAATCTTTTATTTCAAGATTTTCAACTTATCTCGCCCGCTATCGGGGTATAGAATTCGTCAATAACCCTCGAAATGTCTCCATCATATTTCCCAAGCAAGAACATCAATTTTACAATTGCGGTCTCGGTTGTCATATCCTTACAGCTTAAAGCCCCTCCATCAAGCGCATCTTTACCACATTCGTAAAGGGTTAAGTCAACGCTTCCATAGACAGCTTGAGTTGAAATTGCGACTATCTTATTCTTTTCAACCGCTTTTTTGATAAATGGAATTAACGATCTTTCTTCGATGTTTGGAATATTTCCCGAGCCAAAGGCTTCAATCACAAATCCTTGCACGTCTATATTTAAAAGGTTCATTAGATATTCAACCCTGATCGATGGGAAAATTTTCACGCAGAAAACTTTGTTTGAAAACTTCTTTGAAACTTTAAGTTCATTTTTCTCTATTTTCAAAAAATTTTCTTCATAAACTTCAATTCCAACCCCGACCTTCGCAAGCAATGGATAGTTAGGTGAATCGAAAGCATCGAATCCCCAAATGTCTATTTTTTTCGTTCTGTTCCCGCGAAATAATTTATTGTCGAAAAAGATGCAAACCTCATGTATCGGATAAGTAGCAAGTTCGACTGCATTGATCAAATTATTTCTCGCATCTGTCCTTATCTCTGAAAGTGGACGTTGTGAGCCTGTGAGTATGACTGGCTTTGAGAGCCCATCAAGGATAAATGAAAGAGCAGAAGCAGTATAAGTTAATGTATCTGTTCCATGAGTTATCACGAAGCCATCGAACTCCTCGTAATTTTCAACGATTGTGTCTGCGATTTTTATCCAGTGCTCGATTCCGATGTTGGAAGAATCAATGTTTGAAGCTATCCGCGATTCGATCTCGGCTATTTGTCTTATCTCGGGGACGAATTCAAGAATTCTTTGCACGAAAGCACTCGGTGCAAACACACCGTCTTTTAAAGCCATTCCAAAAGTTCCGCCCGTATGGATGAGAAGGATTCGTTTCATACCTATTTCTTTTAAAGGTTCAAAAATTAACGTCCATACAGACCAACGATTCTTGCCTCGCCAAGTATATGTCCTTTTGCCTTCGCTTCAACTTGTTGTGCGGTTGCGCCAGAGTTTAATCCCAGCGTCTCAACATCAAGCGCGTAAAGTTTGAAAATATAACGATGTGGCTTATGTCCCCGCGGTGGGCAAGGTCCACCGTAGCCGATGCGACCAAAATCGTTTACACCTTGCTTAATTTCTTCATCGACGAGACCAACCTTCTTCACATTTTCTCCAAGTTTTGTCACATTTGCTGGTATGTCATAAATAACCCAGTGTATAAATGTTCCGCCAGGTGCATCTGGATCTTCGCAGATCAACGCAAAACTTTTTGTTCCAGCGGGAGCGTTTTCCCAAATTAGTTCAGGAGAATAATCTTGACCATCGCATGTAAATTTTTTAGGGATGGTCTCCCCATCTTTGAAAGCGGTTGATTTGATCGTAAACATTTTTTTAACCCCTCCTTTTTGAATATTGGTTTGTGGTAAAAGAAGAAAAGCAATTAGAAGGCTTATTGCAAGTTTCATTTCAAAAATCCACTTTTGTTAAACTCAAACACCAAATTTCAAAAGCTTTCGTGTTCAATTGGTTAGAAATTATCAAAATCTCGTGAAACTTCAAAATTTGCTACTTCTTACAATCTTTTTTATATTTTTACAAGTGAAATCAAAAACTTGCGAAGATGAAAAAATTTATTTCCAATCCCACGAATCTGATCCTCACTGGGATCTTGCTCGCAATTTTCCTTTACCTTTTGTTTGCCGAAAGAGGTCTTGTGAAACGGATAAAACTTGAGGTCGAGATAAAAAAGGTGAAGAAAGAAATTTCAATCCTTGAAAAAGAAAATGCAGATTTAAGGCAAAAGATTTATGAATTGGAGACAAACCCGAAAGAGATTGAAAGAATTGCCCGTGAAAAGTATGGGATGGCAAGAGAAGGGGAAGAAGTTTTCGATATAAAAGAAAAGTGATGTTTCTAAGATGAAATCGGAAAAAATTCTCCCACCACTTGCGGATAGAATTAGACCCGAAACACTTGATGAGTTCGTGGGGCAGGAAGATATCGTCGGCGTTGGGAAGCCTCTGCGAGTAATGCTTGAAACTGGCGAAATTCAATCTATGATACTTTGGGGCCCACCTGGTGTAGGTAAGACGACACTGGCGAAAATCATCGCTGAAAAAGTAAACGCTGATTTTTACCAGATAAATGCTGTTTTATCCGGAACAAAAGAAGTTAAGGAAATCATTGAAAAAGCGGAGTTGAATCTGAAGTATTATGGAAGGAGAACAATTTTGTTCATCGATGAGATACACAGGTTTAACAAAGCTCAACAAAGCGTTCTTTTAAACAGCGTTGAAAATGGAACTATCATACTCATTGGTGCGACGACGGAAAATCCATCGTTTGAGATAATTTCACCGCTTTTATCGAGATGCCAAATTTTTGTGCTTGAACCTTTTGGAGTTAAAGAACTAAATGCGATACTTGAACGAGCTTTAACTAAAGACGAAGTTATTTCAAAGTTTAAAGTTCACATTGAGGATAAGAATCTTCTCTTTCTTTATTCAGGTGGAGATGCTAGGGTGATGCTTAATGCACTTGAGATAGCAATAAAACTTGCAAAACTGTCCGAAAGTGGCGAGATATTTTTAACGAAGGATATAATTTTGGAGGCGTTTCAGCGTAAACATTTCAAATATGATAAAGCGGGTGAAGAGCACTATAATTTAATTTCTGCTTTTATAAAAAGCATTCGAGGAAGTGACCCAGATGGTGCTGTTTATTGGCTTGCGCGGATGTTGATCGCTGGTGAAGATCCTAAGTTTATCGCAAGAAGGATGATAATACTTGCAAGCGAAGACATCGGGAATGCTGAGCCATATGCCCTTACACTTGCAACGAGTTGTTTCACTGCTGTTGATTATGTTGGGATGCCAGAGGCGCGCATAATCCTTGCACAAGTGGCAACTTACCTTGCAAGTTGTCCCAAAAGTAATTCGGCATATCTTGCCATCGAAGAAGCAATTCAAGACGCTCAAAAATATCCCGACCTTCCTGCTCCACTTCACCTTAGAAATGCACCTACTAAATTGATGGAAGAACTCGGATATGGAAAAGATTATAAATACAGCCACGATTTCCCAGGACATTTCGTCGAGCAACAATTTTTGCCAGATCAACTTAAAGACAAAATTTATTACAAACCAACTGAACTTGGTAGAGAAAAAATTTTGAAAGAACGATTGGAAAGTTTATGGAATAAGAGAAAACAAAACAAGAAGTAGCAAATGAAAAAACTCGTGATCGGAGTTGACCTTGGTGGGACGTATATTAAAGCAGGGGTCATTAACAATTTTGGGGAAATTTTAATTGAGGATTCAATCCCAACCGAAGCTGAAAAAGGACCTTTTCATGTGGTTGAGCAGATTTCAAAAGTTGTTGAAAAACTTCACAAAAATTTTAATAGTGATGAAATCATTGGCGTTGGAATTGGTGCTCCAGGTCAGGTTGACCCAGAAGGCGGCGTTAAATATCCTCCAAATTTCCCAGGATGGACGGTCGTTTATCTTGCAAAGGAAGTTGAAAGTAAAACAGGTTTAAAATCAGTTGTCGATAACGACGCAAATGTCGCAGCAATCGGCGAGGCAAAATTTGGAGCCGGAAGAAAATATCCAAACTTTATAATGATTACGCTTGGGACGGGGATCGGTGGAGGAATTATAATCGGTGGAAAAATCTATCGAGGTCCAACGGGTGGAGCAGGGGAAATTGGGCATATTTCAATAAATTTCAATGGTCCTAAATGTAATTGTGGAAATTATGGCTGTGTCGAAGCTTATGTCGGTCAGAGATATTTATCTGCGTGGGTTGCGGAAGAACTCAAAAAAAATTCAAACTCAATAATATTTGAACTTGTAAATGGGGATCTTTCGAAAATAGAACCGTATATAATCTCCATCGCAGCACAGCAGGAAGATGAATTTGCAATAAATGTTTGGAAAAGGGTTGGTTTTTATGTTGGCGTAATGCTTGCTTCTGTGATGAATTTGTTTGATATAAATGTTGCAATAGTTGGCGGTGGAATTGCAAAGGCTGGGAAAATTCTTTTTGATGCAATGAATGAAACAGTGAAATCAAGGGCTTTAAAACCAATCGCTGAAAAAGCAATTGTCATACCTGCGGAACTTGGAAACAAAGCCGGTATCTTAGGAGCTGGGGCTTTGGCTTTTGAGGAAATATAGAAATTAACTTAATCTTCCGCATGCGCTCGAATGAAGGATAAAATTGTAAATGTCACTTTTCTTTAAATTGTCTGGTATCGGGAAGAAAATTAAATCAGCATCTTTTCCTTTTTCAATGCTACCGCACGAATTTTCAAATCCAAGTGCTTTCGCACCATTTATTGTGGCGATTTTTATGAGTTCTTCATCGCTTACATTTGGATAAAATTCCTTTGCGAATTTTAATTCGTGAAGAATGTTCAAATCGCGATTGCTTGCCATACTGTCTGTTCCAAGACAAACGTTTATTCCATTATCGATAAATTTTCTCAAAGGCGCTTTACCAACTTTAAGGAAGAAGTTACTTCTGGGGCATGTGCAGATGCTTACATTTCTTGAACTTAAAATTTCGATGTCTTCATCGTCAACATTTACACAATGAACAGCAAGTGTATTTTCATCGAGAAAACCAATTTTATCAAGATATTTAACCGAGGATACTCCCGGTGGTTTCCATCCCGGAGTAAACGCGCCCCTTTTAATTAAAAAATTGCGGAAAAAGCCCGTTCCATTTTTCGTAAATTCAATCTCTTCAAAAGGTTCTGCAAGATGAACGCTCGTTTTCGATGACTTGTTGAAACTTTTTATCAACTTGAACAATGTCTCGGAAACCGAATAAGGCGCATGTGCGGATAGAGAAATTTTAAATTCTTTTTCAAGCATATGCTTTCTAATCACTTGAGAGATATTTTCAATTGATCTCTTTATCGCTTCGAAGAAATTTTTCCCTCTTTCCTCGTCAAATGCAATTAACTCAATAAATATCTGAACCTTTAACGGAACTTTGAGGAGCAATGTTATAAGTTTTGCTGTGTTTGTTACATCTGCGATTGCAATCGTCCCCGAGTTTATCATCTCATTAATTCTTCTTTTGATCAATCTTTTCCATCTTTTATCATAAAGTAATTCCAAAAATTTTATTTTCTTTAACCAACCTTTTCTTTGCATTTTGTCTCTTTCGCTTACAATTTTTAAAAGCCAATCTTGAAAATTTTCGACATCTTTAATTTTTACATTTGAAAATT
>FWPU01000344.1_pt1 | contig 149469 bp, 124 predicted proteins | sample 2228361 | NCBI WGS metagenome assembly FWPU01 (sample SAMEA103939777, study PRJEB20133) | metagenome | reverse complement strand
GACGAAACGTTTTCGATCTTTTTGATTTGGTTGCCCGGAGGCCACCCAGGTGGTTTGCCAGCTCCCAGCCCACGGGCGCCATCTCGGGCCGCGGCCCAAGGCCGACCCGTCATGCGAACCGGCGCCCACTCGTTTCAGGAGGGCACGCTGAACCGAGGCGGGTCGGGAAGAGGAAAGGAAAAAATCAAGTTTATTTTATTCTTGACACCACAGCCTGTCCGTGTTATCATCACTGCAAATCTACCGGCTTTAACCATCTCACACTCGGAGGGACTTTGTGAAAGCAAAACTGTTCGTGATCGCGGTTCTGCTCTGCGCTCCGGTCTTCGCCGGCATGTTCGCAGGCATGGATCCGCCGGCTTCCCTGCTCGTCACCCGTGGCGGCTACCAGTGGGCCTGGGCATCTCCCTGCGCTCCCGTGGCGCCCTCATGCGACGTGAACAGGCCGCTCCAAATGCACCACGGCTTCTTCCTGCCCAGCGAAGCGGATTGGCTAGCGAGTTTCAGCAGCTTGCAGGACGTTTACGACGCCTTCCACCCCGGCGGGCAACAACTGTGCGCGGCGTCTTATTTCAGCAGTCCCTGGGATCACTGCGATTCGGCGGACCTTCAAAACGGATTCGTATGGAACCTCCCAGCGGCCTGGGGCGCCCAGTCTGACGCAAATGTGGATACTTTCGTGGTGCGCAGCGCCGGCGGACCGGTCGGGCCGGTCGTCCCCGAGCCCTCGACCATGCTGCTGCTCGGCGGCGGTCTTCTGCTGATCGGATCCCGCTTGCGGAAGCGCTGATCCCCATTTTTGGCCGCCGCACCGGCATCCGGGAGGCAGAATGGGCCGGAGTTGGGGGGCCCGCAGAGTTGACCCAGAGCTGGGTCCGCTGCAAGGCCGTCCGCAGCGGACCCCCGCCACCGGCGATCCGGCACGCCGTCAAGGCGTCCCGCCGGGGCGGAGGCGCTCTCAGCAGCGCCGCGGATCCCGCGACACTCCCCACTGCCGCTAGAGCATTCCGTGTGACGCTTGCTCCCGCGGCCATGCCCGCTGTTCAGACTCCGAGCGGTGGATTATGGGTCCACTCATCAGACCGGATGCCCGCAAGCGCCTGCTCACGGAACGGCGTGCACATTGATGCTCGGCGGCTCTCTCGAAGCCGGCCGAATGGCGACAGCGCCGACTGAGCTGCATCCTCGGCGCTCTCCAGCCGTACGCGCTAAACCCCAGCGGTGCAGCTCCGCCTCACGGAGCGCCAGAACAGCAGACTAACGCCGCTCGTAGCGGCCCATATACTGGGTCTCCGCCAGCACGTGCTTCTTCAGCGCGCGATCCAGCTCCGCGCGGCGCGCGCCCTCGGGGAGCTGCAAGGACTCCACATCCAGCGCGAATAGCTTGAAGAAATAGCGGTGCGGGCCGTGGCCGCGCGGCGGGCACGGGCCGCCGTAACCGCGCTTGCCGAAATCGTTGGTTCCGCTGACCCCGATCTGACCCGGCTTGAATCCCTGGGCGATGGCGTGGACGCCGGCGGGAATATCCCACAGCAGCCAGTGATTCCAGGTTCCCGCCGGCGCATCAGGATCGTCCATGATGAGGGCGAAACTCTTCGTGCCCGCCGGCTCGCCGCTCCACTCCAGAGCCGGCGAGAGATCCGCCCCCTCGCAGGTGTGCAGTTTGGGAATCGTGCCTCCCTCAGGGAAGGCGCCGATGAGGAGTTTGAAAGCCATGTTCACCTCCTGGGGATGAGTTCAGTGCTTGCCAAGCGCCGCCTCCAGGGCCTCGACGAAGAAATGCTCCCCCCACATGACCGATTCGTTGACGCCCAGGTTTTTGTGAATGTGATACACGCCGCCCTTGAGGATCCCTTCCCAGCCGGGATCATCCCATGCCACGTAGCGGGTGCAAAGGGTGCGCAGGATATGCCGGGCGGCTGCGGCGTAGAGCGCGCCCTTGGCGCGGTCGGTGAGCACCGTCGAAAGCTGAAGCAGACCCGAGGCCGCAATAGCGGCCGCGGAGGTATCCACCAGCCGGCGGCTCTCTTCGGGCGCGTCGTAATCCCAGGGCGGCACGCCGTCAGCCGGCGTGTGCGTGAGATAGAAATCGGCGCATGCTTCCGCCGTACGCAGGAACCGCGGATCCCGCGTGTAGGAGTACACCGTGCCGAAGCCGTACAGCGCCCAGGTGAGGCCGCGCGACCAGCAGGAATCCCCGCGCCAACCCTGATGCGTGCTCTGGCGCAGGAACTCGCCGGTTTCAAGATCGAACAGGCCTTCATGAGCCGTGGAGCCGTCGCCCCGCACCAGATAACGTCGGGTCGTCAGCGAGTGGCGCACGGCGATGTCGCGCAGCCGCTCGTCCCCGGTGCGTTCGGCGGCATAAAAGATAATCCCCACGTTCATCATGATGTCAATGAACAGCGATTCCTCGGCCACGAAGGAGCGCAAATACCCGCCCTTCTCCCGGAAGCGCAGCGCCATCGTGCGCCCGGCCTGGATCAGCACGCTTTCCAGCGCCGGATCGGGCTCGAGCTGATGCCAGCGGTAGTAAGTGGACATGAAGATGAAGCCCAAATCGTGGACTTCCCGATCGTACTGTCGCGGCTCCAGGGGACGCGAGTACCGTATGGCCTGCTCGCGCCAGTAAGCAGAATCCGCACTACCCGGCGCCGCCCAGCGGTGGAAGATCCACATCATGCCGGGCAAGAAGCCGTCGCACCAGTGCGTCCAGGCAGGCAGGTCGTGCTTCCAGCGCCCCTGGTGCGTGTACATGGGGTAGAAGTCCGGGTAGCGCTCGATGAGCCTGCGAACCTGCCGGGCGGCAAAATCCAGAGTCTTTTCAAACAGCCGGCCATCCTCTTCAGTTGCATCCAGAATCACAGTTTCACCTCACGGAATCGTTCGCCACTGCATGCGCAGGCCTCGCGGCAACCGCGCCAGAGGCCCGTTGAACAGTATGGCGCTTTCCTCGCCCACGACGGAGACCACCACGTCGCTTTGCCGCCGGATGCCTGGAACGATTCCGCCCAGCAGTTCCAACCGTGCGCGAAACAGGCTCTCGCGGCCGGGAGTACGGATGCGATCGAACTCCAGCGCGATGACGCCGATGCTGCGCGGGGCCAGGTGCTGCCGCAGTGTGCGCAGCCGCCCCTCCACCCTGGCGCCCTTCGGAACCAGCAGCACGCCCTCCCGACGGACATCTCGCACTACCGTGGCTTCCAGAGGATCCCCGGCCGCCGAGACGGCCGGATCCACGGTCGTTTCCAACCTCAGCTCGAGCGTCAGTCCAGGCGGCAGCCGAAAGCGCTCCGGGTCCGGAACCGCGAGCACCTCAACGGGGGCCGCCTCGTCGAAACGCACCGCGCTGTGTCCCACGTATTGCCGGCACTGACCGAACGTGGTGCGATTGCGGCTCGCCCGCACGGAAAGCGAGGTTAGATTCAGTTCGGAGATGCGCGGCAACAAGAAGCTCGACTCCCCGATGCGCACCCGCCCGTACTGAATGGCCGTTCGCGCCGAGGTGACCTCCAGCGGCGGCGCCGGCAGACCGTCGGCCTCGATATCCAGCCGCAGAAGCTCAAGAGTGTCTCGATCCACCCAGAATGCTCCGTGGTAGGGGACCACCGCGCGGTGGCGTCCGTCGCGGATCGTGTAACGGCTGCGACTGGCAGGCACGTGGTAGTTGTAACGCCAGCTCGGGCGTCCGTCCAGGGTTTCCGCCACCGGTCCTTCGAAGATAGGCGCATCGGTGGCGAAGACCGCGGTGGCGAAGCCGGAAAAGTCGCCGGTGGCCGTAGCTCCGGGCGGCAGGATCTGATCAATGTCTTTTTCCTCGAACTGCTGAGCGCCCGGCCAGGCGAAGCGCTCCTTGCCCCCGATGAGGGCCACCTCCAGGCGCAACCGTTCCCAGTAACGACAGTGCGCGCATGGATCCCCTTCGCGCCAGCGCTCGAGAGTCTGCACGCAGGTGTAGTCGGGCATGTGCCGCAAAGTCTCGGCCATCTTCTGCCGGATGCGAACCAGCAGCAGATCCTCGGCGGCGCCGCAGCACGACGCCAGCGCCAGCGCGCAGCAAGCCACCCTCGGCGCAAGCCAACCGCCCATGACCCTCAAGCCATGCGTCCTTATGCTAGCATCCGACTTATGGCGTCGGTGAAGATCACGGTTGCGGCGAACGGGCCGCTGCGCGTGGAAGGCGACTTCGAATTGGTGGATCAGCAAGGCCGGTCCTTCGGTCTGGGCGGTCGCACAACCATCTCGCTGTGTCGCTGCGGGGCCTCGGAGAATAAGCCGTTCTGCGACGGCTCGCACCGGCGAATCGCCTTCCAGGCCCCGTCGGAGGCGAGGGATCTCCCTGCCGCGGGCTGAGCTTCAGCCGGTTTCTTCCAGCACGCAGATGTCCCGCAAGTTGCGGTACTGCTCCGCGTAATCCAGCCCGTATCCCACGACAAATTGGTCCGGAATTTCGAAGCCCACGTAGGCCGCATCCACCGGGCGAATACGCCGGCTGGGCTTGTCGAGCAAGGCCGCCACGCGCAGCGAGCGCGGGTTGCGTTGCTCCAGCACGTGCAGCAGATAATTCAACGTCACGCCCGTGTCAATGATGTCCTCGACGATCAGCACGTCGGCGCCTTCGATCGAGCTGTCCAGATCTTTGGTGAGCTTGACTTCGCCCGAACTGCTCTTCGCGCATCCGTAGCTTGAAATGCCGATGAAGTCAATGCGCACCGGCCGGTCAATGGCGCGCGCCAGATCGGCCAGGAAAAAGCAGGCGCCTTTGAGGATGGCCACCAGAAAAATGGGGCCCTCAGGATAGTCGCGTGCAATCTCGGCCCCCAGCTCGCGGATGCGCGCCTGAATTCGCTCCTCCGGAATGAGAACGCGAAGGCCGGTCGTCGTCATGGGCGCCTGAGGAGCCTCAGCCGCCGCCGGTTCGTAGCGGCTCACTGGGCGGGCCGATGTGAATGTGCGGGCCGGTCGAGCGGCCGCGCAGGGCGCTGCGAAACGCGTAGTAGGGAACGCCAAGCTCCCGCAAGTAATTGCGCAGCCAGACGCCCTGCGGCTCGTCGGGATCCAGGGCCACGTCCACGCGGCCGCGATGATCCAGGCCCAGAGCGCGGTGCAATGCGGTGGCCCCCGCAGCGCTGACCGGCAGCTCGCGGCCGAACTCGGCCTCGAAAGCCGCTGCGATCACCCGCATCAAACCGGGGTGGAACGTCCTCTGTCCGTGGTAGCGCTCAACCAGGGGGCGCGGCTCCTCAGGCGCAGTCGCAGGAGGCGACAACTCAGCAAGCTCCTGGTGAGCCATCCGCGCCAGCTCTTCCAACAGGCGCGCCCGGGAGACCGCCTGGTCCATGACGCGGCGGGCCCGGTCGAGATCCTCGAGCAAAGGTGTGAGCGCCATGCGGGGCAGCCCTCCCGCCTCCACCAGCTTCTTCGCTTCGTTCAAGCGCGCCTGACGGCGCTCCAAGCGGCGCCGGGCCGCCGCGACCATCTCAGCTCCCTGCTCTTCGGTGAGTTCTTCGACGCCCACCGCCCCATAAAGCGTGCGTCGCAGGATGGCTTCGTCCTGCTGGTCAGCTTCCGCAGCTTGCAGTTTGTCCAGATCCGCACGCGGCAAAGCGCCGGCTTGAACCAGTTCGCCAATGCGCGCCGGATCGGCCGGCGGGCGGACGGCCGCCAGGGGATCGGGCGCTTGTGCGGCGCACCAAACGCCCCACACCAACAGCGCGGCCAGCTTGCGACCCATCTCCATTGATTGTAGTACGATATGGCCTGAGGAGCTGATTGCCGCCGACCATCCGACGCAAATCTGACGCCCAGCCAAACTCGAAGCCCTCGAACCGTTCGCGTCCTGCGGCGCCGCCTTGGATCGAGGCGGCCCGCGCCGCCGAGTCCAAGAAAGCGTTGGATCTGCGCATCCTGGATCTCCACGGTCTGGCGTCCTTCACGGATTACTTCGTCATCTGCTCGGGATCCAACCCGCGGCAGATTCAAGCCATCGCCGACGAGGTGGAACGAAGGCTCGAACAGCAGGGCCGCAAGCCGCTGGGCGTCGAAGGCTACGAGCACGCGGAGTGGATTCTGGTGGATTACGGCGAGTTTCTCGTCCATATTTTTTCGGAAGCCGCGCGCGCCTACTACGACCTGGAGCGGCTGTGGCGCAAGGCTAAAGTAGTCGCCTTGCCGCCCGAGAACTGAGGGCTCGCCCGCCCCCAGGAGAACTCATAAGCGGATCCATTGGGCAGGGCGATCGCGACCGGCTCTATTCCAGTAACAGGCTGACCAGGCGGCCCGCCGCGGGAACCTCCACCTCCGTGCCCGAGCCATACACCAGGGCTCTGAGCGGACGTGGCGGGAGTCCTGGAACGCGCAGGGCGGCGCGGGCGAATTTCCCTTCCACGCGCACCAGAAAATCGCGCGCCCGGCCCGCGTAATTGATGAGCTCGACCGAGAGCTTGCCGCCCGGCTGCCGGTGCAGGATCCCGATCAGCGCTGTCGTGCCCCACAAACGCAGATCTCGCGTCCGCCATCCCAGGGCGTCAATCACGTCGAGCGCGAACTCCCCGGGATCTCCGACGGGCTCGCGGTAGGCGATGATACTCCCTTGACCCAGCGCGTAAAACTCGCGCTCGGGCTCTTCAGCGGTCTTTCGCACCCCCGGCGCCAACCACCAGGCTGCTTCACCCGCCGTGGCCGGCGCTGCCAGGACTTTTCCTCCCGCGCGCGCAAACTCCAGCGCCGCGCGGATGGCGTCCGGGTGCTTCGCTATCCCGACCGCCACCAGGATCCGCCGTTCGCCGAACCGCGGAATAGCCTCGTGCGACACTACCGCCGGACTCACGTTGTGCCGATAGAGCAGGTTCAAGATCTCACCGCATTCTTCCAGCTCGCCGGCGGCCACCACCACGCGCGACGCCGACGGTTGACGGAAGCTATCGCCGTGCTCCCTCACGAACGCCGCCGTGTTCGCCAGGGCCTTCCAGGCTTCCAGGGCCCCGGCCTCTCCCGCCAGCAGCGCGCGGCGATAGTGATCAGGAAGGGTGACGACCCAGTTGCCGCCCGCCGCAGCCGCCTCAGCCAGCGCCAGCTCAACCGAGCCGTACGGCACGCGCTGGTCTTTGGCGATGCCGGCTTCCTCGTCCGGACGATAGCCCAGCAGCGCCTCGCGGTTCGGGAACAACGCGCGCAGCCACGCCACCAGGTAGGAATTCGCGTCCAGCCAAAGGGCCGCCGTCGCAGAGGCCAACGACGGATCCGGCCGGCGACCGCCGGGCCACAGCCCGGCCACCAGAACGGCTCGGGCCGGCTCGATCCGCCAACGGATCTGCTCGGGCTTGAGGCACACGTACAGCTCGAGGTCTGGTTGACGGGTGACCAGAGAGCGCAACGAGGCCTCATCCTCGGCCGTAAGCGCCGCGCCTTGAAAACCCGCCTGCCGCACCTGCTCGAGCAGCTCCGGCTTCGCCGCAGCCAGCTCTGCGATCAAGCGGATGCCCGCCTTGCGACACGCGTCCAGGAAGGGCTGGTTTGGGCCCTCTGTTTGCCAGGGCAACCAGACGGCGGTTGCGTGGGCCTGCTCGAACAGCGGCACAGCGCGCAAATCCGGGTCAGGCCAGCGGATCAGAAGCTCCGCAGACATCTCTGGACTTCTCTCACACGCCGCCGCTGCGGACGATGATTGTTGCTCCAGCCCACCAAACCGGCGGCCATCAGCCGTGCGTCCACGCGATTGAGCCGATGCTCGATCTCCGGCGGCAGCAGGGGACGGTGGGCGATCCGGGTCAAGTATTCGGGGATCTCCCAGAGGTCGCGCTCGGCGGTCATCCACTGGAGCCGATCGAAACGGCTCAGATTCACAGGCCGCGAGTAGTTGCGCAAGGTCTTTTCCCCCGAGAGGTTGTAGTAATGCTCGAAGTACGACATCACCAGTTCGCGCAGGTTGCGGTAGACGGGCTCGCGGAAACGCAGGCCCGCGTAATTGGACTTGGCGATGGCCCCCCACAGGCCCCGCCGGCGGAAGATCGCCAGCACGTGATCGTCATCGCGCACCGCTTCCAGATCCAGCAGCAGCGGAGGGTGGCCATGCACGCGCAGCGCCGCAGCCGCTAGCAAAGCGCCTTCCAGACAGTGCGCCGTGCGATCGCGCAAGACCCGGCGCGGCGACCGACAGGTCGGCCCGTCGGGCTCGTGGTTGTAGGGCAGGTCGTCGAGGAACTGCTGGATCTTCTCGGGTGCGGCCAGGCGGGTCAGCGTCTTCAGCTCCTCTCGGGTCAGTCCGTAATCGGGCATGGACAAGGATTCAGACTAACGCATCGGAGGGCGGCCCGGGGGGCGCAGCACCGGCCGGCGTGGGGCGACGCCCGCACGAGCGAGGATCTTTCCGCGCAGCGTCGGCCTGGTTTGAGCGCCGGGCGGAGGCTTTTCTAGAATGGGTGTGTGCAAACTCGCAAGCCTGAACGACCTCGGGGCGCCATCGCCGAGTGGACCGTCACCATTGTCCTGCTGCTTTTCGGCACCACTACCCTGGTGCAGGCCTTCGTCATTCCTACCGGCTCGATGGAAGACACCCTTTTGATCGGCGACCACCTGCTGGTGGACAAGCTGGCTTACGCGCCTTCGGGACCGCTCAGCAAGCACCTGCTGCCTTACCAGCCGATCCGGCGCGGCGACATCATCGTGTTCCGCTATCCCATTGACATCCGTCAGACCTTCGTCAAGCGCTGCATCGGGATTCCCGGCGATCGGATTCGCATCGAAAACAAGCAGCTTTATTTGAACGGGAAAAAGGTCTACGAGCCCTACAAATATCTCAAGACCAATTACTTTGATTCCTACCGAGATAATTTTCCCAGCGAGCCGAACGTGCGGCTTTACGAGCCGGCCATCGAAATGCTGACCAAACATGTGGTCAACGGCGAAGTGGTGGTGCCTCCGAACCATTACTTCGCCCTGGGCGACAACCGCGATTCCTCGCTGGATAGCCGCTACTGGGGATTCGTCCCGCGCGAAAACATCATCGGCAAGCCGCTGATCATTTACTGGTCTTACGACGCGCCTACCGAGAATCTGGCCAATTCTTTCACGCCCCAGCATATTCTGGACGTGCTCCAGAATTTCTTCGTCAAGACACGCTGGCGCCGCACGTTCGTCCTGGTGCGCGGCTACCGGCTGGAATAATCCGGGCGGTCACCCACCGCGCCGCGGCCCGCCTCCAGGACACGCAGGATCTCCTCCACATCGTAGACTGCGCCGCCCCAAACCCCGCCGCTGAGCTGTTGCAGCGCGGCCCAGAGCCGTGTGTCCGCAGGCAAGTTGGGATCGGGCGCCAGCCCGGGATGCCTGGCTCGCGACGCGAGGACGCGGGCGCCTTCCTCGGGAGAAAAAGACCGACCGCCCTCGCCCACCATGTCAATGGAGCCTTCCAGCCGGACGCGATCAATCACGATGCGGATGAGATCGCCGTCGCGCAGCCTGCCGATCGGCCCGCCTGCCAGCGCCTCGGGCGCAATATGACCGATGCAGGCCCCGGTCGAAACGCCGCTGAAGCGCGCGTCCGTGAGCACCGCGACGTGCTTGCCGAAGTCGAGATGGCGCAGCGCGCCCGTCACCTGGAGGATCTCCTCCATCCCCGCGCCCATGGGCCCGCGTCCGATGAGCACCACCACGTCTCCGGGCCGAATCCGGTCCGGCCCCTGACTCTTGATGGCGGCCACGGCCGCGGGCTCGCTGGTGAACACGCGCGCCGGGCCGCAATGCCGGTAGACGCCATCCGCGTCCACGACGCTGGGATCAATAGCGGTGCTCTTGATGAGCGCGCCCTCGGGAGCGAGGTTGCCTTCCAGGATGGTCGTCGTGGGCGTCAGACCACGACGCACGGCGGTTTCCGGATCCATGATCACCTCCCCGGCCGCCACGCCCTCGAGCTGTTCAAGCAGCTTGCGAAAACGCGCCCGTCGCTCGGATCGCTCCCACCAATCCAGCACCCGATCGAGCGTTTCGCCGCTTGCGGTGAGGGCGCGCGTCTCCAGCAAGCCGGCGCGCCTCAAATGCAGCATCACCTCCGGCACGCCGCCGGCCAAAAACACGCGGACGGTAGGATGGTTTTGCGGGCCGTTGGGCAGCGCATCCACAAGCCGCGGAACGCTGCGATGCACGGCGGCCCAATCCTGGCGCGTCGGCCGGCGCAAACCTGCGGCGTGAGCCACCGCGGGCAGGTGCAGAATCAAGTTCGTCGAGCCGCCGAAGGCCGCGTGCGTGACCATGGCGTTGCGCACCGCCGCATCGGTCAAGATGTCTCGCAGGCGCAGTCCCCGACGTTCGAGAGCCGCCACCGCGCGGGCCGAGCGTCGCGCCATGTCCAGCCACACAGGCTGTCCGGAAGGGGCCAGCGCCGAGTGAGGCAGCGTCAGCCCCAGCGCTTCCGCGACCACCTGAGAACTGGCCGCCGTCCCCAAGAACTGACAGCCTCCGCCCGGCGAGGCGCAAGCGCGGCAACCGTAGACGGCGGCCTGCTCCAGCGTAATCTTGCCGTGCGCATACCGCGCGCCCGCGGATTGAATCGTACCGGCGTCCTCGCCCTCCTCCGGCGGCAGCGTCACGCCGCCCGGAATCAGGATGCCGGGCAGATCGCCCGCCGCCGCCAGCGCCATCATCATGGCGGGCAGCCCCTTGTCGCAGGTGGCCACGCCGATGACGGCGCGCCGTGTCGGCAACGAGCGGATCAAACGACGAAACACGGTGGCCGCATCGTTGCGGTACGCCAGGCTGTCGAACATGCCGGTCGTGCCTTGCGTGCGCCCGTCGCAAGGATCGCTGACGTAAGCGGCGAAAGGAATCACGCCCAGAGTCCGCAGCTCGCGCGCGGCGGCTTCCACCAGCAGGTTCACCTCCCAGTGACCCACGTGGTAGCCCAGCGCCACCGGCGAGCCGTCGGGCGCGCGCAATCCTCCGTGCGTGCTCAGGATCAAGACTTCGGGCGCGCCCAGTTCCTTCGGGTCCCACCCCATGGCGGCGTCCTGCGTCCAGCCGAACAGATGGCCTGAAGGCCACTGGAGCAAACGCTCGGGCGTCAGCGGCAGCGCGCCCGCCGGGCCCGGCGCACGCGTGCGCACCTTGAAAATGCTGCGGTCCCCGGAATCAAGCAGGGTTTCCCAATGCAGTTCCGACATCGTAATTCCGAGCCTTCATCATACGACTGACGGCCCCCGGTGGATCACAGCCGCGCGAGCTGGTCGCCAGCCGCATCGGTTACAATGAGCCGGAGGTGTCCCCCCGATGCGACGACGTAAGGCTCTGATGATTCCCGCCGGATTGTTCCTGTGGCTGGCGGCCTGCGGCGAAGCGCCCCGCCCCGCCGAGAAAGCCAAGGAGCCGCCGAAGCCTCCTGAGCCGATCTCTGCGCAGTCGGCTTTCCACCAGATGTACGTGTACGCTAGAGGTTGGGCGCCGGACGCCACCCCCCTGCGGCTCGCCAGCATCTTGCTCGACGAGGTCCCTTGCAAGGAGGGCAAATGCGGAGCCTGGGAGGCGGTCTTCGTCTCTTACAAACTCGGACGCGCCCGCCGCATCACCTATTCGGTGATCGAGGCCGAAGGCAATCTGCACAAGGGTGTCTTCGCAGGCCTGGAGGAGGGCTGGGCCGGTCCGCGCGGCCAAGCCGAACCGTTTCCGGTGGCCGCTTTCAAGGTGGATGCCACCGTCGCCTATCAGACGGCTCTGAAAAAGGGCGCCGATTACGCCAAGAAGCATCCCGATCTACCCGTCACCTTCCTGCTGGAAAAGACGCGGCGCTTCCCGAATCCGGCCTGGCGCGTCATCTGGGGCCGCTCGATCTCAACCAGCGGCTATTCGATTTACGTGGACGCTTCCACCGGCGAGTATCTGGCCACCGCGCGTTGACGCTCAGCGCGACCGCGGCGCGTAAGCTTTCGTCTCAGCGGTGCGGCTGTTCGTGATGCGGAAGGCGCCGTCGGGCTGAGCCTCCAGCTTGAGCCAGTGGCCCCGGCACTCGGCTTCCAGATTGGCGATCCGTTCGGCAGGCGCGTTGTCTTGGCGATCCGCAGCCAGTGCGAAGTGAAGTTGCCAGAGATCCTCCAACCCAGGGCATCCGCGAATCAGGCGCAAGACATCCGGCGAGCCGCCCTTCTTGGCGCCGTTGTTGAGGATGGCCACGCGCGGTGCAATGCCACGGACCAGCGGCGGCGCGTTGGAAATGTTCATGCCGTGGTGGTTCACCAGAAACACGTCCACGGTCCCGATTCGGTTCGTCGGGCAGACCAGTTCGATCTCCTTGTTCCAGGTCAGATCGGCGAGATCGAGGAACCGAAACTTTCCGTAGGTCAGCAGGAATCCGACCGAGCGCGCGTTCTCGGTGGGGTCCTCGGCCTTGGGGGAAACGCCCTCGCAGTAAGGATTCGCCGCGCCGGCGCCGCGCACGGGCCTGGAAATCACGTTGCCGCGCGCCGCCAGCACCAGAACCTCCACACCGCGCAGCGGGATGCGGTCGCCAGGCTTGACCGTGAGCCGTTTGCCCTTCGCCAGGGCGCGCCGATAGGACTCCGACAGCGCCTCGGCGTTCTTGCCGGCCTCGGTGTTGTCGCCGTGATCTACGAAACAGGCTACCGGCAGGCGGTCCAGCAGAGGCTCCACGCCGCCCACGTGATCCAGGTGGTAGTGGGTCACCAGCAGATAGTCAATCTGCTTGATGCCCGCCAGCCGAGCGGCAGCCTCGATGCGCGCGGCATCGCGGCCCTGGAAGCCGGGCCAGCCCGCGTCTACCAACATGGACTGACCGGCGGGGGAGACGATCAGCGTGGCCTGACCGCCTTCCACGTCAATGAAGTAAATCTCCAGGTTCTGCCCGGCGCACGACAGCGCAGCCGCAAGCAGGGAGGCCCACAGGATGAGCGTGAATCGCATGGCCGAAATCGTATCATATTGAAGAACGCACCCCGGCGGGAACTTGGACCTCGGGGCCGGCGTATCTGCTGATAGAGGGCGCTGCGATGCCTTACTGTTGCCAGTGCGGAAGCCCGGTGGCCCCGAGCGATGTCTACTGCGCCCGCTGCGGCGCGCGCCAACCGGTTTCCGCCCCACCCTCCGTGGCGGCGGGCCTCAGCCCGAGGGCGGCCGCGGTGCTCTGCTACGTGCCGTTCCTCGGCTGGGTGGCTTCGATCGTCGTGCTGGCCTCACAGAGATTTCGCCAGGACCGCACGGTGCGCTTTCATGCCTTCCAGGGCTTGTACCTGTTCGTGGCCTACCTCATCCTGGACTGGGTGGTGGCGCCCTTCTTCCGCATGTTGCCCGGCCTGCGCATCCCGCTGGACAAGCTGCTGGCGCTGGGTCTGCTGGCGGTGTGGATCTTCATGATGGTCAAGACCAGCCAGGACGAGACCTACTCGCTGCCGGTGCTGGGCGAGCTGGCCGAGAAGTCGGCCGCGGAATCCTGAGACAGCCGCAGCCCCGGTGTGCTATATTTATTCATTCGCGTGAATATTTAATCGGCCGCCCCCCAGCCGCCGGCGGCGCGAGAATGATCTCATGAAGAAACGTGTTGGCATCGTGGGGTTCCGCGGCTATAGCGGCGCGGAACTCCTGCACATCCTCAAGCGGCACCGCCATGTTGAACCCTGGCTGCTGGAGCACCGCGCCGAACCGGAAGATCCGCCGCGCATTCGCGGGCGACAACTGCCGCCGCGCGTCTCGCTCAACGCGGCCGCCGTGCGCGAGCACCGGCTGGCGGTAGTTTTTCTGGCCACCCCGCCCGAAGTCTCGATGGAATTGACGCCCTCGCTGCTGGATGCCGGCGCCAGGGTCATTGACCTCAGCGGCGCCTACCGGCTGCGCGTGCCCGAAAACTACCGACGCTGGTACAAGCAGGACCACAACCAGCCGCAGTTGCTGGCCGAAGCCGCCTACGGGTTGCCGGAGTTCTACCGCGATCGCATCCGCGCCTCCCGCCTGGTGGCCAATCCAGGCTGTTATCCTACCGCCGCCAGTATCGCCATCCGTCCTCTGGTCGAGGCCGGCGTGGTGGACCGTTACGCCGGCATTGTGTGCGACGCCAAATCCGGCGTCAGCGGGGCCGGACGCAAGCCCAGCCTGCGCACCAGCTTTTGCGAGGTCACCGAAAATCTCTCCGTCTATTCGGTCCTGGATCACCGACACGTGCCCGAAATTCTGTTGAACTGCGGACTGGAGGAAGGCGAGCTGACGTTCACGGCGCAGTTGCTGCCGGTGAATCGGGGCATCCTGGAGACCATCTACTTCCGCGGTTTGGAGCTCGCGGGTCCGGAAGCCCTCTTTCAGATTTACGAGCGACATTACGGCCAGGAGCCCTTCATCCGCCTGTATGAGCCCGGCCATCTACCCGATCTGCGGGCTGTCGAGCACACCAATTACTGCGACCTGGGCATGGTTTTCGATCCAGGCACGGGACGCGGCATCGTGGTGGCGGCCATTGACAATCTGGTGAAAGGCGCCGCGGGTCAAGCCGTGCAGAACATGAATCTCATCCTGGGCCTGCCGGAAACCGAGGGGCTGTTGTGAGCATGCGCCGACTAACTGGCGGAGCCGGCCGATGAAATTGCTGGTGAAAATCGGCGGCACGCTTCTCGACGAAGAACGCACCCGGCGAAAACTCGCCGAGGAGATCGTCCGCGCAGCGCGCAACGGCGCGGCGGTAGTGGTGGTCCACGGGGGCGGAAAACAAATGACGCGATTCCTCCAGGAGCGCGGCATCGAGAGCCGCTTCGTGGGCGGACTGCGCGTCACGACACCGGAGACGCTCGATGCGGTGTTGAAGGTCCTGGCGGGCAGCGTCAACCAGCAGTTGGTGGCGGCCCTGATTCAGGCCGGCGCGCGCGCCGTCGGACTCACAGGCGTAGATGCGTGCCTGACCGAGGCCGAGCCGATGGGCCCGGAGCTTGGCGCCGTAGGCCGTCCCGTGCGAGCCAACGCCGAGCTGCTCGAGCTGCTCACCCAGCATGGTTACTTACCCGTGGTGGCTTGCGTGGCCGGTGACCGCGAGGGCCGCATTTACAACGTCAACGCCGACCAAATGGCCTGCGCGCTAGCCGCAGGATTCGGCGCCGACCGCCTGATCTTCCTGACGGATGTCGCCGGAGTGCTGGGCGCCGACGGCCGCCCCATGACTGCGCTCAGTATTTGCCAGGCTGAAGCTCTCGTGGCTCAAGGCACGGCCACCGGCGGCATGCAAGCGAAGCTTCAAGCTGCCTGTGCGGCTGTCCGTCAAGGTGTGGAGCGTGTTCTGATCGCGCCCGGGTCCGAGCCGAGAGTACTGGAACGTCTACTATCCGGCGAGCAGATCGGCACCCAATTGCGCGCGGAGGAACCCTAGTATGAGGGCGCGCACCACTGCGCACTCGGGCGAGCCCATGGTTACCGCCGACAACATCCAGATCCGAAAGGCGGCCATGGGCGACATCGCCGACGTGCTACGCCTGGTCAATTCTTATGCCGCCCAGGGCATCATGCTGCCCCGCACGGAGTTTGAACTCATAGAAAACCTGCGCGATTTTTCCGTAATTTTCTCGCACGGCAAGCTAGTCGCTTGCGGCGCCTTGCATTTTTATTCACCAGCCATGGCCGAAATTCGTTCGCTGGCCGTGGATCCCGAAGCGCAAGGCCGTGGGTTGGGCCGCGCCCTGGTGGAGGCGCTGGAGGCCGAGGCGCGCGCCTTCGGATTGCAGGGCGTCTTCGCCTTCACTTATATTCCGGCGTTCTTCGAAAAGCTCGGCTACCGCCAGGTGGACCGCGCCGAGCTGCCGCTCAAGGCCTGGAAGGATTGCCTGCGCTGCCCGAAATTTCAATGTTGCGACGAAATCGCCGTCATCAAGCATTTTTGAGTCCCTCACAGCGAATCCGAGGCGCATTCTAACGGAAACTTAATTCACACACGGTCCTTAATGAGCCAGTATCTCATCCCCCACACGTGTGAATACCGACGCTCCGCAAAAGATTTTCTGCGCCGCCGAGAGCAATTTCGTTGATTTAAGACTATAATTAATAGTAAATCGGCGCTAAATCGGCGCCTGCAAGGTGAGGTCGTGCATGAGGGCACAGACCGTAGACGTCAGACAATCCACAGGCAGAGTGCTTTGTTGCACCATCTTTCGTCCCGGCGGCAAGAAGCTGCTGGCGAAAGGCCACGTCATCAGTGAAGAGGACGTCCAGCTTCTGGCCACCGAAGGATTGGATCAGGTTTGGGTGACCGAGCTGGAGGAGGGAGAAGTCCCCGAAGACGAAGCCGTCATGGCGGTGGCCTCCGAAATGGGCTGCGGCGCGCTGGAAGTGCGGCTGGCGCCGGGCGGCAGAGCGAACCTGCTGGCCACCGAAGACTGCTGCGTGCTTCTGGACGACGATTTGTTACGCCAGATCAACTGCACCTCCTCCATCGTCATCGCCACGGCCGCCAATTTCAGCTACGCGCGCGCGGGCCAGCGCATCGCCACGGTCAAGAGCGCGCCCTTCGCTGTGGCGCAGGCGGAGCTGGACGCCGTACGCTCGATCTTGCAGGAGCGCGGTCCCATTTTGCAGGCGCGTCCCATCCGCAACCCGGCCGTGGCGGTGCTGTACAGCGATCCGATTCAGGGCGAACGCGCCCGACAGTTGTTCGAGAACATCGTGCGCCAGAAACTGGAGCGTCTGGGTGCAGCGCCCAACTTCAGCCTGGCGGTCATCGAGGAGGACGGGCCCATGGTCCGCGCCCTTCAACACCTGCTGCGCGCACAACCTTCCGTGCTGTTGATAGCGTCCACCACTGCGCCGGCAGGCCCCGGCGATACCGTGGGGCGCGCGATGACCCAGGTCGGCTGCCACCTGGAGAAGTTCCTGGCCCCCGTCGAGCCGGGCAACCTCCTCTTGTTGGGGTACAAGGATGACATTCCTGTGGTCTCCGCTCCCGGTTGCTATCGCTCGGCGAAAACAAATGTGGTAGACTTGATGCTGCCGCCCATGTTGGCGCGTTATCGAGTTTCTGGTTGGGAAATCGCTTGTCTTGGTCACGGAGGCCTGTTGGCCTGAGAAGTCTCCTCCACGACCACGGCAGCGCGACCTCCGAGCGCTCCGTGGGTGCTCCTCAGCCGGGCGCTTCGCCAGCGCCCGGCTTTTTTGTCCGACGACGCGCGGAAGTCATTTGACAAATCCCCAGCCTCGGTTGAAAGCTGAAATCTGCGATGAAGATCACCAGCGTCCGCTCTTACCTTCTTTCCTGCCCTCTGCCTGAACCGCTGCGGTTGCCCTTTTGGGGCGGCGAGCGCACCATCCTCAAGCGCGACGCCATGTTGATCCGAGTGGACTCGGATAGCGGACTGGTGGGCTACGGACCAGGCCCGGCTAGCGAGAAGGCACACCGTCTGATTGAATCTACGGTCGCGCCCTTTCTGGCGGACAGAACGCTGGCGGATCCGGACGCCCTTCGGGTCCTGTTTCTGGAAGGACCCGGACGGCAGAATCCCGACGCCGTCAAGGCCTATTGCGCGGTGGAGATCGCACTGCACGATTTGCTGGGCAAGGCCCTGGGCGTGCCGGTCTCCGAGTTGCTCGGAGGACGCGTGCGCGACCGCATCCGCCTCTACGGCAGCGCGGGTATGTACCAGTCTGCCGAAGGCTACGCCCGAGAGGCAGCGCAGATTGCGGAAATGGGATTCGCAGCTTACAAAATGCGCCCTGCTCTGGGGCCGGAAGGCGATCTGGAGGCCGTGCGCCTGATGCGCCAGGCGGTGGGGCCGGATGTGGAACTGATGGTGGACGCGCACGCCTGGTGGCGCATGGGGGATCGCAGCTACGACTGGGAGACCGTCGAGCAGCTCGCCCGCCGAATGGCCGAGTACCGCATCGCCTGGCTGGAAGAACCCTGGCCGCCGGAGGACCACGAAGCCTATCGCCGATTGCGCGAGAAAGGCTACGTCCCGCTGGCCTCGGGCGAGCACGAGCCCAACGAGGAAGGTTTCCTGGACCTGATTCACAGCGGCTGCGTGAACTACGTGCAGATGGACATCTGTTGCCAGGGCGGCTATGCCACGGGGCGCTCGCTGATGCGCGAAATCGCGCGCGCAGGGTTGTGCTTTGCCTTCCACAGTTGGGGCACCGCGCTGGAGGTCATCGCCGCCGCGCACCTCGGCATCTGCTGGCCCGAGCAGGTCGTGGAGTGGTTGGAGTATCCCTGCTACGCCACCCAGACGCGCCCGGGCATGTATCCGTTCCCGTTAGCCGAAGAGATCCTCAGCGAGCCGCTGGAGATCCGCCACGGCGAGCTGGCGGTCCCCAATCGTCCCGGCCTCGGCGTGGAGGTCAACGAGGCGGTCATCGAGCGCTACCCCTGGATTCCAGGGCCCTGGACGTGGTTCCGTCTGGATTCACCGCCGCAGACTCTCTACGTCACCTCCGATCACAGCGTCAAGTGGGAGACCGAGGCCTGAGGAGGGACCGCGGCCCATGTGGATCGCAGCCCTCGGCGCGTCGCTGGCTTTCTTCGCGTACGCCGCGCGCGGGCGATCCTCGCGTTTCTTCGGGCCCTCGATCCATCGCGGCCCGCGCCATCGCCGCGAGCTGGCTCTGACCTTCGACGACGGCCCCAGCCCTTCGACGCCCCGGGTGTTGGAAGTCCTCGCTCGCTACGGCGTGCGCGCCACGTTTTTCCAATGCGGCCTCCACGTCGAACAGCGGCCGGGCGTGGCGCGTGAGGTCGCCGCAGCCGGGCATGAAATCGGCAACCACGGTTACTCGCACGCCGGCTTCTGGCTGCGCTCGCCTCAGTTCATCCATCAGGAGCTCGAGCGGGCGCAGCAGGCGATTGCCCAAGCCACCGGCGGCGCACCGCGCTTGTTCCGCGCGCCCTACGGCGTCCGCTGGTTCGGTCTCCGCGCGGCGCAACGACGATTCGGATTGCTGGGCGTCATGTGGACCGTGTCGGCGCGCGATTGGAAGCTTCCTGCCGATCGCATCGCCCCTCGGCTGCTCCGCGGCGCCTGCAACGGCGCCATCTTCTGCCTGCACGACGGACGCGTGCTGGCGCCGGATCCCGACATCCGGCCCACGCTGGAAGCCCTCGAGCGTGTCATTCCGGCGCTGCTCGATCGCGGTTATCGGCTGGTGACCGTGAGCGAGTTGATTCGGCCGCGGTGAGGGACGCTGCCCTCCGGCAAGCGGCTCCCCGAGAGCCTGCTCCAAGATTCCGGGTGCGCCTCTGCAAGGCATTGCACGGGTGCACGATGCTTCGGCGGGAAACCCCACAGGCAGCTATCCGCTGCGATTTCTCAATTCTCGACCCGGCCGACAGGTTGCCGGAAGCATGGTCGTTGCGGTAGCATGGAGATGGCGGTGGAGTTCGCCACTAACCGCCGCTCCCAGCGGCCGATAACTCCTACGGTGGCGGAATCGCCGTAGGACATCCCCACCGAAAAAGGACCCGGTGATTCCCCCCTTAACTAATCCCTGTCGTTGGAGTGTCGTCGGAGGTTGAATGGAAGCGCTGCTGGAGACGGAGAACAGCCTCACAGGCGCCGCCGGCAGACTGGAAGATCTGGCCGCCGCCTGGCGGCAAGAAGCGATTGCAGCCGCGGCTCGCGATCTGGCCCAACGACTCGAGCAGAACCGATTTCACCTGGTGGTCGTCGGTCAGTTCAAGCGTGGGAAGACCACGTTCCTGAACGCATTACTGGGCGAGGCAATCCTGCCGGTAGCCGTCCTGCCGCTGACCTCGGTGGTGACCGTGCTGCGCTATGGCGATAGCCCCCGCGCCGTGGTGCACTTTGAATCCGGCCGCCGCCTCCCTATCGAGCTCGAGCGCCTGCACGAATTCGTCACCGAGTCCGGCAATCCGCGCAATGCAAAGCAAGTGGCGCACGTGGACGTGTTCTACCCAAGTTCCTTGTTGGCCGGCGGCGTCACGCTGATTGACACGCCGGGCGTGGCCAGCGTCTACGAGCACAACACCCAGGTCACCTACGATTTCCTGCCCAAGATTGACGCCGCGATTTTCGTCACCTCGCCGGAGCCCCCGCTGACCTCCGCGGAGATCGAGTTCCTGCGCGACCTGGGACAGCAGGTCAGCCGGGTTTTCCTCATCATGAACAAGGCGGATCTGGCCGATCCCGAGCAGCTCGCCGAAGTTCTGGAATTTGCACGCCGCTCGCTGCCGGAAAACCTGCCCGCAGACCGCAGCCCCATCTTCGCGGTCTCGGCTCGCAAGGCCTTGGAAGCCAAGCGCAACGGCGACGCCGCCCTGCTTGAGCACAGCGGCCTGCCGGAATTCGAGCAGCGGCTGGCCGAATTTCTGGAAAGTGAGAGAGACGAGGTCTTCCAGACCTCTCTCGGCCGCCGCCTTCTGCGTCTGGCTGAGGAGTTGCGGATGTTGCTCAGCCTGCAAATTCAGGCGGCGCGCATGCCGGTCGAGGAATTGCGCGGCAAGATCGCGGCGTTCGATCGGCAACTGGCCGCCGCGCGCCAGCAGCGCGAAGACAATCAGATCTTGCTCAAAGCCGGAATGGCCCGCCTCTCGGCCGCTTTCGAAGCCGCAGCACGCGAGTTCAGCGAGGCGCAGATCCCATCCCTAACCGCCGAAGGGCGCCGACACTTCGAAAGCCTGCGCGGCGTCGGGCGCCGCAGACTCGCCGCAGAGATGGACCGCTTCCTCGCCGAGCGCATCGGCCGGCTCTTCGAGCAGTGGCGCAGCGACTTCGAGGAAAAGGCCCTGCAAGACTTCCGTCAGGTCACCGGAAGATTTCAAAAGAATCTGAATGATCTGATCCGCCAGGTGCGGCACACCGCGGGCGAGCTGTTCGGCCTGGAAATGGCCCCCTTCGAAGCCGAAGAAGAATTGGTCTGGCTGGAGCCGACAGGCTATTACACCGACCGTCTCCTGGATTGGGGTTTGGGCAATGCCCCTCTGCTGCTGCCTGGTGGTTTGTTCCGGCGCTACATGCTCCAGCGCGTCCTGAAGGCGGTCCCTGAGGAACTGGAACGCAACGCCACCCGCGTGGCTTACGACTTCAAACGTCGCCTTCAGAAGAGCGTTTCCGCGTTCCAGCACGCCGTGGACCGGCGGCTGGAAGAAGCCATCCACGGCATCCAGCAAGCCATGCAGGCGGCGCTCGAGCAGCACGAAGCCGGATCGGCGGAGGCCGAGCAACTCGCCGCCAAACTTACCGGCGCCCTCCGAGAATTGGACGGCATTCGCGAGAGCGTGCGCCAGGCGGTTCCCGGTCTGGCGTGCTGATACCATGATCTGAGGGCTTAGGTCCCTCGCGATGAACTCAGACCGCTCGCGCCGCGTGCGCTTCATCGTCCTGCTGGGTCTGGTCAGTCTCTTCGCGGACATGACCTATGAGGGCGCGCGCAGCATCACCGGGCCCTATTTGGCCATCCTGGGGGCCGGCGCGGCTGCCGTGGGGGCAGTGGCAGGCTTCGGCGAACTGGCAGGCTACGTTTTCCGTCTGGTCTCCGGACCGCTGGCGGATCGCACGCGCCGCTATTGGGCGATCACCATCACAGGTTATGCGGTCAACTTGCTGGCCGTGCCCCTGCTGGCGCTCGCCGGGCGTTGGGAAACCGCGGCCTTGCTCATCGTCCTGGAGCGGACAGGCAAGGCCCTGCGCACCCCGGCTCGTGACGTCATGCTTTCTTACGCCACGCGCGAGGTAGGGCGCGGCTGGGGATTCGGCCTGCACGAGGCTCTGGATCAGATCGGCGCTCTGGCAGGCCCCCTGCTGGTCGCCTGGACGCTTCATGCCCGCGGCGGTTACCCCCGAGCTTTCGCCGTGCTGGCCGCCCCGGCCCTGGCTGCGCTGGCGGTGCTGGCGATGGCCCGTCTTCTTTACCCCGAACCCCGCAAGCTGGACTCCGCAGCGCAACCTTCGCCCGCGAAAGGACTGCCACGGGCCTTCTGGGTGTATGTGGCGGCGTCCGGTTTGGTAGCCGCCGGCTACGTGGATTTCGCGCTGATCGCCTTCCACCTCAAGAACGCCGCTCTCACGCCCGAGACCTGGATCCCGTTGCTTTACGCCGCGGCGATGGGCGTTGACGCCCTCGCCGCCCTGGGTTTCGGACGTCTGTTCGACCGCTTGGGCGTGCCTGTACTGGCCATCGTTTCGTTGATCGCGGCCCCGCTTGCGCCCCTGGTTTTTCTGGGCCGTGCGGGCAGCGCCGTGGCGGGCATCATGCTCTGGGGCGTGGGTCTCGGCGCGCAGGAGTCCGTGCTGCGGGCGGCGGTAGCCGAAATGGCGCCGGCAGAGCGGCGCGGCGCGGCGTACGGAACATTTCAGGCGGTTTTTGGTTGCTCCTGGTTCGCCGGCAGCGCCCTGATGGGTGTGCTCTACGAAATCTCCCTGCCCGCGCTAGCTGCGGTTTCCGCCGCCCTTCAACTGGCCTCCGTCCCTCTGTTCCTGGGGATCGCACGCTCGAAAGCCTCACCGGCCTCTCACGCCGCGTGACGATCGGCATCCTCACGCCGGAGCCTGAGGATCCCCTCCGGCGATGACGGCTGCGGATTGAGCTGTTCATCGAGGGAACGCGGCGCGCAGGTCGCTTCGCTGCGCAGACGCGCTCACGCCGCGGGCGCCGCATGCCCGGCCAGCTCTGCCAGATCCCGCCGTAGCGCCTCTTGCTCCTCCGGAGCGCCCGCGCCTTCCCCGGCCAGCCGATCGAGCTGCGCGCGGTAAGTTTCGGCATACGATTCGAAGAGGGATTCGAGTTCAGCGAACTTCCGCCGCACCCAGGCCTCCAACACCCTCCCGTGGCTGCCGAAGGCCGCCGAAAGCCGAGGGCCGACCTGCACCCGCAATTGGCGCTCGACCCGCCGTCTTTCCAGCGCCGGGGCCAGCGCCAGCAGCCAACGGTTCGGTTTCAGAGTCAGTTCCAGACGTCCCGGATCCAGGCGCGGCAGTTCGCTAAGCCCTGCAACCAACTCCCCTTCCTCGGGGAGATTCTCCGCCAGGTTCAAACCCACCGCGGCATGCCGCAAAGCAGCCGTCGCTTCCCGAGCCACGCCTTTGAGAATGGCCGTCACCGTATCGGCTGGTTCGGCGGCCATCTGCTGGAGGATGCCCTCCAGGATCTCGGAGGCGGACGCAGGCGAGGGTTGGGACTGCGTCCACTCGGCCACCAATGCGGCCGCTGCTCGCTCGACGGTCCTTACGCTGGAATGCCGAACTTCATCCGTGATGCGTAAGCAGCGCGCCCGGGCCTCGGAGAAGGCCCCTGAGGCTTTGCGCAACGTGCTCTCCAGCTCTCGCAGCGGCGTGCCCGCGATCTCCGAGGTGCGCCCGCTATGCTTCAGCCGTGCTTCCAGAGCGGCTTCCACCGCCGACTTCAACGCCGCCACCTTGCGTTTGATCGAACGCTCTGCCAGTTCCTGACGCCGTGCGTAGAGCGGCAGAATCTCCTGCTCGAACCACGCCTCTACCAGGTCAGTGTGGCCGGGCTTGACGCTGACCGGGTGCACGGGCAGCTCCAAACCGAGCTCCGCGCGGATGTGCTCGGCGATGTAGGCCAGCATGCGCTCGCGCTCGCCGGGTTCCAGCAGGTCCGCCTTGCTGAGCACAACCGACGCCGGAACGCCGTTTTCATAGAGCGCTTGAATGGTGGCCAGGTCTTCGGGCGTAAGTGTGGAGCCGGCGTCCAGCAGCACCACTCCCATGTCACAGCGCGGCAGATAGGCGCGCGTCTCCTCGGCTCCCGCGGCGGCCAGGGATCCCAGCCCCGGGGTGTCCACGAACACTACGCCGTCGCGCAGCCGCTCGGCCGGCAGCTCGATCACGATGCGAGTGACGTTCTTGACGTTGGCCGGGTTGAGCGTCTCGCTGACGAACTCCGCAAGTCGTTCCAACGCGAACTCCTCGGGCGCGGATCCGGCCAGCCATACGCGACCCCGGGGCGCGGGACCGTAGGCCACCCGCGTCGGCACCGCCGTGATCGGCGTGACCCCTACGGGAAGCACCGGTGTCCCGAGCACGTAGTTCAGTAAAGACGACTTGCCCGAGCTGACCCGACCGAAAACCGCAATTTCGAAGCTCCCGGACTCCATCCGCTCGATGATGGCCGCCAGGGTGGGCCGGAACTCAACCAGGCCCCTTTCGCGGATAATGCGCTCCAGAGTCCTCACGACTCTCAGGTCTGCGCCCGCGCGGTCCAGCATCTCCAGTCGCCGCGCCAGATCCGCTCCCAAGCCCTGCGCCAGGTACGCATCCAGCCTCGCGATCAGACTCTGAAGCTCATCCACCGCCCCGTTCATCTCCTCGACCAACGCGGCAGGCAGCTCGCCGTAGCCGCGCATGCACTTGGGACGGCACTCCTCAAAGGCGATGTCGGCGAAGCTGAGGGTCACACGAATCGAGTGCAGCGCCCCGAACTGCGCTTCCGGCGGTTCGATGCCCACGGCGGCCAGCGCCCGCACCATTTGGGCGCGCAGCCGGGCAATGTAGTCCTCCACGACCTTAGCCTGGGTCGGCGTCAAATCGGGCCGGTACTTGGGAAACGGCGACCTGGATCGCGACGCCGCCAGAATGGATTCGATCTCCGCCAGCAACCTGTCGGCATACTGGAAGCTGGCAAGCAGGTGCAGTTTCTGCGGCACAGTTAGGGATTCGCTGGGCTCCGCCGCGGGCATACGACCTCGCACTCTTAGACGTCAGGGATTTCCGTGTGGCGGCCGAGGCAGTCGTCCCGGCCGCGAAATCCTCGGGTAGGAGTCATCTTCCCCGGACGGGGCGGTTCAAGGCGAACTCCAACGCCTGCTTTGATTGTCGGCGAGCGGCGCGCGAGGCGTCAAGGCGCAGAGGGCGGCCTGATCGCGCGGCGGCGCTCGTCCTCAGGTGTAGATAAATTCTGCCGTCGCCGTGCAGTCGCTTTCGGCCGTCAGACGCACCCAGTGAGCGCTAAAGCCCGCGGGAAACACGTGATGCTTGTATCCGGCCACGCTGATCCTCTCATACAGCTCCCAGGATTCGTCGCCCAGAAAATCCACTTCAATCCGGACGGCCGTGCTGCGATCGGTCTTCAAATGCAGCACTTTGTGCTCGAAGCCGGTCATCAGAAAAGGCTCCGAGGACTGACCGGCGCGCACCGCGCTCTTGCGCCAGGGCCCGCCCCAACCTTTCGGTTTGCCGAACTGCCACAGGTCGTCGGTCTTGCCCAGCCAGATGCCGGATTGCGGCTGGCCGCCCAGCGGATTGTTATCGTTGTTCGGCGTGTTCTGATTCCCCGCCATCACGAACAGGCCGCGAAACGAACAAAAATCCGGAATGATCCGCAAGTGGACGCAGATGGGATTGACGCCCCAGATCGCGTCCTGAAAGGCCACCGGCTGCAACTCGTAGAACATCCCGTGCAGGTCCATGAGGAACCGCTCGGTCTCCACTTCGCGGATGCGGGTCCATTCGGTCTGCCAGGCGTGATCAAAGCTGTGGCTCGCCTTCGGCAACCGATAGCGTTTCCACTGTCCCCGGATCAGCGCCCAGAGCAGCGCGGAGGATTCGTCCCAGCCGGTGGCGAACAGCACCTGCCCCAGGTTCGCTCGGGCCGCGCACTCCATGTGCGGCTTGCGGCTCAGTGCGCGCCAGTTCTTGCCGTCGAATTCGTACAGGCCCGCTTGCTCGTCGCCAAATTCGTAGAATCCGTTGTTGGCGACCACGACGCGGTCCTGCGCCGTGCAGCCGCCCTTGAAGTGCGGGCGTTTGATGCCGAAAATCCGGTTCAGGTCCGCCACCGGTGAGATCTTCAGCGAACCGACGTCCATCTCGTAAAGCATGCCCTCCATCGAGAGCATGTACACCAGATTCGCCGGATCCCTGAGGTGGCGCATGGTGGCGGTCAGCCGCTCATCGCGCAAAGCTTCGATCAGCCGGAAATTGCCGCGAGCGTCAATGACGTAAGGGCCGATGATGGCCTGATTCGATGGCGTGTGAACAAAGCGATTGGCGTGGGTCCCGTCGCTGCGGTGAACCAGTTGGATGTCGAGGTGCTCGTCAATGCGGTACAGGCCCAGGCCCGTACCGGTCGCTCGTTTGTGCGAGTTGTAGGTCACGGCCCACAGAGCGTCAGCCCACGGCAGCAACGCGCCCACCCCGGACTCCGAGCGGGGCGGTCCCGTGTCAGCCTTCACGCCCAAATTCGGAATCCCGGGTAGGAACTTCTGCGCCGCGGCGGCGCCTGCGCCGGCCAGCGAAGTGAACAAAGCGCGTCGCGTCATCGCCGTCAGCATACCAGTTTTGGGCCGACTCTCCTGGGAGCGTATGGGTCCGGAAAGCGCGGCCGAGGGGCTGCTCCGTGACCGAGCCGGCCCCGACTCGAGCGCGCCGCGTTCCGCCCCGCTCTCTACAATGAAAGCGGGAGCGAATGCTCGAGCGCGTCGCCCAGACCATTCGTCGCTACCGCATGTTCGACCCCGGCCAGAGGGTCGGTGTGGCCGTCTCAGGCGGCGCGGATTCGGTCTGCCTCCTCCACGTCCTCTCCCGCTTAGGGCCGCAATGGGATCTGAGGCTGACGGTGCTGCACTTCAACCACCGGTTGCGGGGCGAGGAGTCCGAGGCCGACGCAGCCTTCGTTGCCGAGCTGGCCCGGCGCCTGGATCTGCCGTTTCGCCTTCAGGTGGCTGACGTACGCGCGCTGGCTCGGCGGGCCGGCGAGAACCTCGAGCAGGCCGCCCGGAAGGCCCGGAGGGAATTCTTCCTCGACCTGCTGACGCGCGGCGAACTGGACCGGGTGGCGCTGGGCCACACGCGCTCCGATCAAGCCGAGACCGTGCTGTTTCGCCTGCTGCGCGGCTCCGGCATCACGGGCCTGGCCGCCATGCGAGCGGTGACGGGGGAAGGCTTTGTACGCCCTTTGCTGGAAGTCAGCCGTGCGCAGGTCGAGGATTATCTGACCCAGCAGGGCCTCGAGTGGCGGCTGGATTCCTCGAACCTGGACATGAGCCTTGCGCGGAACCGGATCCGTCGCGAACTGCTGCCCCGGCTGGCCCGGGAGTTCAACCCCGGGCTCGAGGAGGCGTTGGCTCAGACCGCGACTCTGGCCGGTGACGAGGAGGATTACTGGGACCGCGAGATGGACCGGCTCGCCTGTGAGCTGCTGGCAGGGCAGGATGGCGACGTCCTGTTGCGCGCTTCAAGCCTGGCCCGACTCCATCGTGCCGCCGCCCGCCGCCTGGTCCGACGCGCGATTCAACAGGCCAAGGGCGACTTGCGCCGCGTGGACTTCGACCATGTGGAGGCCGTCTTACAGTTAGCCCACAGGCGCGCAGGCCACGGACGGCTCGCCATCCCCGGCCTCGAAATTATACGCTCTTTTGACTGGCTGCGGCTGGCTCTGCCCGGTGGGCCGGTCTCCCCGGAGTACCGATTCCCGATCGAGATCCCGGGCCGATGCCGTCCCCCGGGGGCGAACTACGAGCTCTGCTTCGAGATTTATCCGGCCGGCGAGGCCGAGGGTACGGCCCGGTCCCGTTCCGAGGCCGGGACCAGCCTGTTGGACTGGGTGCGGGTTGGCGGCGGGTTGGAGCTTCGGAGTTGGAGCCCCGGGGATGCCTATCAGCCCGCGGGACGCTCCGGCAAGCTCAAGCTCAAAGAACTTTTCCAGCGGGCGCAAATCCCCTTGTGGGAACGCGCAAAATGGCCGATCATGACTAAAGGGAGGGAAATCGTGTGGGCCCGGCGCTTTGGCCCCGCCGCCGAGTATGCCGCCTCGGCCGGCGCGCCGGTGCTGCTAATCTACGAGAGAGGGCTCAACAACCAGGAAAGCTGAACCCCCGTTCCGGGGACGCGGCGTCTAACTTCAATAGAGGGGTAGTCGTCGGCAGCCGGCGGCAGGAGAAATTATGAATTCGAATATCAAGACCGCGATCTTCTGGGTGGTGTTGATCTGCGTGGTGGTCCTACTGTGGACCGTGGTCCGCCAGGGCTCCATGCGTCCCGAGCAGCACCTGACCTTCACCGAGTTCGTCAAGGCGGTCGAAGAAGAGCGCGTCAAGGAAGTCACCATCACCGGCATCGAAGTGCGCGGCCGCTTCAAGGAGCACAACCTCGGGCTGCGCACCATCATTCCCAGCAATTATCCCGATATTTACACGCTGCTGCGCAGCAAGAACGTCAACGTCGAGATCCGCGAGTCCAGCTCCGGCAACTGGGTGGCGCTGCTGGTGAACGCCATCCCCTTCCTCTTGCTGCTGGGCTTCTGGATCTTCATGATGCGCCAGATGCAGAGCGGCGGCAACAAGGCGCTCAGCTTCGGCAAGAGCCGCGCCCGATTGCATTCCTCCCAGCAAAAGAAAGTCACGTTCAAGGACGTCGCGGGCGTGGATGAGGCCAAAGAAGAGCTTCAGGAGATCATCGAGTTCTTGCGCGAGCCGCAGAAGTTCCAGAAACTCGGCGGGCGGATTCCCAAAGGCGTGCTGCTGATCGGACCCCCGGGCACCGGCAAGACCCTGTTGGCGCGCGCCATCGCCGGCGAAGCCAACGTTCCCTTCTTCTCGATCTCCGGCTCGGATTTCGTCGAGATGTTCGTGGGCGTGGGCGCCAGCCGGGTGCGGGATCTGTTCGAGCAGGGCAAGAAAAACGCGCCCTGCATCATCTTCATTGACGAGATTGACGCCGTAGGGCGCCATCGCGGGGCCGGCCTGGGCGGCGGCCACGACGAGCGCGAGCAGACCCTCAACCAACTCCTGGTCGAGATGGACGGCTTCGAGTCCAACGAAGGCGTGATCCTGATGGCCGCCACAAACCGCCCGGACGTGTTGGATCCGGCGTTGCTGCGGCCCGGGCGTTTTGACCGCCGCGTCGTGGTGGGCCGGCCCGACGTGAAGGGCCGGGAGATGATCCTCAAGGTCCACACCCGCAAGATTCCGCTGGCCGACGACGTGGATCTGTCGGTTCTGGCCCGAGGCACCCCCGGTTTCGCGGGCGCGGACCTCGCCAACCTGGTCAACGAGGCCGCCCTGATCGCCGCTCGTCAGAACCGCAAGGTCGTCACCCAGTACGACTTTGAACTGGCCAAGGACAAGGTCCTGATGGGCGTGGAGCGCAAGTCGCTGATCATCAGCGAGCAGGAGAAGCGCAGCACCGCCTACCACGAAGCCGGTCACGCGCTGGTTGCCGCCCTGTTGCCGGAGGCCGACCCGGTCCACAAGGTGACCATCATTCCGCGCGGCATGGCGCTGGGCGTCACCATGCAGTTGCCCATTGACGACAAGCACTCCTACACCCGCGAGTATCTGGAGTCCCAGCTCACCATCCTGATGGCCGGGCGCATTGCCGAGGAGAAGTTCACCCATCACGTCACCACCGGCGCGGGCAACGACATCGAGCGGGCCACCGAGTTGGCGCGCAAGATGGTCTGCGAGTGGGGCATGAGCGATCTGGGGCCCCTGAGCTTCGGCAAGAAGGAAGAGCAGATCTTCCTGGGCCGCGAGATCGCCCAGCATCGCGATTACAGCGAGGCTACCGCCATCAAGATTGACGAGGAAGTCCGCAAGCTCATCGAGAAGGCCTACCAGCGCGCCAGCCGGATCATCGAGGAGCGGTCCGAGGCTCTGGTGCGGGTGGCCGAAACCTTATTGGAGCGGGAGGTGCTCGAAGGCGAGGAGATCAAAGCGCTGATCGAGGGTCGCGCTCTGCCCGCAGTCTCTTCCGCCGCGCCGCCCGAACGGCCCGAAACGCCGCCCGTCCTCAAGCCCGAGGGCCGGCGCGTGCCCGGTCTGATGGAGGGCGAGCGGCCCCAGCCGGCCTGAGAATCAACCCGCCTCCGGACTTTGCCAGCATGCGTGCGTTCCCGGTCTATCTCTTCGACGTGGACGGCACCCTACTGGACTCCGCCGCCGATATCTACGAGACGGTCCTGGAGATCCTGCGCGGACACCCCGTAAACGGGTTGGATCCCCAACGGGTTCGTCGTTACATCGGCTTCCATCTCATCGAGATGTTCCGCGATCTGTTGCCCCAGTACGCGGAGGAGCAACACCAGCAACTCATCCAGCGCTATCGCGAACTCTATCCCGCGCGCGGACACCGCCTGACCCGCGTCTACCCGGGCGTGCGCGAAGCCCTGGCGGCGCTCGGCGGACGCAAGGCTACAGCCACCACCAAAAGCACCGCCACCGTGCGCACCGTGCTGGAGCAGTTCGGTCTGCGACGCTACATAGACCACCCGCAGGGCACCGACGGCTTCGCCGCCAAGCCCGCGCCCGACGTAATCTACGCCGCACTCTCCGGACTCCGCGCTCGCCCCGAAGACTGTCTGTTAGTGGGCGATTCCCCGGCTGACATGGAGGCCGGCAGGCGCGCCGGCGTGCGCATCTGCGCCGTCCGATACGGATACGGCGACCCCCGGGATCTGGCCCGCTTCGAGCCCGATTTTTGGATTGACGACCTGCGGGATCTTCTAGACTGAGTCCGGATCCCCGGGGCGCCTGCCGATTCCAGCGGTCACCGTCTCACGCGGCGAACCGCAATGCTCGACACACGGCAGATCCCCGGGGACTTATTACGCTTGATCAGGTGTCGAAGGAATCCAGCTCCAGCGGCTCCTCGGGAAGGCCGCCCGCATAGCGCGGCCGCGTCTCTTCGGCGTAGCCTTCCAGGCCCTCCAGCATCGGCGCCTCGACTTCCGCCGCGACGGCCTCTTCCTCCTCGAGTCCCTCGCCCTGGATGCGCACGCGGCGGTAATACTCCATGCCCGTGCCGGCCGGGATCAGACGACCCATGATCACGTTCTCTTTCAGACCCCGCAGGTAATCCACTTTGCCGTTGATGGCGGCTTCCGTCAGCACCCGCGTGGTCTCCTGGAAGGACGCCGCCGAGATGAACGAGTCGGTGGAGAGCGAGGCTTTCGTGATGCCCAGCAAGGTGGGCTTGCCGGTGGCGGGCCTGCCGCCGGCGGCGATCACCCGCTCGTTCTCTTCCCGGAACTTGAACTTGTCCACCACCTCTTCGGGCAGAAACTCGGTGTCGCCGATATCCTCGACCTTCACCCAGCGCATCATCTGCCGGACGATCACTTCCAGGTGCTTGTCGTTGATGGTCACGCCCTGGAGCCGGTAGACCTCCTGGATCTCGCTCACCAGATACTTCTGGAGTTCTTTTTCGCCCAGGACCTCGAGAATGTCGTGTGGGTTGCGCGGACCGTCCATCAGCGGATCACCCGCCTTAACGCGCTCGCCTTCCTGCACGTTGATGTGGACCCCGCGCGGCACCGAGTACTCGCGCTCCTGCCCGTCGTCTCCGCGAATGTAAATCTTGCGCTGTCCTTTGGTCACCTCACCGTAGCGCACCACGCCGTTGATCTCGGCGATGACCGCAGGCTCGCGCGGCTTGCGGGCTTCGAACAGCTCGACCACGCGCGGCAGACCGCCCGTGATGTCCTTGGTCTTGGTGGTGGCGCGCGGAATCTTGGCCAGCACGTCGCCGGCGTGAACTTCCTCGCCGTCCTTCACCATCAGGTGCGCGTGCGTGGGCATCAGGTACTTCTTCTCTTCCGCCCGACTGCCGCCGGCCGGGCGCACCACGATCGCCGGGATGCGCTTCTCCTCCGGCGAGTCCACGACCACCCAGTGCGACATGCCCGTGATCTCGTCCAACTGCTCCTGGAGCGTCACGCCCTGGATAAGATCCCGGAAGTGCACCACTCCGGAAATCTCCGTGAGGATCGAGAAGGTGTAGGGATCCCACTCCAGCAGGATCTGGTTGGCCTTGACGGGCGCGCCGTCCTCCACCCGGATCTTGGCCCCGTAGACCACCGGATAGCGCTCGCGCTCCCGGCCTTTGGAATCCACCACCGCCAGGATGCCGTTGCGGTTCATGGCCACCAGTTCGCCCGCCTTGTTCCGCACCGTCTGGATGTTGAGGTACTTGGCGAACCCGTCGTTCTTGGCGTCCTGCGTGGACTGCTCGGCCGCGCGCGTCGCTGCTCCGCCGATGTGGAACGTCCGCATCGTGAGCTGCGTACCCGGCTCGCCGATGGACTGCGCCGCGATCACACCCACCGCCTCGCCGCGCTCCACCAGCCGCCCGGTCGCCAGGTTGCGCCCGTAGCAGAGCTGGCAGACGCCGCGCCGCGATTCACAGGTCAACACGGAGCGGATCTTGACCCGCTCGATGCCCGCCGCCTGAATGGCGGCCGCCAGTTCCTCAGTGATCTCCTGGTTGACGCCCACCAGCAGATTGCCCTCGTAATCGTAGACTTCCTCGAGGGCCACCCGCCCCACCAGCCGATCGCGCAGCGGCTCGATGGTCTCGCCGGACTCGATGATGGCCTCCACGAAGATGCCGTCGCTCGTGCCGCAATCGTATTCCGTCACGATCACGTCCTGCGCTACGTCCACCAGCCGGCGCGTCAGGTACCCGGAGTCCGCCGTTTTGAGCGCCGTGTCGGCCAACCCCTTGCGCGCGCCGTGCGTCGAAATGAAGTACTGCAAGACGTTCAGCCCTTCGCGGAAGTTGGCGGTGATGGGCGTCTCGATGATGTCGCCGCTCGGCTTGGCCATCAAGCCGCGCATGCCCGAGAGCTGGCGGATCTGCTGCTTGGAGCCGCGCGCCCCGGAATCGGCCATGATGTAGATCGGGTTCAGGTAACGTCCCGTGCGATCATCCTCCTCCATGATCCGGAACATTTCCTCGGAAACCCGATCCGTCACCTTGGACCAGATCTCGATGATCTTATTGAGGCGCTCGCCGTTGGTGATGGCCCCCTCGATGTACTGCTGCTGGACGGCCATCACTTCCTTCTCGGCTTCGCGCACCAGCTCCGCCTTCTGCTGCGGCACCACCATATCGTCAATGCCGATGGAGATGCCCGCTCGCGTGGCGTAATGGAAGCCCAGGTCCTTGATCTTGTCCAGCATCTGGACCGTGGTTTGCAGCCCGAAGCGCAGGTAGCAATACTGCACCAGTTGCGTGATGCCCTTCTTCTTCAGCAGCCCGTTGATGAAGGGCATCTCCTCCGGCAGGGCGTCGTTGAGGATCACCCGCCCCACCGTGGTCTCCATGTCGCTCTTGTTGTACTCGATCGGCTCGGTGTGAAGGATATCCTGGCTGTCGAAAGCCTTGTCCAGATCCAGCACCTTGCCCGTGTAGCGCAACTTGATGGGAGTCAGCGTCTCGACCTCTCCCATCTCCAGAGCGATCAGCACGTCCTCCGGGCAGGCGAACTTCTTGCCCGCGCCCTTGGCCCCGGGCTTGGCCTTCGTCAGGTAATACAGGCCCAGCACCATGTCCTGCGTGGGCACCGCCAGCGGTTGCCCGTGCGCCGGCGAGAGGATGTTGTTGGAGGACAGCATCAGCACGGCGGCCTCGATCTGCGCCTCCGGCGACAGGGGGATGTGAACCGCCATCTGATCCCCGTCGAAGTCCGCGTTGAACGCCGTGCACACCAGCGGGTGGATCTTGATGGCCTTGCCCTCCACCAACACCGGTTCGAAGGCCTGAATGCCCAGCCGATGCAGCGTGGGAGCCCGGTTCAACAGGATGGGGTGGTCCCGGATGACTTCCTCCAGGATGTCCCACACCACCGGGTCCTGTTGTTCGACCAGCTCCTTGGCTTGCTTGATGGTCGTGCAGTGACCGCGTTGCTCCAGCCGGTGGTAGATGAACGGCTTGAACAATTCCAGGGCCATTTGTTTGGGCAGTCCGCACTGGTGCAGTTTCAGCTCCGGACCCACCACGATCACCGACCGCCCGGAGTAATCCACGCGCTTGCCCAGCAGGTTCTGGCGGAAGCGCCCCTGCTTGCCCTTCAGGTTGTCCGACAGCGATTTCAGCGGACGGTTGTTGGCTCCGCGGAGCACGCGGCCGCGCCGTCCGTTATCGAACAGCGCGTCCACAGCCTCCTGGAGCATGCGCTTCTCGTTGCGCACGATCACCTCGGGCGCGCGCAACTCGATCAGCTTCTTCAGCCGGTTGTTGCGGTTGATCACCCGGCGATACAAATCGTTCAGATCCGAGGTGGCGAATCGCCCCCCGTCCAGCGGCACCAGCGGGCGCAGCTCCGGCGGAATCACCGGAATCACGTCCAGGATCATCCACTCCGGCTTGTTGCCCGACTTGCGGAAGCTCTCCACCACTCGCAGCCGTTTGGCGTACTTGAGCTTCTTCTGCTGCGAGGGCTCGGTCTTCATCTTCTCCCGAATTTCCTGGCTGAGGGCCTCCAGATCCACCTTCTTCAGCAGCTCCTTGATGCCCTCGGCCCCCATCATGGCCACGAATTTGCCGGGGTACTCCTGGTCGAGCTGCCGCTTGCGCTCCTCGGTGATCACTTCGCACTTCTGCAACCCCGGCACCTCACCCGGATCCACGACCACGTAGGCCTCGTAATACAGCACCCGCTCCAGGTCGCGCAGGGTGATGTCCAGCAAATATCCGATGCGGCTGGGCAGACCCTTGAAGAACCACACGTGCGAGCACGGACTGGCCAGCTCGATGTGGCCCAGCCTCTCGCGCCGCACACGCGCCAGGGTGACTTCCACCCCGCACTTGTCGCAGATCACGCCCCGATGCTTCATCCGTTTGTACTTGCCGCACAAGCACTCCCAGTCCGCCACCGGGCCGAAGATGCGCGCGCAGAACAGTCCGTCGCGCTCCGGCTTGAAGGTCCGGTAGTTGATCGTCTCCGGCTTGGTCACTTCGCCGTGCGACCAGCTCCGGATCTTCTCCGGTGAGGCCAGGGAAATCCGGATGGAGTCAAAATCCGCGATCAGATTCGCTCGATCGTATGGTGAGGAACGGTACATGCATCCTCCTCAGAGAACCCTCCGGCCGAGCCGCCGCGCGCCCCCTTGCGGACGCCCGCCGACCGCCGGCCTTGCGGTCTTCTCAGCTTCCTCGCTAATCCGCCGCCAGCGCCATGTCCGGAATCTCCCGCGGCTTCTTCATCAACTCCACATCCAGACACAGCGATTGCAACTCGCGGATCAGCACGTTGAAGGACTCGGGCACGCCCGGCTCGGCCGCCGCCTCGCCCTTCACGATCGCCTCGTAAATCTTGGCGCGCCCGTAGACGTCGTCGCTCTTGGCGGTCAGCAGCTCCTGCAAGATGTAAGCGGCGCCGTAGGCCTCCAGCGCCCACACTTCCATCTCTCCGAAGCGCTGGCCGCCGAACTGCGCCTTGCCTCCCAGAGGCTGCTGCGTGATCAGCGAGTACGGGCCGATGGAACGGGCGTGAATCTTGTCGTCCACCAGATGGGCCAGCTTCATCATGTAGATGTAGCCCACCGTCACAGGCTGCTCGAAGGGCAAGCCCGTCATGCCGTCGTAGAGAGTGATCTTCCCCGAGGTCGGCAACCCGGCCTCGCGAAGCTGCTGTTTGATGTCTTCCTCGTGCGCCCCATCGAAGACCGGGGTCGCATAATAGCGGCCCAGCTTGTGCGCCGCCCATCCCAGGTGCGTCTCCAGGATCTGGCCCACGTTCATCCGCGAAGGCACGCCCAGCGGGTTCAGAATGATGTCCACCGGGGTGCCGTCGGGCAGATAGGGCATGTCCTCCTCGGGCACGATCTTGGCGATGACCCCCTTGTTGCCGTGCCGGCCCGCCATCTTGTCGCCCACCGACAGCTTGCGCTTCATGGCGATGTAGACCTTCACCAGCTTGATGACGCCCGGCGGCAATTCATCGCCCTTCTTCAGCTTGGCGATCTTCTCTTCGGCGATCCGCTCCAGCACCGCGATCTGCCGGGAGGTCATCTCCTCGATTTCGTCAATCTGCTCGTTGAGTCGCGGATCCTTGTCCTTGAGCTTCATGCGCTTGAGATCCCGGGCCCGCATGCGCTCGACGATTTCTCGCGTCAGCCGGGTCCCTTTGGTCAGCAAGCGCTTGTTGGTTTTCTCGTCGTGCAGGTCGGCCAGCAGCTCCTTGCCTTCCAGCAGGGCGGCAAGGCGCTTGGCGCGCTCGTCGTTGAGAATCCGCTTCTCGTCCTCCAGGTTGCGCTGCACCCGAGCGATCTGCGCTTCCAGGATGGCCTTCGAGCGCTCGTCCAGTTCGGCGCCCTTGCGCGAGAAGATCTTGCAGTCCACCACGGTGCCTTCGATCCCCGGCGGGCAGTACAGCGACGCGTCCTTCACGTCCCCGGCCTTCTCGCCGAAGATCGCTCGCAGCAACTTCTCCTCGGGAGTCAGCGGCGTCTCGCCCTTGGGCGTGACCTTGCCCACCAGGATGTCGCCCGGCTTCACCGTGGCCCCGATGCGGATCACGCCGCTATCATCCAGATTGCGCAGGACACTTTCGTTGACGTTGGGGATGTCCCGCGTGATCTCTTCCGGCCCCAGCTTGGTGTCCCGCGCTTCGATCTCGAACTCCTCGATGTGGATCGAAGTGTAGTAATCTTCCTTCACCAGACGCTCGCTGACCACCACGGCGTCTTCGAAGTTGTAGCCCCGCCAGGGCAGAAAGGCCACCAGCACGTTCCGCCCCAACGCCAGCTCGCCCTGGTCGGTGCACGGACCGTCAGCCAGCACGTCACCCTTTTGCACGCGCTGGCCTTTCTTCACAATCGGCTTCTGGTTCAGACAGGTGTTCTGATTCGAGCGTTTGAATTTGACGAGCTGGTAAATGTCCGAACCCACCTCGCGCGAGAGCTGGCCCTCGTGGATGTTGCCTTCCACCCGCACGATGATGCGCTCGGAGTCCACCGAGTCCACGATCCCCGAGCGCTTGCACAGCACCACCGCGCCCGAATCCCGCGCCGTCACGGCTTCCATGCCCGTGCCCACCAACGGCGCCTCCGCCCTCAACAACGGCACCGCCTGCCGCTGCATGTTCGATCCCATCAACGCCCGGTTGGCGTCATCGTTCTCCAGGAACGGAATCAGGCTGGCGGCCACCGAGACCAACTGCTTCGGACTGACGTCCATGTATTCGACCTCGTCCCGGTGGCGCAGCGACGTGCTGCCCGCCTGCCGGCAGTTCACCAGCTCCGGCACGATGCGACCCTGCTCGTCCAACTCCACGTTGGCCTGGGCGATCACGTACTTATCCTCTTCCCAGGCCGACAGGTAGTCGCAGTGGGCCTCGTACTCGGCGCGCTGCTTGTTGGGACCCAGCTCGCGGTTGACCCGCTCGGCCTCCGCCCGCAGCACGATCTGCCCCACTTTGAAAGGCGTGTCGCCGGGGTTGAGAATCTTCACTTCGTCCACCACCTGTCCCTTGATCACCCGGCGGTACGGGCTTTCGATGAACCCGTACTCGTTGATGCGCGCATAACAGGACAGCGATGAGATCAACCCGATGTTCGGTCCTTCCGGGGTCTCGATGGGACAGATCCGTCCGTAGTGCGTGGGGTGCACGTCCCGCACCTCGAAGCCCGCGCGCTCCCGCGACAGACCGCCCGGCCCCAGGGCCGACAGACGCCGTTTGTGCGTGATCTCGGCCAGCGGGTTGGTCTGATCCATGAACTGCGAAAGCTGACTGGAGCCGAAGAACTCGCGGATGGCGGCCATCACCGGCTTGGCGTTCACCAGGTCGTGCGGCATGGCCTGCGACATCTCCTGGTAAACCGACATCTTCTCTTTGATGGCCCGCTCCATGCGCACCAGGCCCACGCGGAATTGGTTTTCCAGCAGCTCGCCCACGGCCCGCACGCGCCGGTTGCCCAGATGATCAATGTCATCCACCGAGAGCGTGGTGGATTTGCGCAGTCTCAGCAGGTACCGGATGACCGCGTAGAAATCCTCCGGATCCAGGGTCCGCCGATCCAGCGGCGTGGCGTCCGCCCGGTCATAAAGCTTGATGTTGAACTTCATCCGCCCCACGCGCGAGAAATCGTATTTGCGCGGGTCGAAAAACATGCCCTGGAACAGCTGCGTGGCGGTGTCCATGGTCGGAGGATCCCCGGGCCGCAGCTTGCGATAAATCTCCAGCAGAGCCTCGTTCTGGGTCTTGACCGGGTCCTTTTTCAGCGTCGCGGAGATGACCACCCCGACCTCGTCCTTCTCCGGGTAGAAGACTTCGAAGCTGGGGATGTCGGCCTCCAGCAGCTTGCCCAGCACCGTGGTCGTCAGCTCCTGGTTGGCCTCCACCAGCACTTCACCGGTGGACATGTCCACCACATCGGCCGCCACCAGAGCTCCTTCCAGGTCGTTGGGAGCGATCTCGACCTGCTCCAGTCTGGCCTTCTGGATCTCGCGCAGGATCTGCTGCGTGATTCGCTTGCCCGCCGCCACCAGCGTCTCGCCGCTGCGCGTCACGACCGGGTGCGCCAGCTTCAGGCCCAACAGGTTCGTGCGCACCGCGTCGCCCTCGCTTTTGTCCTTGGGCGCCGGCGGCACGTTCCAGTACAGCCGCTTGTCCCGGATCGAGATCTTGTCCACCACGTAGAACTGGCGCAGGATTTGCTCGTCGGTCTTCAACCCCAGGGCGCGCAGGAACACCGTCCCGTAGAACTTGCGCTTCCGGTCAATGCGCACGTACAGCAGGTTCTTGGTGTCGTATTCGAACTCCACCCAACTGCCGCGATACGGGATGATCTTGCCCAGATAGTAACCCTGGGACTGGATCTTCTCGAAGAAGACCCCCGGCGAGCGGTGCAGTTGCGAGACGATGACGCGTTCGGTCCCGTTGATGATAAAGGTCCCGTTCTCGGTCATCAGCGGAATCTCGCCGAAGAAAACCTCCTGCTCCTTGATGTCCCGCACCGTGCGCTGCCCGGTCTCCGGATCCTTGTCGTAAACCGTCAGCCGAATGGTGACCTTCAGCGGCGCAGCGTACGTCATGCCGCGCTCTTCGCACTCGGCGACGTCGTACTTCAACTGGAGGCTCACCGGATCGCCGCAGCGATTGCAGAAGGTCACGATGTTGCGGTTGAACGTGCCGCATTTCGGACACAGCACGTCGCCCGGATGATAAGGATCGGTCCGGATCATTGCGCCGCAACTGGGGTTGCGGCAGGTCGAGCGCAAATGGTGCAGCCCCTTCAAGTGGCCGCACTTGCACTCCCAGTTCCCGATCGAATAGTCCACGAAGTCGAGCTGGCTGAGTCCGCGAAAATCCGTGATCGGAAACACGCTGGTGAAGACGCTTTGCAGGCCCACGTCCTCACGCTCGTTGGGCAGCAGGTCCATCTGAAGGAAGCGCGCGTAGGACTTCTTTTGAACCTCGATCAGGTTGGGAATCGGGATGGAGGTTCGGATGCGAGAAAAATCCACTCGTTCCCGCAGACCAGCGTTGGATTTCTGCATTCTGTCAAACTCCTGAGAGCCTAATGGCTGAATGCACGTTTTCGAAAACGCTCACACCCTCACGCGGACCCCGCGGCCCGCGCGGCATCAACGGTCCGACTGCGCCGACACAGCGCAGCCGGCCCTGCGGTAACTACAGCGCTGCGTCCGGCCCAAGGCAGAAAGATTCGCGGGAGTGCCGATGCTCCGGCCGCCGGCGAACAGGCGGCGGAGGCCCTTCGGACACAGCGATGGCGATCTGGGAATGCAGGAAGACGAAAAAAACCACCTACGTGGCTCACGAGCACTCGTTCCGGCTTCGGGTCCGGCTCACGCAAGAAGCCCGCATGTTAGTCTAGCAGACGCCTGCTCGGGACGTCAAATCCGCTCACCGCAACCGCGGCTGCGGAGCGACGCCCCGCCGGTTGGCCCAGTCCCCGGCATGCCCCGGCCCCGTCTGGAGCAGACTCTTATTTGACCTCGACGGTGGCCCCAACGTCCGCAAACTTCTTGCGGATCGCCTCGGCCTCTTCCTTGCTCACGCCCTCTTTGATCGGCTTCGGAGCGCCTTCCACCAAATCCTTGGCTTCCTTCAGCCCCAGATTGGTGACCTCGCGAACCGCCTTTATCACCTTGATCTTGTCCGGACCTACCGCCGTCAGCACCACCGTGAACTCGGTCTGCTCCTCAGCCGGTGCGGGCGCTGCGCCGGGCGCCGCGACCGCCGGCCCGGCCGCCACCGCCGCGACGGCCGCCGAAACCCCGAGCCTCTCCTCCAGCAACTTCACGAGCTGGGAGGCCTCCAGCAGGGTCAGACCCTGAATTTGATCCGCAATTGCGTTAATGTCCGCCATCTGTCGAACTCCTGGTTATTCCAAACTCTTCACCCCTGGCGCTCCCCGGAACCTATGCCTTGCCCGGAGAGTCCCGACCGCTAGCCCTTGAACTTCCCTTGCTGAACCGCCTGGTCCAACACCACAGCCAGATTTCGTGACACGGCGTTGATGGTGGATGCCAACCGTTGCGCAGGCGCCTGGATCAGGTACAGCAATTTGGCATACAGTTCCTCACGCGGAGGCAGGTTGGCCAGCTCCTGGATAGCCGCGATGTCAATCACCCGGCCCTGGATCATCCCGGCTTTGAAGCTCAGCACCGGGTTGTTCTTCGCATAGGTGGTCAGCGCCTTGGCCAGGGCCACCGGGTCCCCAGCCGTATAGGCCAGCGAGGTCATCCCCGTCTGTCCCTTCAACAACGGCGCCGCCGGCGTGCCCTCGGCCGCCAGCTCCGCCAACCGGTTCTTGATCACCCGGTAGCGCCCGCCCGCGGCCCGCACCGCCTTGCGCAGCTCGAAATCCTGGAGCACCGTCAGCTTCTCGAAACTGGTCACGAACAGGTGCGGAATGTTTTCCAGTTCGCGGCGCAGTTGCTCCACTTCCTTCTTCTTGTCCGCTCGCGTCTTCATGGAATGCCTCGCCTCGACCTAGATCGCCCGCGTGTTGTAGGGGGTTGTGTCCAGCGGCACGCCAGGACCCATCGTCGAGCAAATCGTCGCGCTGCGCACGTACTTCCCCTTGGCCGCGGCGGGCTTGGCGCGGACCACCGCCTGGATCAAAGCCTGCGCGTTCTCCACCAGCTTCTCATCCGGGAAGCTGACCTTCCCGATCGGCGCGTGGATGATGCCGGTCTTGTCCACCCGGAACTCCACCTTGCCCGCTTTGATCTCTTTCACCGCTCGCGCCACGTCCATGGTCACCGTGCCCGTTTTAGGGTTCGGCATCAGGCCCCGCGGTCCGAGGATCTTTCCCAGCCGCCCCACCGAACGCATCATGTCCGGCGTCGCGATCACGGCATCGAAGTCCAGCCAGCCCTCCGACTGGATCTTCTGCACCATCTCCTCGCCGCCCACATAATCGGCCCCTGCCTCCTGGGCCTCGCGTTGCTTTTCGCCCGAAGCGATCACCAGCACGCGCTTGGACTTGCCCAAGCCGTTGGGCAGCACCACCGTGCCGCGAACCATTTGGTCGGCGTGCTTGGGATCCACGCCCAGCCGCAGGTGCAGCTCCACGGTTTCGTCGAACTTCGCGAACTTGATGCGCTTCACCAGCGCCACCGCCTCTTCCAGCGTGTGCGGCTTGCGCGGCACCTGTTGGGCGGCTGCCAGATATTGCTTCCCCGCTGTTTGAGCCATGGTGTCCTCGCTGGTCCAAACGGTGTCAGCCGAACCTCAGCCGGCCTCCACCTCCCACGGAGGGTCTTTCGCGTTGGGATGAAACCATCAGTCTAGCAAAGCGCCCCGTCCCGTGTCCAATCGCCCGATGGCCTCGAGCGCAACAACGCCCTCCGGGCCTTGCGGCCGGCGAAAGACGCCGGATCCGGGCCGCGGCCCAGCGCACAAAAGCAAGAGGCGGACCCAGGTGCGCGAGTCGCGCCCGTTCGCAACCCGTTTCCCGAGTCCGCCGCCGGAACCGCTGCCGGTCTCAGAAAGGCCTATCTTTAGCGATAAAACGCCTGGCTTGTCCGGGTGGCCAGGATCTCTCGCGGCCGTCGCAAGCGCCCCGTCTCCACCTCGTATACGTAAGCTGTAATCGGGATGTTTTTGGGGATCAACGGATGCTGCCGTAGCGCCTCCGCCTGAGCCAGGGCGGCTTGATCAATGTCGGTCTGCATCTTCCACCAGTCATGGATGGCCTCCCGCGGCAGACGCAGCGCCGGCAGCAGCGGATCCAGCGGGATCTGCGTCAGGTCCAGACCGGTCTTCTCCTCCACGGCGCGCGTCACCGCATCCGGCGGGGCCGAAAGCATGCCGCATTCGGTGTGGTTGACGATGATGATCTCCTGCGTCTGGAAGAAATGCAGCGTCAGCGCGGCGCTGCGGATCACATCATCCGTTACAAAGCCGCCCGCGTTGCGAAAGATGTGCGCATCCCCCGGCTCCAGACCCAGAACCTGTTCGATCGGAACGCGCTCATCCATGCAGGTGAGAACGAACAGCCGCTTGTTGTTCGGGATTCCCTTGTTGCGGCGGAGAACCCAGTCCTGCCACTCACTGACTCGCTTCTCGATGGATTCATAGTGGTAAGCCATAGCGCCTCCAAATGGATATTCTCGATCAAGTTTATCATGTATGGCCCCGTTTGTCCACCCAATTCTCTCTTTGGCGCCAGCCCCGTCTGGACCCAGGCTCAGGGGCCTACCCTGACATCGGGGGAATGCATGGACGGAATATGACTCACGTCTGATTGGCCGGGGTCTGCCGCACCCGGGGCGGCCGCGCCTCAACGGCTGTCCGCCAACAGCGAGGCGATGTAATCGGCAGCCGATTGGTCCTTGCCGATCACCGCAAACAGGCGTTCGGCCGCGTTGCTCAGGTGCGCGGCCATGAGTTCCGCGGCCCGGTCCGCATCCCTGTCGAACACCGCTTCCAGAACTTGATTGTGCTCCCGGACGATCTCTTCAATCACCGCAGGACGATTCACCGCCCGCTTGATCCACATCTCCAGCAAGCCGCGCATCCCGTTGATGAAATGGACCAGCACGCTGTTATGGCTGGCTCGCGCCAGCAACACGTGGTATTGCAAGTCGTACCGGGACGCCTTCGGCGGCTCGGAGATCGCTCCGCTCATGCGCTGCATCACCGCGACTAACTCCCGGCGGTCGGATTCCTGGTAGCGCTCCGCCGCCAGCCGGACCGCCTGGACTTCCAGGATCCGCCGCGCCTCGATCACCTCGTAGACTCGCGAGCGCTGCACCAACAGCCCCAGGCCGAGCAACCGGTCCACGGCCGCATCCTCGACCGGGGCGACGTAGGTTCCCGACCCCTGCCGCGGCTGGATGGCGCCGACGAAGCTCAGCGAGCGCAGCGCTTCACGCACCGTCGAACGCCCCACTCCCAGCCTCTGACAAAGCTCGCGTTCCGTGGGCAGCCGGGATCCCGGCTCGGCGGCCGCGATCAGACGCGCCAGCCGCGAGGTGGTCTCCAGGTGCAGATCGTGCCGCAAAATAGGCCGGATGATGCCGGCGGCGCTCTTCGCCGGGCGCCTCAGGCGGGGTTTCCTTTCCGGTAGCGATGCTTCGCCCAACTCGCCGATGCCTTTCATTGTACTTGAGCAGGCGGCAGCCACAACCCCACGCCCTGCTGGACCGTCCCGTTCCCCAACGGCTCAACCGACATCCGCCGCCCCCGACCCAGCCGCGGGCCGACTTCGAGTCACCGCGCCGAATCAAACAGAATGGCAGAACAATGTTTTATTTGACGCTGGATCGCCCAAGCCGCTCACCCGCCCCTCGGCCAGTTTCCTGCCCCGCGCCGGATAGGCCCTCTCCGACTCTGCCGCTCCGCCTGCCCCATCCGCGCCGAGCGCCCAACGCCCTTCGCTCTCGCCTCCGCGGCCCTACCGCGATGCGCGCTACCTCCCCTCGCCGCTTCCGCGACTGGTCCTGGCAGGGCGACATGAGGCTTCTTGCTCGCCAACCCGCTTGCCCGCCGCCTGAATTTCCTTCATAATGACCCCAAGCGGAGCCCCGCCATGCCCAAGCCTTTCGACTTCGGAGAGATCCACCTGGAGGCCGAACCGGCATCTCAGACCGCCACGCTGCCGGAATCCGACACTCCCTTCCGCATCCTCATCCTTGGCGATTTCACGGGACGCACCAACCGCGGACTGCACGAAACCGGCGCTCGATTGGCCGAACGGCGCACTCGGCAGATTGACCGCGATAACTTCGACGCCGTCCTCGGGGCCTTTGCACCCGCGCTTCAACTGGGCCCTCACATCGCGTGGCGCTTCCGCGAGCTCGACGATTTCCACCCCGACCGCCTCTACGCCGGCCTGGAGATTTTCGAGCGGTTGCGCGAGACGCGCCGCAAGCTGGCCGACCCGCAAACCTTTTTCGAAGCCGCTTCAAATCTGGGAGTTCAACCCCGCGCCCCCTCCGCGCCGGAGGTAGCCGAGCTTGCCTCCGGCAGCTTGCTCGACCGCGTGCTGGAAGCCTCTGAGAGCCGCACAGGCGCGGCCCGCGCTCCGGATCCCCTGGCCGAGTACGTGCGCCGCATCGTCGCCCCTTACGTTCAGCCCAGCCCTCACCCCAAGCAAAAAGAACTGCTGGCGCAAGTGGACGAAGCCATCGGCGGCTTGATGCGCGCTCTCCTGCACCAACCTGACTTTCAGGCGCTGGAGGCGGCCTGGCGCGGCGTATTCTTCCTGGTTCGACGCTTGGAAACCAACGGGCGCCTGAGCATCCATCTTCTGGATGTCTCCAAGCAGGAGCTGCTGGCGGATCTGAGCTCCGGAGAGCTGGTTGAGAGCGGGCTGTATCGCGTGCTGGTCGAGCAGACCATCGGCACGCTGGGCGGGCGGGCCTGGTCGGTCGTGGCCGGGAACTACGTCTTTAAACCGACCGCCGAAGACCTGCGCCTGCTCAGCCGCTTGGCGAAGCTGGCATCTCAAGCCGGCGCGCCGTTTTTGGCTGAGGCCGACGCGGAGTTCGCGGAGGCCGAAGGCCTCCAGGCCTGGGACCAGTTGCGCGCCATGCCGGAAGCCGCCTGGATCGGCCTCGCCCTGCCGCGCTTCCTCCTGCGCCTGCCTTACGGCCGCCGCACCGATCCCATCGAGAGCTTTGACTTCGAGGAGATGCCCGCCGCGCCTCAGCATCCCTGGTATCTGTGGGGCAATCCCGCCTTCGCCTGCGCCTGCTTGTTGGGCCGCGCTTTTCAAAACTGGGGATGGGACATGCGCCCCGGAATGATCCAGGAAATTGACGGCCTGCCCGCCCACTTCTACGAAGAGGAAGGCGAAACCAGGATGAAGCCGTGCGCGGAGTTGCTGCTCACAGCCGCGGCGGTGGAACAAATCCTCGAGATGGGCTTCATGCCGCTGATCTCGATGAAGAACCGCGATGTGGTGCGCCTGGCGCGCTTCCAATCCATTGCGCGACCGCCGCGGCCCCTGGCCGGCCCCTGGCGGTGCTGAAGCTCCCTCCGGTCCGCGCTGCGCGGCGCCGGGTTTTGTGTCAGAATAGTCCTGTTGCCAGCCTCATGAGTCACCCCGAAGCGGAAACCCCTGAGCGGGATGAACCCGCCTCCCCAGCCTCCGACGTATCCTTCGCCGAGCTGCTCTCCGAATTCGAGCAGGCCCACCGGCACGTGCCCGACGGCCCCGGCGAGTCTCGCCTGGGACAAGTCGTCGCCGTCTCCGGTGACGCCGTGGTTGTGGACGTCGGATTGAAGATCGAGGGCATGCTGCCGGCCGACGATCTGCGCGACGCCTCCGGCCGCCTGACCGTTCAGCCCGGCGACCAACTACGCGTAGCCATCAAGGGTCGCGATCCGGAAGGATATTACCTGCTCTCCCTCATCAAGGTCGAGCGGCCCAAAGATTGGGCCTCGCTCGAAAAGGCCTTCGCCGAGAAGCGCGCCATCGCAGGCGTCGTCACCGGCCAGGTCAAAGGCGGCTTTACCGTGGATATCGGCGTGCGCGCCTTCTTGCCTGCCTCGCGCAGCGGCGTCAAAGAGGCCTCCGAGATGGAGAAGCTGGTGGGCCAGGAGATCGCCTGCAAGATCATCGAGCTGGATGTCTCCAGGGAAGACGTGGTCGTGGATCGCCGCGTGGTGCTCGAAGAGGAAGAAGCCCGGGCGCGGCGGCAGGCCTTCGAAGCCCTCCAGGAAGGCGCCATCGTGCGCGGGGTGGTCCGCAGCGGCACGGACTTCGGAGCCTTCGTGGACCTGGGCGGCGTGGACGGCTTGTTGCACGTCTCCGACATGTCCTGGGGACGGGTGCGCAAGCCGGCGGATTTGCTCAAGCCGGGCGATCAGATCGAGGTGAAGATTCTCAAAGTGGACCCGGCTTCCGAGCGCGTGTCGCTGGGCCTGAAGCAGCTCACCCCCGAGCCCTGGTCTCTGGCCGAAGAGAAGTACAAGCCCGGCGATCGCGTCCGCGGGGTGGTCGTCCGGCTGGCCGATTTCGGCGCTTTCGTCGAGCTCGAGCCCGGCGTAGAAGGCCTGATCCATCTCTCCGATCTTTCCTGGTCGCGCAAGGTTCGCAAGCCGGCGGACCTGCTCAAGGCGGGGGACGTCGTGGAGGCCGTTGTGCTTCAGGTGAACGCCGCCGAACGCCGTATCGCGCTGAGCTTGAAGCAGGCCCTCGGCGACCCCTGGGAGCAGGCCGAGCGTGACTTTCCCCCGGGCAGCGTGGTCGAGGGACGCGTCACCAGCCTGGCGAAGTTCGGAGCCTTCGTCGAGATCCGCGAAGGCGTCGAGGGCATGATCCACATCGGCGACATAACAGCGGAAAAACGTTTGGAACATCCGCGGGAGGTTTTGAAGGTCGGGGATACGGTGCGCGCCCAGGTCCTGGAAGTGGACCGCACGCGGCGCCGCTTGCGGCTGGGCATCAAGCAGCTTCAACCCACCACGGCCGATGAGTACATCGCCGAACACCGAATCGGCGACCTGGTAACCGGGCGAGTGGTCGAGGTGGGCGGCGGCGAGGCCCGCGTGCAGGTGGCCGATGGGGTGTTCGCCGCTTGCCGGCTGCCGCAAACCCGCCGCGACCGCGGAACCGCGGAAAACCCGGCGCTCGACCTCGGCGCCCTCACCGCCATGCTGGCCGCTAAGTGGAAGCACGGCCGAGCCCTGCCCGGCGCAGAGGTCGAACCCGCACGGCCCGGCCAGATCCGAAGCTTCCGGATCGTCGCGCTCGATGCGGGCGCCAAGCGGATCGAGCTGGAGCTGGCCGGCTGAGCTGCCGGTCCGACCGCAAATCTGTAGCTTTCCCTGTTACCCTTTGCCGGTTCCTCCGTCTGAATGGACAGGGTGACGCCTCAGCCAGAGCCCGCTCCGGCGGTAGATGCGGCGCAAGGCGTCGGTCTCGAAGAAGCGCTCCTGATCCGCGCCGCACAGCGCGGCGATCAGGAAGCCTTTGAGCGGCTGGTCCGCATCTACGACCGCAGTGTGCTCCGGCTGGCGCTGAACCTGTTGCGGTCCGCCGAGGATGCGCAGGAAGTCTACCAGGAAACTTTTCTGCGGGTTTACAGGAACCTGCACTCGTTTCGGTCGGACTCCAACTTTTCCACCTGGCTGTACCGGATCGTAACCAACGTCTGCGTGGATTACCTGCGCAAGCGGAAGGTGCGACGAGAGGAGCCGGCGATGGTCGACACGGCAGAGGGGATGCGAGATCGGCTGGAGAGTCTGCCCGAGCCGGCGCCGTACAGCAACCCTCAGCGGGCGCTCGAAAACCAGCATTTGAGGATCGGCCTGGAGCGGGCGCTCGAAAGCCTGACGCCGCGCGAGCGCATGGTCTTCGAACTGCGCCATTACCAGGGCCTACGGCTCAAGAAAATCGCTGAATTGCTCGACAGCACCGAAGAAGCCGTCAAGACCTGCCTGTTCCGCGCGACGCAGAAAATGCGGGCCGCCCTGAAGGATTATTTATGAACCGGGTTCCAGTGTTGCTTGCGCGAGTCGGCGGCGTTGCAGCCCCGGCCGCCCTGGGAGGTGAGGCATGACTTGCGAGGAAGTCCGGAAGGCGCTGTCTCTATTCCTTTACGGCGAGCTGTCGCTCGAGCAGGAGCAGTCCTTTCAGGATCACCTCGACGGCTGCGCATCCTGCCGCCAGGCGCTGGATGAGGAAAGAGCGCTCCATGAGGCCCTTGATGCCAGCGCCCTGGAGCCTTCGGCCGAGTTGCTCCGGGCCTGCCGTCGCGAGCTGCGACTGCGCCTCGGACTTGAGCCGCAGCCACGGAGCCTGGCAGCCCGGCTTCGCGCCTGGTTCTCACCGCGCGCCGGCTTCCTCGGCTTTCTGCCCCGGCCGGCGACAGCCGTGGCGTTAATCGCACTCGGCTTTTTCGGTGCACGCTGGATGGGCCGTACTCCCCCTAGCGCGCCTGCCGACATCCCTGCCGAGAGGCAGATCGCCAGCATCCGTTTCCTCGAGCCTGACCCGCGCGGCGGCGTTCGGATTGCCGTCGAGGAGACTCGCCGCCGCATCATCACCGGACGCCCCGAAGACGAAGCCATTCAGCGCCTCTTGTTGGCCGCCGCGCGTGAGGCGGCCGACCCCGGCCTGCGGCTGGAGTCCGTGGAGCTGCTGGGTTCTCGCGCCGACCACCAGGCGGTGCGGAGCGCCTTGTTGGAGGCGATCCAAAGCGACCCCAACCCCGGCGTGCGCTTGAAGGCTCTGGAGGCGCTGAAACCTTTCGCCTCCGACCCGGAGGTCCGCCAGACGCTGGCGCGCGTCTTGCTCGAGGATCAGAACCCCGGCGTGCGCATCCAGATCATTGACCTGCTGGTGCAACAGCCGCCGCAGCAAACCCTGGTCGGATTGTTGCAGGAGTTGCTGAACAAAGAGCAGAACAGCTACGTGCGCCTGCGAACCCAGCAGGCGCTCGAAGCGCTGAACGCCTCAGTGGGGACCTTCTGATGAGAGCCGCAGCCTGGCCCCTGCTGCTCGCGGTAACGGCCGCATGGCCGCAAGATGAAACCGAGATCTCGCGCCAGGGCCGATACTGGGTGCAGATCGTCAGCGGCGCCGCCCCTGTTGACAAGGCCGGAAGGCTCAGGGTAGCCTCGCGTGGCCCGATTAGTTTGCGCGGCGAAGAGCGTTCCGATGTGGCCTACGCGCTGACCAAGCGCGTCAAAGCCGACTCTGAGGACTCTGCGCGCCGCCTGCTCCGGCAGTTCGTTCTGGAGACGGCGCGCCGCGGCGTCGAGACCGAACTTCGCCTGCGCCTCCCCCGGGAGGATGCCGAGGCCCAGTTGCGCCTGCGCGTGCCCAGCGCCTTGCGGGAGGTCGTGCTGATTTCCCAGGGCGGCGGCTTGGAGGCGGAAAACCTCCGGGGCGCTCTGCGAGCCGAAACCGGCGGTGGCCACATCCGCCTGGATGGCATCCAGGGAGCGGTCACCGTGCGCACCGGCGGCGGCAATGTCCGCCTGGGCAAAATCGGCGGCCCGGTCGGTTGCGTCGCCGGGGGTGGGTCGGTGACCGCCGACTGGCTGGAGCAGGAAGCCGAGCTGGCGACCGCCGGCGGTGAAATCGTGGTCCGTCGCGCCCACGGCCCCCTGCGCCTCACCACCGGCGGCGGCAACATCCGTGTGGAGCGCGCCCGTTCCGTCACTGCGACGACCGGCGGCGGTTTGATTGACGTGCTGGAGGCTGACGGGCCGGTGGTCGCAGAAGCAGCGGCCGGCGCCGTGAAGGTTCGCGCGGCGCGCAGCCTGCGCGTCAGTTCAGGAGCCGGCGCCATTCACCTGGAAGGGGTTTCCGGCGGCGTACACGCTGCCACCGGCCGCGGCAACATCGTAGCCGCCCTGGCGCCTCTGCGCGCGCTGGAAGAGTCCTGGCTCAGCACCGAAGCAGGTGACATTACGGTTTTCATTCCGTCTAATCTGGCGGTGACCATCCAGGCCCTCAACTCACCGGATCGTCCCGGGAGGATCCTGTCGGATTTCCCCGAGGTCCAGCCTCGTCGCGAGGCAGGCCGATGGCAGGCCCGCGGCTCGCTGAACGGCGGAGGCCCCCTGCTGCGGCTGGCGGCCTCGGGCGGGACGATCTACCTGAAGAGGAGCGAGGGCTCGGGGGTCAGCCGGCCGAAGTGAGAGATTCAACCACCCGACGCCCGGAACAGAGCCGACCGGGCGAGGGGAAGAGGGGAGATTTCGCCATGAAAACAATAAGCGCCATTTTTGTTCTGGCCATTTTCATCGCCTCGGCGACCGCGCAACCGACACCGCCGCTGCCGCTGCATCCGTCCGCCTGGATGCAACCCGCGCCGCCGCCGCAGCCCATGCCCTTGCTGCCGCCGGCCCCGCCTGAGCCGCCTCCGTTGCCCGAGCCGTGGGCCGCCCCTGAATGGGCTCAGCCTGCTGTGAGCCGGGGCTATCTGGGCATCGGCGTCGCCGAGATTGACGCCGAGCGCGCCAAAGCCCTCAAACTGGCCGAAGAGCGCGGGGTGGAGATCACGCGCGTCGAGCCTGACAGCCCCGCCGACAAGGCGGGCCTCAAACAAGGCGACGTGGTGCTGGAATACAACGGGCAGCGCGTCGAAGGCACGGAGCAGTTCGTGCGGCTGGTGCGCGAGACCCCGCCCGGACGCAAGGTCACCCTGCTCATCAGCCGCAACGGCGTCACGCAAACCGTGACCGCGGTCACCGGCAAGCGCCAGGCGCGCGAGTGGCCGCTGGGCCCGGAATTCCAGCGCCAGATGGAGCGCCTGCGTGAGAACCTGCGCGACATGCAAATTCACATCGAGGCGACTCCGCGTGTGTTCATGTCCTGGCGCAGCTCCGTTCTGGGCGTGGAGGCCGAGTCGCTCAGCGAACAGTTGGCCGAGTTTTTCGGCGTCAAGGAAGGCGTCCTGGTGCGCTCGGTGATGAAGGGCACGCCCGCAGAAAAGGCGGGGCTCAAAGCCGGAGACGTGATCACCAAGGTGGACGGGGAGCCGGTGCGCACGCCTTCGCAAGTCGCCAATCGTCTGCGCAAAGCGCGCGAGAAGGGGACAGTCGCACTCACCGTGGTGCGCAACCGCCAGGAAATGAACGTGACGGTGACCCTGGAGGAGCCGCGCCGCGGGACGCGCGAGACCCTGCCGCGACCACGGACCATTGTGGATCAACGCGGCATGCGCATCTGATTCCGGAGCTACGGCGGTCGACCTGCGCGGCCGCGGCTCCGGAAGCGGCGCGCGGCCGCGTCAGGAACGCCGCTGGGCCAGCGCCGCCGGGTCAATGCGTCGGGGGCCGAACTCGACCATGTGCGCCGGGCAGCCGTCCATCATCAGTTTGAAATTCTCGATGAAGCGCGCCGCCAGCGCATCGTACTTGCGGTAGTATTCCTCGCGGTTGCTCCAAGCGCCGGCGGGATTCAGCAGTTCGCTGGGAACGCCCGGACAGAACTTGGGAACTTCGAAGCCGAAAACAGGATCCTGGTCGTACTCGACCTGATCCAGCCGGTTGTTCACAGCGTTATTCAGCAAAGTGCGCGTGTGTTGGATCGAGATGCGTTTGCCGACCCCGAACGGTCCGCCGGTCCACCCCGTGTTCACCAACCAGACGCGCGCCCCGTGTTTGATGATCTTGGCCTTGAGCATCTCGGCGTAGACGTACGGGTGGTGAACCATGAACGGACCGCCGAAGCAGGCCGAAAACGTCAGTTGGGGCTCGATGCCCAGCCCGATTTCCGTACCCGCGATTTTACTGGTGTAGCCCGAGATGAAGTGGTAGATGGCTTGATCGGGCGTCAGGCGGGCGATGGGAGGCATCAAGCCGGTCGCATCGCACGTCAGAAAAATCACGTTCCGGGGATGGCCCGCCATCTTGGGCGGCCAGTAATTCTCGATGAAGCTCAGCGGATACGCGCCCCGGGTGTTCTCCGTGATCCGATCGTCGTCGAGATCCAACCTGCGAGTCACCGGATCGTACACCACGTTTTCCAGGATCGTGCCGAACCGTCGCGTGGTGGCGTAAATCTGAGGTTCGGCCTCGGGCGAAAGCCGGATGACTTTGGCGTAGCAGCCGTCCTCGAAGTTGAAAATGCCGTTTTCGGTCCACCCATGTTCGTCATCACCGATCAAATGGCGGCTGGGGTCGGCCGAGAGAGACGTCTTGCCGGTGCCCGAAAGTCCGAAGAAGATGGCCACGTCGCCCTCGTCGCCCACGTTGGCTGAGCAGTGCATGGGCAACACGCCCCGCAACGGCAGGAGAAAGTTTAACACTGTAAAAATGGTCTTCTTGATCTCGCCGCCGTAAGCCGTGCCTCCGATGATGGCCAGGCGCCGGGCGAAATTCAGCACGATGAAGGTCTCCGAGCGCGTGGCGTCAGTGCTGGGCGAGGCCTTGAAGCCCGGCGCCGCAATGACGGTGAACTCCGGCACGTGCTTCTTCATCTGTTCGCGGGTGTGCAACCTCATGAACATGGTGCGGGCGAACAGACTGTGCCAGGCGTACTGCGTCACGATGCGGATGGGCATGCGGTAGTCCGGATCGTTGCCCACGTAGCAATCCTGCACGAACACATCGCGCCCTTGCAGGTAACCGGCCAGGCGCGCCATGAGAGCGCTGAAGCGATCCGGGTTGAAGGGGCGGTTGTACTGACCCCACCAGATGCGGTCTTCGGTGGTCTGCTCGCGGACGATGAACTTGTCGGCCGCGGCGCGTGCGGTGTGCTTGCCGGTAGAGACCACCAGCGGCCCCATGTGGCAGATGACGCCCTCGGAGCGAAGAACCGCCTCTTCGTAGAGCGCGGCCGTGGGCAGGTTCCAATAGACGCGACCCAGGTGCGTCAGGCCGTGGTTTTCGAGCCCATAGTCGCTGGCGTTTTCGGCGGCCTGGCGCGAGGCGGGGGAGACCAGCTCACGATCCGGCGTCATAGCCGGTCCCTCAGTGGCGCGCCGGCCGGAACCGGCTTGCAGCTTTCCGGATCCTGCGCCGGGAACTCGTAGCGGTTGATCGGGTTCGTGCTGTTGAAGAAAAAGCGGTCGTAAGTGTCATCCATCATGAACGGGCGATTTGTCCTCGCAAGGAAACCAACAGGCGCGACAGGGGAGGCGCGTGGAGACATGATGCTCGAAGAATTGCTCAGGTACCGGATGAGGGCCCGGGTGTAAGGCCCCTCGGCTGCAGCGATGCCCACGCTCGCGGATAGCAAACTGCCGTCCTCGGGGATCACCGGCTCGGGTACGCCGCCGGCCTGGTGAACCACCGGTCGGCCCTTGTCTCGCAAGACGGGTGCGGTTTCGTTGAGATTCCGTCTCACGGTATCCGATACGGTACGCGTAAACGGACTGGTCACGGAGGTGTTCCTTCCTCGTGGTCGGGGCGGAGCGGCCGGGGCGGCCCGGCAAACCGCCGCAGTGCGGCTCCGTACGCGGGCCCCCGGTCGGTGCGCCCGCGTATTACTTCAAGTATAGAGGAGACCGGGTGCGGGAGCAAAACGGCGCGCGCCGCGGCTTTTCCGGCGAATCGCGGCCGGCGCGACGGCTCGATTATACTGTCGGCGGGTCAGGTGTTGAGCGCACTGCTGATCGGCAGCCTGCTGGCGCAAACCACGAGCGTCGAACGTCTGGCTGCGGCGGGAAGAGTTTGGGCGGCGGTGAAGTACTTCCATCCCTGGCTGGCGTGGCAGCCTGTGGATTGGGATGCCGCGCTGATCCGGGTTGCGCCCCAGCTCTTGAGAGCGGAGACGCGCGAAGAATACGCCGCGGCGATCGGGGCGATGCTGGAAAGCCTGGGCGACCCGGCCACGCGCGTGGTGGAGCGGCGGCGGCAACCGGCGCCTCCGGGCCCTCTGCTACGCACCACCGACGACGGGACTCTGATCCTTACGATCCACCCTGCGACGCTGGGGCGTGGTCCGCAGGCCCGGGATGCGCTCCTCCAGGCGGCCCGGCGGCTGGCGGACGCGCGAGCCGTGGTCTTCGATCTGCGCCGCCACGGCGACTGGAGCGATCGCGATCCGGCGGCCATCGGCCTGGCGTTCCTGGGCGGCCTGAATCATGAGCTTCAGTTCGTCGCGCTCAAAGCGCCGGGGCACCGTTCCCGCATGTACTCGGGGCTGCCGGCCTCCGCTCCGGGCGGCAGCATGTTCTACCACTCGGCGTACTACGTCCGCGACGGCGCGGCGCTGGAGGCGCGCCGCGGCGTGCGACGCAAAGCGGTGGTGTTCCTTGTGGACGAGTCTTCGTGCCTGCCGCCGATCGCTGCCGCGCTACACGCTGCGGGCCAGGCCAGGATCGTGGCGCAGGGCGGCGCGAGCGATGCCTGTCTGGTAGAGCGCTACACCATGGATCTGCCGGAAGGCCTCGAGGTTCGGCTGCGAGTCAGCGAGCTGGTCTACGACGACGGCACAACGGGAATCACGCCGGACCTCATCGTATCCGCGGATGAGCCGGAACAAGCGCTCGAGGCGGCCCTGGATGTGGCGCGGCGTCCGCAGACCGCCTCAGCGTCGCGGGTGAAACTTCCGCCCTACGCAACGCCACCCGCAGAAAGAGTTTATGCGGCGCCGGAGTATCCGCCGCCGGAGCTGCGACTGCTGGCGGCCTTCCGGATCTGGAGCGCGTTCCGGTACTTCTTCGCCTATCGCGAACTGATGTCGGAAGACTGGGATCGGGTGTTCGAGAAATGTTTGCCGGGACTGCTGCGAGCCGCCGACGCGCGCCAGTACGCGCTGGCGGTAGCGGAATTGGTGGCCCACTCCGGAGACTCCCACGCCGCCGTGGAAAGCCGCGCCCTGGCGCAGTATTTCGGGACGGCCACGGTGGCGGTGCGGACGCGCATGATCGAAGGCCGGCCGGTGATCACGCAGATTCTCGACGATGCGGCCGTGCGGCGCGCGGGCCTGGCGGTCGGCGACGTCGTCCTCGAGGTGGACGGCGAGGCGGCCGAGGTACGCCGGGAACGCCTGGGCCGGTATCTGGCGGCTTCGACGCCGCAGTCGCTGGATCACCTGGTGATGCAGCGGTGGATGAACGGCGCGCCGGGTTCGGAAGCGATTCTGAAGGTGCGGGACGCGGGCGGCCAGGTCCGCGTCGTCCGATTGCGGCGCTCGACAGCATACCAAGGCCGGCCCTGGCGAAGCTGCCCGGTCATCCAGATTCTGGCCGAGGAAATCGGGTACGTAGACCTGGAGAGACTGCCTCCCGAGCGAGTCGAGGAGATGTTCGAGCGACTGCGCGGCACGCGGGCCATCATCTTCGACTTGCGCGGCTATCCGCAGGGCACGGCGTGGCGCATCGCGCCCCGCCTGACGGATCGAAGACAGGTGCCGGCAGCGCTTTTTCGCCGGCCGCTGGGGTTCTTTGCCGAAGGCCGTTCGGGCGACACTCAGACGCTGGGGGCGGGTTGGGACTTCCTTCAGTACCTGCCCGAGTCCGATGGGTGGAAGTACCGCGGCCAGACGATCGCGTTGATTGACGAGCGAGCGATGAGTCAGGCCGAACACGCGGGGCTGTTCTTGCGGGCCGCTAATGGAACTGCCTTCATCGGCAGCCGCACGGCGGGGGCCAATGGGGACGTGGCGCGCTTCACCATCCCGGGCGGCATCAGCATCGCCTTCTCAGGCCAGCAGGTGCGCCATCCCAATGGGGCGCCCTTGCAGCGCGTGGGGCTGATCCCGGATCTTGAGGTCAAACCCACGGTGGCAGGCATCCGCGCGGGCCGCGACGAGGTGCTCGAGAAGGCGCTGGAATACCTGGGAGCCCGCCAGATCCGAGTTTCCCAAGCGGGTGAAGCGCGATGAGACTCACGCGGCTTTCGCGGCGCCGGCGGCCGCCGGAATCCGGCGGACGAGGTCCGCCAGTTCATCGCGGTTGGCCGGCCCGATGGTGAAGCAATCCACGCACTCCTGAGCCAAGGCGAAGCGCAGGGCTTCGTCCACGCGGTCGCGCAGCAGGCCCTCGCCCAGGATTTTCATGCCGATTACGCCGCGTCCTGCGGCCTTCATCCGACGCAGCACAGGGAGCACCGCGGGCGGCTCGGCATCCATGTTCACGCCGGCGAAATTGATGCGAGCCAGGACCACACGAACCCAGGGCGTGTTGGCCGCGGTCTCCAGGGCCTCGAGCGAGTGACAGGAGACGCCGTAGGTGCGCACGATACCCTTTTCATGGGCCTCAGCCAGCACTTCCATCGCGCCCCTCCGTTCTTCGGGCCAGGTGGGAGTGCGTACGGCGTGGAGCAAGACGATATCGAGGTAATCGGTGTCGAGTTCCTTGCGGAAGCGATCCAGTTCGGCACGCATGAGTTCGGCGGTGCGCACTCCACTCTTGGTCAGGATGGTGACCTTCTCGCGCGGCACGCGCTTGAGCGCTTCCCGGACGTGGGGATGGGTTTGATAGGAGGCCGCCGTATCCCAGAAGAACAGTCCCTGATCGTAGCCGAAATGCAGCATGTCGGCCAGTCCTTGAAGGCCCAGTTGCCGCTGAATGCTGCCCCCTTTGGTCCCGGTGCCGATAGCCATGCGCGCCAGTCGAATCTTGTCGGGGCCGAGGTGCAGGACGTCGGCCGCCCTGGGGGCCGCGCTGCGCGCCGGGGAGACCGGGCCGAAAGCGGTCATCGCGCCGACGGCGCCCATCGTGGTGCGAAGAAATTCGCGTCGTCTCATCGTCATCCTCTCAGCGCCTCCTTTGCTCAGCAGGCGTGTCTCGATTATATTCGGTTACGCAGGGCGCGCGCCCTGTCGGGCCGCCGCCCGCTATACTGAGTAATCCATGCCGAGCCAGCCGCCTGCCGGAGGGATTCGCTACCGCGATGCGGGCGTGGATATCGAGGAAGCCGACCGCGCCGTCGCCGAGGTGCGCAAGCTGGCGGCGAGCACGTTCGGGCGCGGCGTGCTGGCGGGCATCGGCAGCTTCGGGGCCGCCTACGCTCTTTCCGGTTACCGCCGGCCGGTGCTGGTTTCATCGGCCGACGGCGTGGGCACCAAACTCAAAGTGGCGTTCTTGACCGGGCGACACGATACGGTCGGCGAAGATCTGGTCAATCACTGCGTCAACGACATCGGCGTTCTGGGCGCGCGTCCGTTGTTCTTCCTGGATTACTTCGCCACCGGGAAGCTGGACGCCGCCGTGGCCCGTCAGGTGGTCGCGGGGCTGGCGCGCGGTTGCCGGCAAAACGGCTGCGCGCTGATCGGCGGCGAGACGGCGGAAATGCCCGGCTTCTATGCCCCGGGGGAGTACGATCTGGCCGGCTTCATCGTAGGCGCGGTGGAACGGTCGCGGTTGGTAACCGGAAGCCGAATCCGCGAGGGCGATCTTCTGATCGGGCTGCCTTCCACCGGCCTGCACACCAACGGCTACTCGCTGGCGCGGAAGCTTCTGTTCGAAGTGGCAGGACATACTGTCGAGAGCTATTTGCCCGAGCTGGGCTGCACGGTCGGCGAGGAGCTGCTGAAAGTGCACCGGAGCTATTTGCCGGTTCTGATGGCGCTGCATCAGCGGGGGCTGCTCCGGGGCGTGGCGCATATCACCGGCGGCGGCATCACGGAAAACACACCGCGGATGCTGCCTGAGGGGCTGGCCGCCGAGGTGGACACGGCCTCCTGGAATCCTCCGCCGATCTTCGAATTGCTGCGCCGCATCGGGCGGATCCCGGAAGACGACTGGCGGAGGACGTTCAACCTCGGCGTGGGCATGATCGTGGCGATTGCCCGGCGGCGCTACCCGGAGGCCGCCCGGCTGCTGGATCGCATGGGAGAGGCGCACTGGGTCATCGGCCGCGTGGTTCGCCGGCCGCGCGGCCGGGATTCGCGAGTACTTTACCGATGAAGAAACGACTCGGCATCTTGCTTTCCGGACGCGGCTCGAACTTCGAGGCCATCGCCGACAACATCGCGGCGGGTCGGCTGGACGCTGAAATCGCGATCGTCATCTCTAACCGGCCGGAAGCGCGCGGGCTGGAGATCGCGCGGCAGCGCGGGCTGAACGCGGTCTGCATTCCCTCGAAGGGCCTGGACCGCGAGACCTACGACCGCATGGTGGTCGAGGAGCTGCGCCGCGCGCGCGTGGATCTGGTCTGCCTGGCAGGCTTTATGCGGCTGCTGAGCGCCTACTTCGTGCGCGAGTTTCCCTTCCAGATCCTCAACATTCACCCCTCCCTGCTGCCCGCCTTCCCCGGATTGGACGCGCAGCATCAGGCGCTCGAGCACGGCGTCAAGATCAGCGGCTGCACGGTGCACTTTGTGGACGAGTACCTGGACCACGGCCCGATCATCATTCAGGCCGCGGTTCCGGTGCTGGAGGATGACACGGTGGAGACGCTCTCGGCCCGCATTCTTAAAGAAGAACACCGCATTTACACCGAGGCCATCCGGATCGTGCTTTCGGGGCGCTGGCGCATCGAGGGCCGGCGCGTGCGAATTCTGCCGGAGTGAGCGCGGCCGCACCGGCCGCACGAAACAGGAAGCGATAACCGGCGACGGCTGGAGTGGAACCGCGGCGGGGAGCCCGCATTCAGAGGGCTTCCAGGATCAGGCACTTCAGATAGTGCGTCTCGGGGACGGTGAGCAGGATGGGATGATCGCGGGCCTGAGTGCGGCGCTCCAGCACACGCACGATGCGCCCGGCGTCCAGCGCCGCGGAGGCCACGATTTCTAACAGCATGGCCTCGCTGAGGTGCTGCGAGCAAGAGCAGGAGACCAGGATGCCGCCGGGTTCGAGCAGCTTCAGGGCTCGCAGGTTGATTTCCTTATAGCCGCGAGCCGCGCCTTCCAGACTGGCTCGGGAGCGGGCGAAAGCCGGCGGGTCCAGCACGATCATGGAAAAACGGCGGCGGGCCGCGTCATAACCCGCCAACAGGTCGAAGACATCGGCCTGTCGGAAGCGCACGTTGGTCAGTCCGTTGGCCTGCGAGGCTGCCTCCGCCAGCTCGAGCGCTGAAGCCGAGCTGTCCACGGCTTCGACTGACTCGCAGCGGGCGGCCAGGTGCAGGGCGAAGCCTCCGGTCGAGGTGAAGCAATCCAGGGCGCGGCCGCGGGCGTAGGCGGTCGCAGCCCGGTAGTTCTCGCGCTGATCCAGGAAGGCTCCGGTCTTCTGACCGCGCCACAGGTCGGCTTGAAAACGCAGCCCGTGGACAGTGAACCAGACGCGCTCGGGTACGTCGCCGTCCAAGACGCCGACGCGCGAAGGCAGTTGCTCCTTGCGGCGCACGGGTGCGTCGTTGCGCTCGAGGATGCCGCGGGGAGCGAGCAGCTCTTTGAGAATCGCGACCAGATCGGCCTGGAGGCGATCCATGCCCTGGCTGAGGGTCTGGATAACAATGTAGTCGGCGTAGCGGTCCACGATGAGGGCGGGCAGCAGGTCGCCCTCGCCGTAGACCAGCCGATAGGCGTCCGAGTCGGCGACCACGCGGCGGCGGAGTTCGAGGGCGGCGGTGAGGCGGGCGCGCAGGAAATCGCGGTCCACGGGGCGTGCTTCGCGCGCCAGAAAGCGCAGTGAGATCTGGGAAGCGGCGGAATAGTGAGCCACCCCGAGCGAGCGCCCCTGAGGGTCGAGGACCTGAACAGCTTCTCCCGGCTGCGCTGCGCCGGGATCCTCCACGTCAGAGGCGAAGATCCAGAGGTGGCCCGAACGAATGCGGTCCGCGCCTTTGCGGGTGACGCGGACCGCGGTCATAAAGGATCAGAGCGGGCGCGGAATGGCGAGGGCCTGGAGCCGGCGGATGCGGTCTTCGATGGGCGGGTGGGTCGAGAACAGGCGCATGAGGCCGCCGCCTCCGAAGGGCATGACGATGAACATATGGGCGGTAGCGGGTGAAGCGTCCATCGGGATGCGGCGCGAGAAAGCATCCAGTTTTTTGAGTGCGGAAGCCAGCCCCCAGGGACTGCCGGCCGCTTGCGCGGCTGTGGCGTCGGCCGCATATTCACGAGTTCGGGAAATCGCCATCTGGATCAACAGAGCCGCGATGGGCGCCACGATGAGCATCAAGAGGCCGCCCCAAGCGCTGCCGGAATCCTCCTCGCTGTCGCGCCGGCCGCCGAACCAGAAGGCCATGCGTGCGATGAAGGTGATGGCGGCGGCCAGGGTGGCGGCGATGGAGCTGATCAGGATGTCGCGGTTGCGGATGTGGCCGAGTTCATGGGCCAGGACGCCTTCCAGTTCCCGATCGTCCATCAACTCCAGCAAACCGGCGGTGACGGCGACGGAGGCGTGCTTGGGATTGCGGCCGGTGGCGAAAGCGTTCGGAGACGCCTCGGGGATGACCCACAGCTTGGGCATGGGCAGGCCCATGCGCTGGCAAAGGCCGGCCACCAGCGGCGCCAATCGCCTGTAGACGATGGGGTTCTGGACCTCGTTGACAGGCTGGGCGGAGTACATGGCCAGGGCGATGCGGTCGGAGAAGAAGTAGCTGATGAAGTTCATCGCCACGGCCAGAGCCAGGCCGAGCCAGAGACCGTCGCGGCCGGCAAGAGCCTCGCCGCCCACCAACAGCAGGCCGCTAAGCAGGCCGAGCAGAAGGACCGTCTTGAGATTATTCACAGCGCTTCCCCCACGATACTCTCGATTCTATTTTGGCACAGTCGGCCGGCACGGCCGAAACAGAGCTGGAGGACAGGGCCGAAAGGCCCCGTCCTCCAGGCAGAACCGCCGCGTCCTTACTTGGAGACTTCGACCTTGATGGCGCGCGGCTTGGCGATTTCCTTCTTGGGGAGAGTGACGGTCAGCACGCCGTTCTTGTACTCGGCGCGGACCTTCTCGGTGTCCACGGTCTCGGGGATCGAGAAGCAGCGGACGAAGGAGCCGTAAGCGCGCTCGACGCGGTGATAGCCGACGCGCTTGTCCTCGCGCTCGAACTTGCGCTCGCCCTTGAGGGTGAGCGTGCCGTTCTCGATCTGGATATCCACGTCTTTGAGATCCACGTCGGGCAGATCGGCTTTCAGGATGAGGGCCTCATCGGTTTCCATGATGTCAACCGGCGGGGCCCAGGGCCGGGTGGTCACCGGCTCGCTGAACAGCCGGTTGACGGCATCCTGAAAGAGCCTGAGGGCTGGGAACTCCAGAGCGGCAAAGGGATCGTACTTGGTAATGGCCATGTCGTTTTCACCTCCTGCAGTCATTTCTGACTCCATCATATAATATGCGCAGAATGATGTCAAGAGTTACAAGAAAAATTTTATAGCGCTGCGCTAAGATTTTTCCACTTCGCTTATCGTTGTATTTTCAATAACTTACAAAGTGCCGCCAGGTTCTGTCACACGCGGATCTGGTTGGAACAGCCGCGCGACCAGCAACGGGGAGATGGCGTAGTGCACGCCATCTTTGTCTCTAATTATTTGAAAAATCGAGTAGTTGTAGTTCAGTCTGCACTAATGACCGGGCACCCCTTCGGACATGGCCAGCCCAGCCTGCACTGGGGTGCGAGGACGGGTTCCGCTCCGGCTTTGCGCCACCCCTTTGGTCGGTTGCGACGTCAACCCCCGGTGATCGCCATGCGATGCGTGGGCGCGCTTCCAAGCGCAGCATCACCAGCCCGGAGTGCGGGGCCAATACCGAGGATCGAACAGGGTGAACCCGCGGTTCGGGTGGTCAATATCAGGCGGCCATTCGGATGCGCCAAACTCGAACTATCGGGCCAGGTCCGTGCTCGCCGAGATGGCGCCTCCGCCATCCGAGACTGCGCGATGGTATTGTGGAAGAGGCGCCCGATCAAGCGCGGCCAGGCCGCTGCCGACCACCGAGGGACAGACGAAACGGCCGCTCCTCGAAGGGCGTCAGCTTAGACGATGGCGTTGGCGCGGAGCTGCGTGGTTGCTTGCCTGCTGCTGGCCTGCGCGTGGGCGCAGCCCGAACAAGAACAGCCCACCTTCCGCGCGGCTGTCGAGGTTGTCGTCGTACCCACGATCGTCCTGGACAGGGACGGCAACTTCGTGCACGGGCTGGAGCGGCAGGATTTCCTCTTGCTGGACAACGGCAAGCCCCAGGACATCAAGGTGGACGTGACGTTCATCCCCATCTCCCTGGTGGTGGCCGTGCAGGCCAACTCGGCGGTGGAGGCTGTGTTGCCGAAGGTCCAGAAGATCGGCGCCATGCTGCACTATCTGGTGGCGGGCGAGCAGGGCGAGGTGGCCGTGCTGGCTTTCGACCACCGGGTGCAGTTGATCCAGGACTTCACCAACGACACCGACAAGATTCAGGAGGCGTTCCGCAAGCTCAAGCCGGGCAGCCAGAACAGCGCGATGGTGGACGCCGTGATGTACGGCATCCGGATGTTGCGCCGGCGGCCGGAGAACCGGCGCCGCATCCTGTTGCTGATCAGCGAGACGCGCGACCGAGGCAGCGAGGCGCGGAAACGCGACGTGCTGGAAGCGGCGCAGTTCGCCAACGTGGTGGTTTATTCGTTGAACATCAACCGCCTGGTGACGACGCTGACCGCCAAGCCGATGCCGCCGCGGCCGGATCCGTTCCCGCCTGCGGCGCGGCCGTTGCCTGCCGGGGTCCCGGCAACGCCGCATGCAGCCGCCCAGGTGAGCGGGAACGCCACCAACTCCGCGAATTTCATCCCCGTATTCGTGGAGATTTTCAAGGCCGTTCGGGACATCTTCATTGACAACCCGGTGGAGCTGTTTACGAAATGGACCGGCGGCACCGAACATCCCTTCATCACCCAGGCGCATCTGGAGAGTGCGGTGCGGCGCATCGGCGAAGAGCTGCACTCGCAGTACATCATCAGCTACACGCCGAACAACAAGGAAGAGGGAGGCTTCCACGAGATCCAGGTTCTGGTGCGCGGGCGTAATGACGTGAAGGTGCTGACCCGACCCGGCTATTGGATGGCCGCTCAACCGAGCGGCAACTGATCAGGCGCTGAAGGCCAGGGCCGCGAAACTCACCACACTGGCAGGGTCAATGTTCCACTGCTCGTAACGGAGCAAGTGCGCCCGCGCCCGGGGCACGATCCTCAGGAAGCTGTAAAAGACCGAGGCCCCGCACCATTTCAGCGGATCCTGCTCGGACTGCACCAGCTCCCAGAAGCCGTCGGCATCGCCGGCCTGGATGCGTTCCAGGCGTCGGCGATCGGCCTCGGCCACGGCTCGCATACGGCCCTGGTGGGCGCGCGCTTCGAAGGGGTCCCCATAACGGCGTCCCATATGGGCCAGGTCCACGCCTAAGACCCAGAGCAAGCGGTCGCCTTCGCGTGCGGCCAGTTCCCTGAAGGCCTCCAGCAGGCGCGCCACGGCGGGCGAATCCTCGGGGCGGCCGGAACTCGCGGCTTGCGCGTAGGATCCGCAAAGCACAGGCAGGATGCGGATGTCAGAGCCGTAGAGGTATTGCAGAAACACGACCTGGAACTCGACGGAGTGCTCGACGGCATGGCAGTAGTCTTCCATGACCACGCCGTCGGCAGCCTGCCGAGCGATGAAGTCCACGAGCGACTCGGCGACCTGCGTTTGGCCCAGAGGCGTGCGAAACGGCTTACGGGTCAGGCCGAAGCGGTCCGGCTCTCCGAAGTGCGACGTACCCAGGATGACAAACGTGCGATCGCCGACATCCCTTGGCAGAGCGCCGTAAGCCGCGCGGTAGCACTGCCAGCCGCCTTCCGGGCTGATGTGCGGCGCAGCGATTCCGACCACCGGCTGCTGCGGTGGCGCCGCGCCATCGAGCCACTGAGCCAGTGTCGCCCGGAGGGCGGCGGGGTCCTCGGGATAAGCCGAACCGGCATGGGAGGGCTCTCGGGCCGAGGCCTGCTGAAAGGCCCGGAGGCGGCGCCGGCGCATGGCGGCGAAGTTCTCGTCCTCCAAAAAGCCTGCCTGGCTCAGTGTGCTGACCAGGTTTTCCACCAGCTCGCCGACGCGCAGATCGCCGGTGAGCGAGACCAGGAAGGCGCGCAAGTCAAGCTCGGTGCGCTGCCCGTCGAACAGTTCCAGGCACTGAATCAGCGGGGGCGGAATGATCAGCGTGGCGTCGCTGTACTGGAAGGGATCGCGGATCAGCAGGCCCGGCCGGTCGGGCACCGGCGACGGCATAAAGTCCAGATTGGTCCTGAGCCGAGGCAGGGGCCGAGCCATGACAATTCCATTATGGGGGCCCCGAGGAGAAGTCCGCACGCCGCATCGGCTATGGGGAGCAAGGGTCGTGCGCGGCTCAGCCAAAACCGCCGAACACAGCGGCCAGGCCACGTAGCCAATCCCACGGCCTGCGGCCCCGCCGTCGAGAAGCGGCAGCCGACGGCGGGGTGATGCCCCGAGCCTGTTGATAGCGGCACACCAGTTCGTCTTCGTCGTAGGCAATCGCTCGAGCGTACTGCCGCAGGTAGCTTACATCGTAGATGCCGCCGGGCAGGCGGTCAAATCGGCCTTCCTCGATCGCGCGCAGGTATCCGATGCTGATCTTGGTGGACTCGGCGATGGCCTCCAGGCTAAGCCCGGAGCGCCGCCGGATGGCAGCCAGGTCGGGCATGGCGCATGAAACAGGCTGGCTGCGCATAACCTTACCGCTACTATGACGGAAACCGGCCGCCGCATGGAACAACCCCACCGAGGGAAAATGCGCGAGCGCCTGCGTGGAGATCTCGGCTCTTTTGCGGGCTCAGCGCGCGGCCAGGAATTCTTCGAGCACGCGGTTGAATCGCTCCGGCTCGTCCACAAACAGGGCGTGGCCAGCGTGCTCGAACACCTCGATGCGCGCCTGCGGCAGTCTTTGACGAAGCATTTCGGCCTGCTCGCGGAGCTGAGGCGTGACGGCGTATAGCAGGGGGCGATCCAGCTTGCGGAGGACCGGCCTCCAGTCCCCGCCTGCAAAGACGTTCGCCAGCAAGGTGACGGCCGAGCTGGTCGGGGTTTTCAACGAAGCGTTGATGATGTTGCGCAGGTAGGATTCCGGCTGCGGCTTGCGGTACATGCCGCGCACGAACTGCTCGGTGGCTCTGAGCCGGTTTTTTTGCAATTCTTTCAGCCACTGCCAGAGCGGCGCATCCTTGCGTGGGTCGGGATCCTCACCGATCATGCCGTCCACCAGCACGAGAGCGCGCACGCTGGATGTGCCGAAACGGTCCACATAAGTCAACAGCTCGGGCACGGCGAGGGACCAGCCGACCAGCACGGCGGGCATCAGGCGCAGGTGATCCACTAGCTCCTTCACGTCTTGAGCCCGGCGTTCCGGGTAGTGGCCTTCGGAGGGCCGGTCGGATTCGCCTTGCGAGCGAGGATCCAGGGCCACGACGCGGTAGCGGGCTGAGAAGTGGCGGATCTGCGGCTCCCAGATCTCAGCCGGCATGGTCCAGCCGGAGACAAAGACGATGGAATCTCCCTGGCCGGCCTCCAGGTAATGGAGCCGGACGCCGTCACTGGTGGTGAAGAAGCCGCTGCGGATGGGAGTACTACTGTGCCGGCAGCCCGAGCTGACCAGCAGAAGAATCGCGGCAAGTGCGGCGCGTAGCATTTGCTTCAGTGTAGCTGCCTGGCGGGCTGTGCGGGCACTCGGGCGGCGAACGGGTCGCCAAGCCCAGCCCAGGAGCCCCTGGGATAGCCTTCGGCTCGCAGTGTAAGTGAAGGATTAGCCACGTGCGTGTGAGGTCCTTGGCCAACCCTGGGGAGAGCGGGGAAGAAATCGCCGGTGTTCATACTTCAAGGTGAAAATGCAGCCACGGAGTTCAGGGGCACTCGGACCTGGATGCCAGGCGTAGGGGCGCGGGGGGGTGGCGAGGAAATTGCAGCCGATTCCGGCGAGGAGACCGGCCATGACGAGATTCATAGAGCCGCTTGCCCTTCAGATCCACCGCCGGCATTCGAGCGGCGAGACAATTCAGCAGATTGCGCAAGATTTGCGCCTTCCCATTGAGCGCGTGCGGCAGCGGCTATCGGCTGCCGTGTTGGTCGGGGTGCGGAACGGGAACATTGTGGCCGATCGCCGTGCGAGCCGCGAAGTGGGCGTCACTCCGAATTAGCGAACGGAGATCCGATCCCCAAGACCCGCCCCGAGGAAGCTACGCGTTGGGGTAGCATTCCCTGTATGTGGGGCAATTTTCCTCTTCCGTCCCCAAGCTCGGGCGCGCTGTGGATAGCGGGGATCTGCGGTCTGGGCCTAGCGGCGGCATGGGCGCAGCCGGCGACCGCGCCGTCGTTGGCGCCCCCGGGTGTGGAAGTGGTCCGCAACCTGGTCTATGCGCGGCCGGGCGGCACGGAGCTCCTCCTGGACATCTACCGGCCCGAGAAACCTGAGGGCCCGCTGCCGGTGGTGCTCTGGATTTACGGTGGGGCCTGGCGCTCCGGGAGCAAGGACGACCGTCAGACAGCAGGAGCAACCTGGCTGGCGCGGCACGGCTTCGCAGTGGTCGCGTTCAACTACCGGCTCAGCCAAATCGCCAAGTTCCCCGCTCAGATCCACGATTGCAAGGCGGCGGTTCGTTGGGTGCGAGCGCACGCGCGTCAGTACGGCCTGCGATCTGATCGGATCGCCGCTTGGGGCGCCTCGGCCGGGGGCCACCTTGCTGCTCTTTTAGGAGCCTCGGGAGGCGTCGCCGATTTGGAGGGTGACTTGGGCAACGAAAGCGAATCCAGCCGAATCCAGGCCGTCGTAGATTTCTTCGGGCCGACCGACTTTCTTCAGATGGACGCCATGGCGCCTCCTGGCGGGATGCGGCATGATTCGCCGGATTCCCCCGAGTCGCAACTGATCGGAGGACCGATACAGGAGCAGAGGGAAATGGTTGCGCGCGCGAATCCAATCACTTATGTGAGCGCGGATGATCCTCCCTTTCTGATCCTGCACGGTGAGCGCGACCCTTTAGTGCCCGTGGGACAGAGTGAGATTCTCTTTGCCGCGCTGCGCAGAGCCGGGGTCCCAGCAATCTTTCACAAAATCGCCGGCGCGGGCCACGGCGGGGCGGAATTTCAAAATCCAGTCGTGCGCGCGATGGTTCTGGCTTTTCTGAATCAGTGGTTAAAGGAGCCCACCTCGCATTAGGCTCGATAGGAGCGCCAGGGACATGGACGCAAACCGAGTGAGAGATCTTCGCTCGGCGCTGGAATTGCTGGACTCGATTCCCGGCCAGCTCGTGAGGACGCGCGAACCGGTTGATCCTGTAGGGGAGCTGGCCGGCGTCTATCGCCTGGTGGGAGCGGGCACTCCGGTCGCGCCTCCTACGCGCATCGGGCCGGTCATGCTGTTCGAATCGGTGAAGGGCTATGCGATGCCGGTCGTGGTCGGCGTGCTGGGTAGCCGTGAGCGCGTCGCCCTGCTGCTGGGCAGCTCGGTGGCGCGGCTGCCGTTCGACCTGCTGGCGGCCCTGCGGCATCCGGTGGCGCCCGTGATCGTCAGCTCGGAACAGGCGCCATGTCAGGAGGTGGTCATCCGGCCGCCGTTCGACCTGCGGACGCTGATTCCGGCGCCGACGAACACCCTCCACGATGCCGGGCCTTACTTCGGCATGGGGCTGGTCCGCGCCCAGGATCCGGAAACAGGCGAGGCCGACGTGACCATTCACCGGCTGTGCGTGCAAGGACCGGACCGACTGAGCATCTACTTTGCGCCGGGGCGGCATATAGACGTTTTCCGGGCGAAAGCGGAAGCTGCGGGCCGGCCTCTGCCTGTTTCGGTGAGCATGGGTTTGGACCCGGCGATCTATCTGGCGGCGTGCTTCGAACCTCCCACAACCCCGCTGGGGTTCGACGAACTGGCGATCGCAGGAGGACTGCGCCGCCGCCCGGTGGAGCCGGTGCGCTGCGTCTCGGTGGAAGCCACCGCCCTGGCCCGGGCCGAGATCGTTCTCGAAGGGGAGATCCTTCCCGGCGAGCGGATCCGCGAAGACGTTCAGACCGACACGGGCTTCAGCATGCCGGAATTCACGGGCTATCTGGGCCAGGCGCAACCGGCGCTGCCCGTTCTGCGGGTCACGGCGGTGACGCATCGGCGGAATCCGATCCTGGAAACCATCGTCGGACCGGGTGCGGAACACGTCAATTTGACGGGGATTCCCACCGAGGCGAGCATCCTGTACTGGGTCGAAAGGAGTATGCCCGGGCGGGTGCGCAACGTCTACTGCCACCCTTCGGGAGGCGGCAAGTATCTGGCGATCATGCAATTCTCGAAGTCCAGGCCGGAGGATGAAGGACGGCAGCGGCAGGCTGCTCTGACAGCCTTTGCGGCGTTTCCCGAACTCAAGCACGTGATCCTGGTGGATGAAGACGTGGATCTTTTCGATACCAACGATGTGCTTTGGGCGATGACCACGCGCTACCAGGGCGATGTCAGCACGGTGTTCATCCCGGGTGTCCGTTGTCATCCCCTGGATCCCTCGCAGTCTCCTGAATTCAGCCCGACGATCCCGGCCGCGGGCATCTCCTGCAAGACGATTTTTGATTGCACCGTGCCCTTCGCGTTGAAGGAACGCTTCCGGCGAGCGGAGTTTGTGAAGGCGGATGCGGCGCGCTTTCTCTCCGGCTCGGCGGTCAGGCCAGAGGATTCGTGAAGATGAACCGTGGCCTGCGTCAGCATGGGAGGGCCCAACCAAGCAGAGGAACCTTTCGGTCGCATAAAAGGATGGGCGCTTGATCGAGCAGGCACGGCAGTGGATCGAGGCGGCGCGCGCCGTGGCGGTGCTCACGGGCGCGGGGATCTCGGCCGAGAGCGGGATTCCGACCTTCCGCGGCGCGGGCGGTTTGTGGCGGCAATATCGGCCAGAGCAACTGGCTACCCCGGAGGCATTCGCGCGCGACCCTCGTCTGGTCTGGGAGTGGTACGACTGGCGCCGCCAGATCATCGCGCGGGCTCAGCCGAACCCCGGCCACCTCGCCCTGGTCCGTTTGGAGGAACGCGCCGCGCGCTTCACTTTGATCACGCAGAACGTGGACGGCCTGCACGAGCGCGCGGGCAGTCGTCGCGTGATCAAGTTACACGGCGATATCTGGATGGTGCGCTGCCTGGCATGCGGGCAAGAATTCCGAGATGAGCGCGCGCCGCTGCCGGAGCTGCCTCCGCGGTGCCAGTGCGGCGGGCTGTTGCGGCCGGGCGTGGTCTGGTTCGGTGAGGCGCTGCCACCGGGGGCCTGGGAGCAAGCTGAGCAGGCGGCCCGCACCGCGGATGTCTTCATCGTTGTCGGGACTTCGGCTGTGGTTTATCCCGCAGCGGGTTTGGCGCCTCTGGCGCAGGCCTCGGGCGCGCGGGTCATCGAGGTCAATCCTGAGGAGACGCCTTTCTCAGCCAGCGTGGATTGCACACTGCGCGGGCGGGCGGGGGAGGTGCTGCCTGAGTTGGTCGGCTCAGCTCACAACCGAGGGGATGAAACCGGGCGCACCGCTCCGTGAGTACCCCACCCCGGCAGAGCACGCAATGCCGCTGGCAGGTGGCTGCTCTTCGAGGGCTGCCGTCTAGCCGGTCAACTCAAGCGCCCATCTGGAGCGTGCCGATGATCTGGCGCACGTTGCTGACCTTCTGTTGCGCCAGGAAGCGATCCAGCTCTCGGGCAATGCGCAACGGCGCGGTCGGATCCCAGAAGGTGGCGCTGCCCACTTGAACCGCAGTGGCGCCGGCGATGAGAAACTCGGCGGCATCCTCGCCCGTGGCGATGCCTCCCAAGCCCACCACCGGAATGCGGACCGTCTGCGCAGCCTCCCACACCATGCGCAGGGCGATGGGCTTGATGGCCGGGCCCGAGAGTCCGCCCAGCCCCGCACCCAGTCGCGGGCGGCGGGTGCGTGGGTCAATTGCCAGAGCCAGGAAGGTATTCACCAGCGAGAGGGCATCGGCTCCGGCCTCCGCCGCTGCCTGTGCGAACGGCTGGATGCGCGCCACATTCGGCGAGAGCTTCACCAGCAGCGGCCGGCGCGCGACACGGCGTGCGGCTTCGACCAGTTCGGCGAGCAAGACGGGATCGCTCGAAAAGTACATGCCGCCGCGTTTGGTGTTCGGGCAGGATACGTTCAGCTCGTAGCCGGCAAGGCCCTCGGCGTCCTCGAGCACGCGGAGGACTTCCAGATAGTCCTCGACCGAGTAGCCGAAGACGTTGGCGAAGATCGCGGTGCGATGGCGGCGCAGGGCCGGCAGCTTTTCACGAACGAAGGCGTGCACGCCGATGTTTTGCAGGCCAATCGAGTTGATCATGCCGGCGGCGGTCTCCCAGACGCGGGGTGGGGGGTTGCCGGCCATCGGTTCGCGCGAGAGGCCCTTCACCACCAGCCCGCCCAGCTCGTCCAGATTTACCTGGGCGGCGAATTCGACGCCGTAAGCGAAAGTGCCCGAAGCCGCCAGGATGGGGTTGCGCAGAGCAACGCCGCAGAGCGTGACGGCCAGGCGGTCAGAGTTCATCCGCAGTCCTCTGGATCAGCTCCCAGAGCCGGCGAAGATCCTCGCGTGTGGTTCCCAGGTTACCGATGGCCACGCGCAGAACGTAGCGGCCGTCGAGCGTCGTGTGGGAAAGGAAGAACTGGCCGCTCGCATTGATGCGCTCTCGCAGGCGATGGTTCGCCGCGTCATCGCCGCGCAGGCGGAAGCAGACCACGGAAAAGGGGACCGGGGCGACGCGTTCGAACCGGGGATCCGCGTCAATCCAGTCGGCCAGCTCTTGCGCCCAGCGAATGTGGGAGCGCAGGGCCTCCATGAAACCATCGCGCCCCAGGCGTCGCATGACGAACCAGAGTTTGAGGGCACGGAAGCGCCGGCCGAGCGGCACGCCGTAATCCATCAGATTCACAGCGCGCGGATCTTCGGCGGTGCGGAGGTACTCGGGGACCAGCGAGAAGGCGCTGCGCAAGACGTCGGGTCGGCGGCAGTAGAAGACGCTCAGGTCCTGCGGCGTGAAGAGCCACTTGTGCGCGTTCACGACGATGGAATCGGCGCGCTCGAGGCCGGCGAACAGGTGACGCTTCTCGGGCAAGATGGCGGCGGCCCCGGCGTAGGCGGCGTCCACGTGCATCCAGAGGCCGTACCGGGAGGCGATGTCGGCCACGGCGTCCAGCGGGTCTACGCTGGTGGTGGAGGTGGTGCCGGCTGTGGCCACCACGCAGAAGGGACGCAGATCGGAGGCCAGATCGCGTTCGATGGCCTTCTCGAGGGCTTCCGGCAGCATGCGGAACTCGGCGTCAACCGGGATCTTGCGAATGTTGCGGCGGCCCACGCCCAACACCGTGGCGCCCTTTTCGATCGAGGAATGCGCTTGCTCGGAGCAGTAAAGCGTCAACCGCGGCACGGCCCCGCGTTCGTGCGACTCCGGATCCGCGGCCTCACGCGCCGCGGCGATGGCATGCAGGGTGCTCACCGACGCCGTGTCGAAAATCTCACCGAAGAATTCAGACGGCAATCCCATCCATTGCCTGAGCCAGCTCAGCGTGACCTGTTCGAGTTCGACCACGGCCGGCGATGTGAGCCAGTGAATGCCGTTGGTGTTCAGCGCCGCGGCCAGCATTTCGCCGATCACTGCTGGGGGCGACCCGGTGCAGGCGAAGTAGGCCAAAAAGCCCGGGTGATTCCAGTGGGTCACGGCGGGCAGGATCAGGCGCTCGAAATCCGCCAGGATGGCTTCGTAAGATTCGCCGCGCTCCGGGGCGGCAGCGGGCAGCGCGTCGGCCAGGGCACCCGGTCGGATTTGCGGCAGCACGGCGTAGCGGCGCGGGTTTTCCAAATACCGGGCGACCCACTCCACAGCTTGGTGTGCGGCGCGGCGAAAGTCTTCCGTTTCCGAACTCATCGAATCGTCACGGCTCCGGTGGCTAGCATTTTCTCCGCCGCTTCAGGCGGAACCTTCCAGTTTCTCTCGAAACGGCCCTCGGCGACCACATTCTCGAGCGAGCCTTTGAACAAGATGAAGTCGCCGAGGCTCTGGAGCACGCGATAGGTCGGAGGGATGAAGCGGAAACCGAAACGCGGGAGGCGATCGGCGCCCGTCCAGAAGGGCAAGCCCGAGTTAACGACCGCGTAGCGCTGTCCCACGGGGGCTACGAACAGCAGGCCGTAATCGGCCGCGCCGGGGTTCAGCTCGATGGGGAAGCTGTCGGCGAAACGCGCGATGAGGGAATTGGTTTGGCGCGTGCCGAACAGCAGCAGGTTCGCGGAGCGGAGTTCGGCCTCGGTGACTTCCTTGTCTGCCAGCACGCGGAAGGAGACCAGCAAGCGGCCGCGGGGCGAGGACCAGTCGGCGGCGCGCATCGCCACGGCGCGGCGGTTCTCGATTTCCTCGGGAGACGCCGGAGCGGCCGTGCCGTAGACGTAGATGTGGCGGGCGGCGACGGCCTCGCCGATGGGTCCTTCCAAACCCGGCTGCTTGGCCCCGGCGGGCGGCTGATAGCGGCCGAAAACCCAGCGATCGCCCACCCTGGAGAAGCATGGGGCAACGCCGGGCTTGAGTGTAAGGGCGAAGCCGTCAATCTCAACGGCGAGCGGCTGACCCTGCGCGAAACTGGGATGGCCGTCGAGTTTTAGGGTGAAGCCGTCCAGCGCTGTCGTGCGGACGACGATCCGGTTCCGGGCGATGAAGCGCGCGTCAATCGCGGCCAGTTGCCCGGGCGTCAATCCGTCCAGCTCCACCCAGTACGCCGAACGATATTTGTATGCCTCGGTGGAGAAACGCACGCGCTCGGGGAAGCGGTTGCGGCGGTGCTGCGTGAACCACTGGAAGATGGCGGCATCCTTGTAGGCATAATCCCAGGCGTTGTGCCGGACACCCGGATACTCGACGTACTCGGCGCGGACGTCCAGACCGAGCAAAAGCTTGTGCCACTTTCGCGAGACGTCCGCGGGCACGACGGGATCCAGTTCTCCGTGGAACAGATGTACCGGCAGGTTCAAGGCGTTGCCCGCCAAGCGCTCGGCGCCGGGAGGAATCGCGGGGCAAACGGCAGCAACAGCGGCCCACACATCGGGGCGCGTCAGAGCTAGCCACAGCGTGCCGCCGCCTCCCATGGAGAGGCCGGTCAGATAAATGCGGTTCTCGTCAATCGGAAAGCGGCGCTGCACGTCGGCCAGCACGTCGTAGACGTCCTTTTCGGCCAGGCCCTGATAACCCATGGTGCCGCGGGCGAACGGGGTGGCGACGATGAAGTCCACGTCCGGCAGCGGAGGGAATCGGCGCGTGGCTTCGGCGTCGGTCTCCCCGGGCAGGTTTCCCTTACCGAAGACGCGGCGCAAGTTTAAACGATGGTTGGAGCCTGCACCGTGCAGGCCCACGACGAGGGGGTATCTCTTGTCGGGTGAAAAATTGCGGGGCAGATACAAGCCGTAAGGCTGGTCGGAGTCATCCACGTCGGAGAGAAACGTGAGGACCTGGGGACCCCAGGTTAGCGGTTGGGCGGCGCTGAGGACCAGCGTCAGACCAAGGGAGGCGGAGGCGACCTTCTTAAGCATGTTCGCATTCCTTGAGCACTGCGGGCAGCCAACCCTGAAACCACTCCCGGAATTCGGCCAGACGCCGCTGCTCTTCAGCCGAGAGCGGAATTGCGTGAGCGCCGACTTTCAGGCCGCGCGCCGCCACGGCCTCGCGGATCCCGAAGGGAGCGGGGAAACTGTCAATCCAGGTGATGAACTCGTGCAGACGGGTATCGAGTAGTTCGGCTCGTTCGGCATCACGATTCACAATGGCACGGTCCAGGGCGAGCATCAACTCCGGGATGGCGCAAGCGCATCCGGAGATGACGCCGTCGGCGCCGGCGGCGCGTGCCGGGCGGAAGAGGACGTCGTTGCCGACGAGCAAGCTGAAGCCGTGGCGCCGTCGGGCGCTCTTGAGCTTGATGAAATTCTCCCAGCGCCCGCTGGAATCTTTGATGCCGGCGAACAGGCCGGTGGCCAGCAACTCGGCAGCGGTCTCGGCCCTGAGCTCGTTGGTGAAGCAGGGAAGATTGTAAAGCAGGATGGGAGCAGCGCCCCTGAGCTCCGCGGCGAAGCGGAGCAGGCACTCCTTGATGTCCGCCTGTCGGTAGCGGAAGAAGTAGGGCGGCATCACGAGTAGCGCCGCGGCGCCGGCAGCAGCGGCCGCGCGGCCGAGCATGAGAGATCCATCCAGCGTGGAGTGGGCGATGGAAGCCATCACCGGGACACGGCTGCGGCGGACCGCCAGCTCCACCAGGCGACGGCGCTCCTCGAGATCGAAGTGAACCAGCTCGCCGGTGGCGCCTAACAACACGATGCTGCGAACTCCGCTGGCGGCGAGGAAATCCAGCAGATCGAGGGTAGCGTTCAGATCCATCCTGGCTTCGCCCGGCCGGCGTGCTGTGAGCAAAGCGGCGTTGACGCCCTCGATCCTGAAGGGTGTTGGTGTAGTCATGGGAGTGTCAAGGCGGTTGTGGTATTCAGGATGTGGACACGACCGCCAGCAGCCATTGTATCCGCTTGTATGCGCCACGTGCAGCCTGACCCATCGCCCGGCGGACATGCAGCCAAGACACATGTGCCAGTGGGACCCTACGGCTCGGTTGGGACGCTTCAGCGCATTTGACAGCTCGGGCGCCGGTTTTGGAAAATATGGACTGGGACGCTTAGAAATCCGACCTGCGGACGTGGCGGAACTGGCAGACGCGCATGGTTCAGGTCCATGTGGGAGCAATCCCGTGGAGGTTCAACTCCTCTCGTCCGCACCAACCCTCTTGAACTTCAGCCGATTTCCTGGGTGCGCTTAGCGCGTGTGGCTCTCTTCCAGGTAGGTGTAGCCGTGCAATCCGTCCTCGTAGAAGCGCAGCAAGCGCCCGGACTCCTCATAGCCGATTCGTCCTTCTCTGAGGGCAGCCTCCACGTCGCGGCGAAACTGGCTGAGTAAAACTTCGGCGTTGAACTGGACGTATTCCAACACCTCGCGCACCGTGTCTCCCTTGATGACGTTGTCCAGGATCACCTCGCCGTTTCCGTTCAAACTGACGTGCACGGCGTTGGTGTCACCGAAGAGATTGTGCAGGTCGCCCAGAATCTCCTGGTAAGCGCCCAGCAGGAAGGCGCCCAGATAATAGGGCTCTCCGTTGAAGGGATGCAGCGGGAGCGTGCGCTTGACGTCGCGGCGGTCAATAAACTGGTCAATTTTGCCGTCGGAATCGCAGGAAATATCGCCCAGGATGGCGTTGCGCGTCGGTCGTTCGTTGAGGCGGTGAATGGGCATCAGCGGGAAAAGCTGTCCGATGGCCCAACTATCGGGCATGCTCTGGAACAGAGAGAAGTTGCAGAAGTAAGTGTCTGAGAGCATAGCGTCCAGCCCCTCCAGCTCCTCGGGCACGTATTCCAGCTCGTGCGCCAGCCGCTGGATGCGACGGCAAATGCTCCAGTAAAGGCTCTCAGCCAGACAGCGCTGTTCGAGCGACAGGTAACCCAGGCTGAAGAGGTTGAGGGCTTGATCCAGCGCCTGCTGAGCATCGTGGAAAGCTTCCAGGAGATTCTTGACGCTCAGGGAGGTGTAAGTCTCCAGCAGATCCACGAGGGGTTGCTCAGCGTCCGGAGGCAACTCCAGCGGCGTTTCCTCCTCACCCAACCCGCTAACTCCCAGGACGTTGAAGACCAGCACGCTGTGATAGGCCACCACGGCGCGGCCGCTCTCGGAGATCAGCGTGGGATGGGGGATGCCGACTTCGTCGCAGACATTCTGCACATGGTAGACGATGTCGTTGGCATACTCCTGGAGTGTATAGTTGACGCTGGACTCGAAATCAGTTTGCGAGCCGTCGTAATCTACGCCCAGGCCGCCACCCACGTCCAGGTACTTCAAGCCGGCGCCGGCGCGCGCCAATTCGGCGTAAATGCGTGCGGCTTCGATGACCGCGGCCTTGATAAACCGGATGTTGGTGATCTGGCTGCCGAGGTGGAAGTGGAGCAGCTCGAGGCAGTCCGCCATGCCGAGAGCCTTGAGCTGCTCGAGCGCCCGCCCCGCCTCGCTGACCGTGAGGCCGAACTTCGACCGGTAGCCGCCGGAGGACTTCCAGCGGCCAGAGCCGCGCGCCGCCAGCTTCAAACGCAGGCCGATGGCCGGGCGGACGCCGATCCGGCGGGCCTGTTCGGCGATCATCTCCAGCTCGGTGTACTTCTCGACGACGGGAATGATGTGCCGGCCGATCTTCTTGGCCAGCATGACCATCTCAATGTATTCCTCGTCCTTGAAGCCGTTGCAGATGATGGGCGTCTGGTTGTCGGCCACCGCCAGCACGGCCAGCAACTCGGGTTTCGATCCGGCTTCCAGGCCGAAGTGGTAACGGCGGCCGAACTGGAACAGCTCCTCGATGACCTGCCGTTGCTGGTTCACCTTGATGGGATACACGCAGGCGTAGCCGCCCTGGTATCCGTGTTCGGCGATGGCGCTTTCGAAGGCCTGGTAAATCTCGCTCAAACGGTGGCGCAGGATGTCGCCGAAGCGAATCAGGATGGGTAACTGGATGCCCCGCAGCAGGAGCGTATCCACCAACTCTTTCAGATCAATCGAACGCGAGGGGTCCTTGGTGGGGTGGACGTGCAGATGGCCGTTCTCGCCGACCGAGAAGTAGCCCTTGCCCCAACTGGCTACATCGTAGAGTTCCGCGGCGTCCGCGGTCGTCCAGCGCTCGGTCGGCTCACGCACAAGAGGGCTGTCGGCGAGTCTCAACTCCGGATTCTCCTTCCTGAACTATCCAGTGTGTACTGAAATACGCAAAAGGGCAAGAGGGAATCTGCGTGCGGCGCCGACCGGCGGTGCGGAAGAGACCCTCAGCGGCCCGCGAGCCGCGAGGTTTCGTGGCGACGATGCCGCCACGGAGCTGTGGCCGCTAGGGTGAACCGGAGGAGCGCTGAGTGGCCGGAAGCGCCTCAGGCTCGCCGGCGGCGGCTGAAGCAGGCGATGGCCACCAGCCCCAAGCAGAGCAAGGCGGCGGTGCTCGGCTCGGGGATCTGACTCTGGATCCAGTCGGCGTACGGCCCCAGACGCGTGTCGCCGGCCAGCTCGCCGAAGGTGCCGTTCAACTCCGAGTCCAGATCGCCGAACTCAGGGCCGAAGGTGGCGATGAAGGAATGGATGGCGATGAGGCGGCCGTTCCAGAAGCTGGGACCTCCGGAGTCGCCCGGCGCAGGATGCACTTCGCGCGAGGTGTACGTGCCGCAGAAATTGGAACCGAGGAGGATGCACAGCGCGTCCCTTTGCTCGGTGCCGTCGTCGAAGTCATAGGCGTAGGGCAAGCCCGGATAGTTCCAGGCGATGGGCTCGAACATGTTCGTTCCGGCCCGTAGCGTACCGAAGGGCAGCGTCCAGCCGGTCGAGCCGCTGCCTGACAGGCCGTAGCCCGCCACATCCACCTGACCAAAGACCAATCCGGTTTCTATGGGATAACCGCTCAGGCCGGTCGAAGCAGACAGCCGCACGATAGCTATGTCATAGCCTCCTTCCACATCCCCAGTCCATCCAGGATGCACGGCGTAGCCGGCGCCCGAGAAAACGCCGGCGGTCGGAAACGCAGCCGTCAGGCTGAGGACGTCGAGGTTGCCGAAGTCATCCGTCAAGCAGTGGGCGGCGGTCACAAGGTGCCGACTGGTGACCAGCGCGCCCGAGCAGCCGAACAACCCGGCAGAGGTCTGGATCACCAGCCGCGCGACGCCATCGTACGGGCTGGGCGAAGTCACCACGTAACTGGCCGGGTCGCCTAAGGTGGTCACCAGTGGCCGCAAGGCGACAGGCGTGGGTAAGAGTAACGGACCGGCGAAAGCCGCCGCTGTGAACACAGTCGCGAGCATTGGGAGGCGCATCCCCGATCACCTCGAGTTGGTTTGGTCTGAGTGGAGGATTATATCACGCAGGGGCGGCGTCACACAAGCGTCGGACACGCGTTTCGTTGCTGCGTGTGTTGAGGCTTACCGGGCGGGGGCCGTCCGGGCTCGCCGTTTCTCCGGGAACCCCGTCCCCTGCTGGGGTCCGCCGAACGGCGAGCCCGGTAGCCGGTTCTCCAAGCTCCGCCGGGGCTTGAGAACGCACCCCGGGTTCAGAATGCGAGTTGGAGCGAAAACTGCCAGGAGCGCGGCGGCTCCTGCGCCGTGATGCGACCGAACGCTGTGCTGTAGGGATCCGTATTCGGCGAGCGTAAGACAACCTCGTTCAAGGCATTGAACGTGTCGGCCCGGAAGACCATCGAAAACTGCTCGTTGATGCGGAAGTTCTTGCGGGCTGAGAAATCCCAGCGGCGCTGCGAGTCGGCCCGAATGTTGGAATAGCGCAGCGGCGCCGTGCGGATGTTGTAAGAGAGTTGCTGGCGGCTGTCGCGCACGAAGACGTCGGTGTTGAACCAGCGGTCGGTGTTGCGCTGGTCCGAAGGCAGACGGATCTTCGAGGAATCGCCGCTGAACAGCGCCTGACCGAAGCCCAGCGGGGCGCCGCTCTGCCGCTGGTAGACGCCGCTCAATTGCCAGCCGCCCACGAAGAACTCCAGCGCAGGGTGCAGCTTCGATCCCCACTTGCGGCCCTTGCCGAAGGGCAACTCCCAGATGCCGCTGCCGGTCAGCCGGTGCGTGCGGTCAATGTCGGAGAGCGATTCGTACGGCATGGGATCCGAGGCGTTCAGGAAAGTGTCAGCCGCCATGGCTTTCGACCAGGTGTAGGCCACTTGCAAGGTGTAGCCCTTGGAAAAGCGCTTCTCCATGCGGGTTTGCAGGGAATGGTACCAGGAGTAGCCCACATGGTCGCTATACTGCACGCTCGAGAAATGAGGATACTGTGTCAATAGCTGCGCCCGAGTGATTGTCGAGCTGGTGAACTGCGGATTCAGGCCATAAAAGGGGCTGGGGAAGTTAGCGCTCAGGAAGTTGATGGTGTCCTGGTCTCGGTAAGGCTTAGTGCTCAGATACTGGCGCGGAGTGAAACTGAGGTTCCGCGTTACGCCCAACCGCGTGCTGCGATTGCCGACGTAGGAGACCTCCAGGAGGTGTCCGGCCGGCAACTCGTGCTGGAAGCCCAGGGACCAGCGCTGCGCGTAGGGCGCTTTGCGATTCTTGGCGAAGAAGCTGGTCGCCTGGCCCAGCGTGGTTTCCAGCCCCCCGGCAGCGCCCAACACGGGGAGCAATCCCTTGGGAAGGGGTTGTCCAGCGTGGCGACAGAGGTCAGCCCGTTGTCGTTGGAGGCATCGATGGGCGTTGTGCGGCTAAAGCCTGACAGAATCGAGTTGGTCCTCAGGATGCCCAGCGAGCTGTAAAAGATGCAGTAGCCGGCGCGCAGCACAGTCTTGGGCAGCGCCTGGTAGGCCAGCCCGATCCGCGGCATCCACAAGAGCGCCTCGCCGCTCCAGTACTCGCGCGGATTGCCGCCCACGCCCGCGAACGTCACGCCGCCTTTGACCTTGAACTGGCTCACAGGCAACTCGGGGATGGGACGCAGGGCGTAATTGGCCACCGCGCGCGGCTCGATGGGGTTGGCACTGACGGCGTCGAATTGCGTCACCGAGCGGTTGTAACGTTCGGTGATCGGCGATTCGTGCTCCAAGCGCAGACCCAGGTTGAGCGTCAACTTACGGGTCACCTTCCAATCGTCCTGGACGTAGAAGGCGAAGTACTTGTCCTGCTCGGCGTAGCTGCCGGTGCGCGTCATGCTGCCTCCGGGGATGCCGGCCAGCAGCGCGATCATTTCCGCCCCCACCGGCGGCGCGGTGCTGTTGTCCATGGGCCCGCGCGCCCAGTAGTTGCTGAAGCTGAGGTCAGGCGCCACGGCGGTGGGATAGCGGTTGCGGAATTCGCGGAACAAGGTGAACTCCGGACCGAAGCGCACGTTGTGATCGCCCTTCAGCCAGATGAAGTTGCCCACCGCACTGTGGCTGATGGAGGCCGTCACGCCGTCGCCGGACTCCCAGTTGCTGATGGTCGTCAGGGAGCCGACGCTAATGCGCGGGATGGTGGCCAGCTTACGGTCTACCAGGTTCACCAGATTTTGCGAAAAACCCAGCGAGGATAGATCGAAGCCCCGGCTGACGCGACGCTCAGGGAACTCCTGCTGCGCCACCCCGTAGCGGAAATTGAGGATCAGGCTGGGCGCGAACATGTGGACTTCGTCCAGGGCGATGCCGCGATTGATCCGGTTGAGGATGATGCCGGCCACGTCATTGCCGAAGAGGCGGTTCTTGTCTTCCTCCCAAAAGTCGCGGTGGAAGCGGATGAACATGCGGTTGCGCTCGCTAAAGGCGTGATCGAACCGCCCGATGGTCGTCCAGTAGTCTTCCTTGGCCGGCAGCGAGTAGAAAAAGTTGTTGCGGCCGTCGGCGGTCCCGGGCTGGTTGGGCATGGGATACAGCGCCAGGATCTTCTTGGCCGTAGGATGGATGCGGCTGGCAGGAAAGATATTGCCGGGCAGCGGCTGCCGACTGTAGCGTCCACCGGCCGCCGGAGCGATGGTGGCCGGGTCGTAGAGCTGGTAGTTGGCCCCCAGCCGCAGCAGGTCGGAGAAATCGCCGTTGCGCCAGGCTTCGCGCGGCACGGTCGAAGTCATCGAGCCTCCCACGTTGGGGTCTCCGAACTTGTTGGCCTCCCAGGTGAAGAACCAGAACGTCTTGTTCTTGCCGTTATACAGCTTCGGCAGCAGGATGGGGCCGCCGCCGGCCAACCCATAACGGTTATCGCGGTACACGGGAATTTTCTGTCCCGAGCGGTTCTGATAGATCGTCGGGCAATCGAAGGCCGAATGGCGGAGCCACCACCAAGCCTGTCCGTGCAGCGCGTTGGTGCCGCCCTTGGTGCTCACATTCACCAGGGATCCCAGCGTGCGTCCGATGGAAGCGTCGAAGGACGATGTTTGCACCTTGAATTCGGAGAGGGACGCTGTGGGGGGTGAAAAAGCGACTCTCGGGCTGGTGCCGTCGGAGTACACGTTCGGCACGCCGTCAATCGTGAAGAAGTTGCCGTAGTTGCCGCTGCCGTCGGTGGAGAACTGCGAGGGAGCATTGTTGAAGGGCGCCTTGCGCAGGCGCATGTCGGTGCCGTTGACGGTGCCGGGGGCCAGATGGACAAGGTCCATGGCGTTGCCGGCGAACAGCGGCAGCTCGGTGATGCGCCGCTCGTCCACCACCTGGCCGAGCGACGCTTCGGCGGTTTGAAGCAAGGGCGTCTCGGCGCTGACCTGAATGGCTTCGGAAACGTCGCCCACGGTCAACGGGATGTTTAGCTCCACGCTATCGTTGACGCGGATTTGCACGTTCTCGCGGACGAACTTTTTGAAGCCGGTCAGCTCCGCGGTCACCGTGTAGACGCCGGGAACCAAGAACGGGAGCGCGTAATTGCCGGCCTCGTTGGTCCTGGTAGCCGCCGTTACGCCGGTGGCCACGTTGGTGGCGCGCACTTCCGCGCCCGGGACGACGGCGCCGCTGGGATCCGTCACGCGACCGACCAGAGCGCCGCGAGCATCCTGGGTTTGCCCGGCTGCCGACGCCGCCAGCAGCGTCGCCAGGGATAGGATTATCGTTAAAGATCGGTACTTCATAAGGCTCACTTCCTTTCCACTCGGGGGCCGTTGCAACCCCCGAACGTAATCAGTGTGGCTGAATCATCACCGCCAGCACACGCGCTGCTAAGCTGGTGGGGTGCTTCCGCCAGGGGAAGGCAAGCAGCCAGTCCGGGGCGGGATCCTGCGGGCAGCGCCCGTGGCATTGCTGGCCGTCTCGGTATGGTCGCAGGGGCTCCACCTCACCACCAAGCCTGCGGATTTGAGCGCTGAGCAAATCCTGGAGCGCTCGATCCAGGCGGTCAGAGGACGTGAGGCCTACGCCCGCCTCACCAGCACGGTGGCCAGGGGAACTCTGGAGTTCATCGGACAGCATCTGCACGGAGCCATCGAGTATTACGCCAAAGCGCCCAACAAGCGCCTGGTCATCACGGACCTGGAACACCTGGGTCGAATCCGGCAGGGCTTCGACGGCAAGGTCGCCTGGGTAGAGGATCCGGTGCAGGGCCTGCGCCGCCTGGAAGGGGCCGAAGCGGCGCGGGTGCGGCGGGAAGCCGATTTTCACAGCCCGGTGAAATGGCGCGAGCTTTACAAGAGCGTGGAGCTGAAAGGCAGGGACACAGTGGGTGACAGGGCGGTATACGTGCTCCGCCTGAGGCCCCGCGATGGCAAGCCCGTCACCCATTACTACGACGCCGAAACTTTCCTGCTGCTGCGCCAGGATCTGGTGCAGGAGACCCCGCAAGGCGACGTGGAAGTTCAGGCCTGGCTTTCGGACTATCGCGACGTGGGCGGGGTGAAAACGCCGCACCGCATCGAGCAGCGCTCGCCGATGGGCCGCATCATCATTCAGTTCGAGCGGATCGAGAACAACGTGGAGATCGAGGACGCGCGTTTCGCCATGCCCGCCTCGCGCGCCGGGCCTTAAAAGGGGGCCTCAGGAACGGGCCTTGAAGATCAACCACAGCAGGCCCGCCAGCCAACCCAGAAAGGCCTGATGCTCGCGGTTTCGCATGTACAATTTCCAGCTAAAATGTTCCGACCCGCCGGACCCGCCCCATCGCGGCCAGAACCTCGGAACGCGTCGCGCGTAATCCGCGTATTCCGCGAACAGCTCCCGAAGATGCTGTTCTTCCAGCTCGACGACCGGAAGATACACCAGCACAAAGAAGGCCGCGAACAGCAGGCCCAGCGAGAGCCGGCGCGAGGCCAGGGCCAGGCCTGCGGCCACCAGGACGGTTCCCAGGTACAGAGGGTTCCGAGTGTACGCGTACGGACCGCTGGTGGCCAGCCGTTCGTTCTTCGCCAGATGCCCCGCCGCCCAGGCGCGCAGCGCGATGCCCGCCGTCATCAAGGGCAGCCCGGCAAGCAGGGAGAACCAACTCGGCCGCGCCAGCCAGGCAAAGGCCGCCGCGACCAAAAATCCGCAGGGCACCCGCAGGCGCGCGGCGCGGTCAGCGTAGGGCTTCGGGAACCGATAGGGCCGCATCACGCTAAACCACTCGCGCCTCGGCCCTGTGGGCCCAGCCGCTCGATCAGGGCGTCGAAAACCGCCTGCGGCGTCACCTCTCGCATGCTGGGTGCGATCTCGGGCCGCCGTTTGTAACTGATGTGCGCGTTCGGGCTGCGCAGCACGGTGAAGCTGGAGCCATAAGGTCCGTTGCGCGCCGGATCCGTGGGTCCGAAGATGGCGACGCCGGGTTTGCCGAGAGCGGCCGCCAGATGAAGCGGGCCGCTGTCAACGCCCACCACAGCCACCGCCTGCCGGGTGGCGTAGATCAGTCCCGCCACGCTCGTGATCCAGATGTAGGCCCCACGAATGGCTTCAAGCGCGGCGCGCGCCGCGGGCGGACCCGAGACCGCCAGGATCATGTTCAATTCCTGCCGGATCCTCTGCGCCAGCTCAGCCCAGTACTCCATCGGCCACTGCTTGGCCGTCCAACCCGCTAGCGGGCAGGCGAGCACGTAAGGCCCCTCCGGGGGACGGCCTTCGACGACGCCTGCCGGCAGGTGGAACGCGCGCAAAATATTGGAGGCCCCGGCAGCCGCCGCCAGCTCCAGATTGCGCTCCACGATGTGCGCGGAGCGCGTCCGGACTTTCGTTGAGTAGAATAGCGCCGCGGGCTTTTCACGGACTTCAGCCTGATGAAATCCATACAGGCGCTCCGGGCGCGCTAGCGAAGCCAGTAAGGCGGAACGAATCAGCCCCTGAAAGTCCACGGCGAAGCTGAAGCGCTCCCGGCGCAGCGTCCGCAGCAGGCCCCAGGCGTTGCGCAGGCCGGCGCCGTCGAAGGTCACGACACGATCCACGAAGGGATTGCCCTCCACGAGCGGCAGCCAGCGCCGCGCCACCAACCACCAGAGCTGCGAGGAGCTAAAGCTGTGCTTGAGCGTGGCAACAGCCGGCAGAGTGTGGATGATGTCGCCCATCGAGCTGAGGCGCACCACCAGGATGCGAAGGCTGCTCACAGATCAAGCTCCCAGAGGGCTGTGACGACGCACTTTCGGGCCGGGACTGCTAGCCGGTGCGGTGCCGCTCTTGTACATGACGGATCAGCTCTTGCCGGCGGGCTTCGTCGGCGGCTTCCTCGTGGATCACCTCGTCAGGCTGAAGCGAGCTCAACAACTCGCTCAACTCGCCCGCCGCGGGGACAACGAAGTCCACAGCGCGCAAAGCAGCCACCAATTCAGCCCGCGCCCGAGCCGGCAGTAAAGGGCGCTCGGGATCCCGCACCACCACCAGCAGGGTATCTTCAGGACCGCGGAGCCGTTGCAGGCGCCGGGCGTGATCAGCCAGCAGGGGGTCAAAGTATCCGGTGACCACTTTCAGGCGCCGGGTGCGCTCGCGGAGCATTAGAAGCGCGGAATCCGGAGTCAAGATCTTGGTTCGCGTGTCCACGTTCCATGTCCCATTCGATCAGATCCAGAGCCGCCCTCGCTACTCGCTCCGGAGAGATGCGCAGCATACAGCGGTGATCGGTGGGGCAGTCGCGCAGCATGCAAGGGCTGCATTCGACCGGCTCGCGCACGATGACGGACCGCGGCCCGGCGGGGGCCGTGGCGAACCATTCGGTAGGTCCGAAGACGGCGACCGTGGGGACCGCCAGCGACGAGGCCACGTGCATGGAGCCCGAGTCGTTGCTCAGGAACAACCGACAGGCGGCGGCTAAGGCGATGAATTCCTCCAACGTCGTCTCCCCCGCCAGGTTGATGGCGTTCACACCGCGGCGCCGGAGCTCAGCCGCGACGTGCCGGCCGAGCGGGCGTTCCGAGGCCGAACCGAAGACGGCCACCGCAGCGCCCAACTCCCCAGCCAGGAGTGCGGCGGCCTGGATGAATCGCTCGGCGGGCCACTGCTTGGCGCGACTGTTCTGCGCGCCGGGACTCAGACCGATCACGGGACCGTCCAGGCCCAGGGAAGCCAACAGCTCAGCGCCCCGAGAGCGCGCCGGCGCGATGCCGCTCAGAAGAATGGGCGAGGACTCGGGAAGTCGCTCGATGACGCCGCTGCGCCGCAGCAGCTCCAGGTAGTAGAAGGATTCGTGCGGCGGAATCTCGCCGCTGCGAGGCGGCGGGATGGGATTCGTAAGCAGAGGCCCGCGGCCTCCACGGTCGTATCCTGTGCGACGCGGAATGCGCGCTGTCCAGGGCGCCAGCGCCGACTCCCAGGAGTTGGGAAAGATCAAGGCCCAATCCCATCCGCCGCGCCGCAGGCGACGCGCTAACCTGATGCGCTCTGCCCAGCCGCGCAGGCCGCCGCCCGGGTACACCATGACCCTGTCGGCGCAGGTCTCCCTGCGGTACAGATCCGCCACCCAGCCCCGCGCCAGCAGGGTGATCTCGGCATCCATATGCTTGTTCCGCAGAGCGCGCAGGGCAGGCAGCGCCATGACGGCGTCGCCCAACCAGTTGGGAGTGCGAACCAGGATTTTCATCGGCTGGTCGGCCGGCTGATTCAGAGCCTGCGCCCCGTGGGGCCTCCATCCAGTATGCCGCACTGGCGAATCGGAGGACCTCTCGAACCCGCCGCGCCCCTCAGTCGGTCGCGGACGAGCCCGGCTTGGGCGGCGGGAAGGGCAGAGTTTCCGGCGTGACGCGCACCCCCGTGGTGACCTTGAAAGGGAAACGCCCGACGCCGGGATAGGTCAGCTCGACAAAGAAAGCGGTCCAACCCTGTTCAGGTTTGGGAACACGCGCCCGATAAAGGCCGCTGCCTTGCTCTTCTAAGGGCGAGGAACGCCAGGCGGCGCCGATCGCCTCGAAGCGGAAATCCCGAGCCTTCGGGTTGGTCGCCTGCCAGAGCTTCACCTCGGAGGGCCGATCCAGCGTGCGCACGCGGATCGAGCCGTCGCGCTCGAACTTCCAGGAATACCGTGGCCGCGCAGCGCCCCGCACGACAGATTCATAAAAGGCCGCCAGACTGAGATAAACATCGGAGTTTTTCAGCGAGTGATCGGTGTTGGGAATGTAACGCAGGTGTTTCTCGCCCGGCAAGTCGTCAAAGTAGAAACGGGAGGATTCCGGGAAGAAGAACTGGTCCCCGGCCGAATTGACGATGTACTTCGGCATGGTAAGTCGGTCGCGATAGTTATAAGGTTCTTCGATTTCCAGCAGGGCTCGCAGTTGCCGGGTTCCAAACCAGTCCATGATGCGCATGCGGACGTAGTCGTTCAAAGCCGGAGCCCAAAAGCCGTAAGAGCGCCACTGGTGCACCAGGGACTTCTCCAGATTGAGCACGTCAATGACGGCAGGGGCCACGGCGGCCACGCGGCGATCCACCGCGGCGGTGGTCCAGGCCGTCCAACCGCGCTTGGAGCCGCCCGAGACCACGAAACGCTCGATCCGGAGGCCGCCTCCCTCGAGGCCGGCACAGAAGGCTGCGATCGCGTCCATGGCGCGCACCGCGCTCTTGGTCATGGGCAGGCGGGCGGGCCATCGCGCGTCGCCGGTGCGCAGGAATTTGTCCCACGTGTAGGCGATCAAGGAGTCCTCCCGGCGCGGCTGCGTCTCGCCGGCGAAGGTGAGCGGTTGATTGGGCACCTGCTGAAGCGCGGCAACGACCGTTCCGGCGGCGGTGGCGATGAGCGCCAGCGCGGGATCAATGCGCTCGGGAGGCCTGCCGCCGTTGTTGCCGCCGCCGATCAGCAACAACGCGGTTCCGGCGCTTGCCTTGTCGGGTCGTATGATGATCAGCCAGTGCTGCCAGAGGGTGCGATCCACCTCCGCGGGCGTCAGCCAGGTCTGCGAGGTCAGCTCCAGCACAAAGCCGGTCCAGCCCTGGCCGGGGACGGTCCGCACGAGCCGATAACCGTAACTTGGGTCGGGGGCCGCCACATAATCATCCAGCGCCGTGCGGCGGGCAGCCTGTTGAGAGACCGCGATTAGAAGGAGGGCCAGCAGTATCCGCATTCCGTGGTCATTGTCTCACATCGAATCAACCCGGGCCTGCGAGAAGATCGGCTGGATCACGCCGGCGCGGCTAGGAACTCAAGCCGAATCGCACGGGACGGCGCGAGCGCGAAATTCACGGACTTCGGAAAACGTTGTAGACTGCAAATAGCGGAGCCTCGGCGGGGCTGTACTCTCGCGATGGAACCAGACGGCCGGGGCTCAGACTAGATTTCGGAGTCCGAATATGAGAAGCCAGTGGGTGGCCAAGCGCCAGAACGATCCTGTGCGCACGCAGATGCACTATGCGCGGCAGGGCATCATTACCGAGGAGATGGCCTATGTGGCCCGCCGCGAGGATCTGCCCGCGGAGCTGGTGCGCTCGGAAGTGGCGCGGGGCCGTTTGATCATCCCGGCGAACATCCGCCACACGAATCTGGAGCCGATGGGCATCGGCATCGCCACGCGGTGCAAAATCAACGCGAACATCGGCAACTCGTCGGTGGTTTCGAACATCGAGGAGGAGCTGGAGAAGCTGCGGATCGCCATTCGCTACGGCGCCGACACGGTGATGGACCTCTCCACCGGAGGGGACATCCCGCGCATCCGCGAGGCGATCATCCGGAATTCACCGCTGCCGGTGGGGACGGTGCCGCTGTACGAGGCGGTGACGCGCGTGCGGCGCATCGAGGATCTCACGCCGGAACTGGTGTTGGAGGTGATCGAGGAGCAGGCCGAGCAGGGCGTGGACTACATGACGATCCACGCCGGCGTGCTGGTGGAATACATCCCGCTGGTGACGCGCCGCGTGACGGGCATCGTCAGTCGGGGCGGAGCCATCATGGCGCAGTGGATGGTGCGCAATCACCGCCAGAACTTCCTCTACGAGCGCTTCGAGGACATCTGCAAGATTTTCCAGAAATACGACGTGTGCTTCTCTCTGGGCGACGGCTTGCGTCCCGGCTGCCTGGCCGACGCCAGCGACGAGGCGCAGTTTGCGGAGCTGAAGACGCTGGGAGAACTGACGCGCAAGGCCTGGGAATACGACGTGCAGGTGATGGTCGAAGGCCCCGGGCATATCCCGATGGATCAGATCCAGCTCCAGGTCGAGAAAGAAATGGAGCTCTGCCACGAGGCGCCCTTCTACACGCTGGGGCCGCTGGTCACCGATATAGCGCCGGGCTACGATCACATCACATCCGCCATCGGTGCGGCGATGATCGGCTGGTACGGAGCTTCGATGCTCTGCTACGTGACACCCAAGGAGCACCTGGGCCTGCCCAATCGCGAGGACGTCAAACAGGGGATCATCGCCTACAAGATCGCCGCGCACGCGGCCGACATCGCACGCGGCCGCCCCGGCGCACGGCAGCGAGACGATGAGATCTCGCGAGCCCGCTACCGCTTCGACTGGAACCGGCAGTTCGAGCTGGCGCTGGATCCGGAGACCGCGCGGGCCATGCACGACGAGACTCTGCCCGACAGCGGCTTCAAAGAAGCCCACTTCTGCTCGATGTGCGGGCCGAAATTCTGTTCGATGAACATCTCGGCGCAGCTAGAAAAGCAGCCTGCCGCAGAGCTGCAACCCAAGTGACGACCCCAGCCTGACGGCCGTCGCCTCAGCGCGAGTCGAGTTGCGCCAGGGCGCGGCCGGTTTCTTCTTCCACCTGCGCGTGCAGGCTGTTGCCGTGAGCGTCCATGGTGACGATGGCCAGGAAATCCTTCACCTGAAGCCGCCACATGGCCTCGGGGATGCCGAACTCCATCAGGTAGACGTCGGGCACGCTCTGGACGGCGCGAGCGTAGAACTGCGCCGCTCCGCCGATGGCGTGGAGATAGACGGCGCCGTACTCTTTCATGGCGGCCAGCGTTCGAGCGCCCATGCCGCCCTTGCCGATCACGCCGCGCACGCCGTAGCGGCGGATGATCTCGCCCTGGTAAGGCTCTTCGCGGCTGCTGGTCGTGGGGCCGGCAGCCTTGGTGATCCATTGATCGCCCTGCTTCAGCATCACAGGCCCGCAGTGGTAGATGATGGCCCCATTCAGGTCGGTGGGAGGCGGGTTGTGCATCAGGTAGGCATGCACCGCGTCGCGCCCCGTCAAGATCTCGCCGTTGATCAGCACCACGTCGCCGACTTTCAGCGCTCGCACGCTGGACTCATCGAGCGGCGTGCGCAGGACGATCTCGCGACCGGTGAGAGGGAAGCCCGTTTCTTTGGCCATGCGCTCGACGGGGCGGGAGGGATCGCGGTACAGCCAGCGGGTGATCGCTCCGCTCGCAGGATCCAGGCGCACTCCCAGACGGCGGAAGGCCCAGCACTCGTACGCTACCGAGACGAAGAAGCTTGCGGGTAGGCGATTGGCCGCCGTGATCTTGCAACCGATCAGCGATACGCGGCCGCCGAAGCCCATAGGACCGACACCCAAGCGATTGGCTTCCTCGAGAATGCGTTTTTCCAGAGCCGCCAGCTCGGGGTTGGGGTTCACGTCGTCCAGCGGGCGAAAGAGCTGGTACTTGGCCAGCGTGTAGCCGTGAGCGCGATCGCTGCCGATCGTCACTCCCACCACGCCAGGCGAGCAACCGTAACCCTGGGCCTTCCAGACCGCGTGCAGCACGCACTTGCGAACGCCTTCCAGGTTTCGATCGGCGCGCCCCAGGTGATCCAGCTCGCAGGGCAGCGAGTATTGGGCGTTCATGTTCTCGCAACCGCCGCCCTTGAGGATCAACCTCACCTCGATCTCGTCCTCTTCCCACTGCTCGAAGTGCAGGACCGGGGTTTCCACGCCCAAATTATTGCCGCTGTTCTTGCCCGTGATGGAGTCCACCGAATTGGGGCGCAACTTGCCCAGACGCGTGGCCTCGGCAATCGCTTCGCGCACCGCGGCGGCGATGCGAAGCTGATTGACGCCCACCGGAGTGTGGATGAGGAAAGTGGGCATGCCGGTATCCTGGCAGATGGGCGCTTCGTCCTGGTGCGCCATATCAATATTGGCTGCGATGATGGAAAGAGCCTGAGCGGCCTGCGTACCTTCGGCCTCTCGGGGCAAGGCTTCAGCCATGGCCGCGCGAACATCGGGCGGCAGGTTGGTGGAGGTCTGGGTGATCAGTTCCAGAAGGCTGTTGCTCAAAAATTGCATGGCGGTTCTCCTGAGACACTTCCATAGTACTCCTGGGGCAGACGTGCGGGCCTGCGCCGATTTGACCGTGGCGGCGCTAGCAGGGTAACCTCAGTTGGCATCCTGTGCGGCGCGTGCCGTCGCCAGGTGCGGTGAGCGAGCCACGAAGCGCATCAGGAATTGTGTCAATGAGCTGCTTATTTCGCGCGTTTTCGATTGCCGGTCTTTTGATAAGTTTCGCAAATGCCGCGGGCGCCGATCTTCGGATCGCAGGCCAGGGCCTCCAGCGGCGCGTCCAAATCCTGGCCGAAGGGGAAATAGTGGCCGAATCTCCCGAAGAAGGTCTGTGGTCGGTCGCCTGCGACTGGCGGGAGCAGTGGCCCGCGGATTGGCGTCACGCTGGTCCGGCCGAGCTGTTGGAAGTCGGCGAATGGACGATCTTGCGGGGTGAGCTGGAAGCCTGCGGCGGCAGGTGGATCTTCGAGGACGCCTACCGGCGTAAGGGCAGCGTAATCCAGGGGGTGCGGCGTTTCCAATGGAAAGGCAAGGAGGCGGCGCGCCGAGTGACTCTCTCGGTCCGCTTCCTGGGGCGGGCCGCGCGCTCCAACATTCTGCTGCCCGGGATCCTTTATTACGGGAATCCTTCGGGGGCCAGGAGCGGGCGGGTGCCCGTGTACTCCGGGGCGCCCGGTGAGGAAGCGCTGTTCGAAGAGCACCGTTACCCGATGCCCTTCGCGTACGCGGAGCTGGAGCGAGGCGACGGGCTTTGGGGCGCGGCCTTGCACAGCCTTCCTTCGCCCGTGCCCCACGGCAACCTGCGCGATCAGTGGTGGTCGCTGGGCGTCACGGCGCGCGAGGCGGGCCCGGAATTGACGTTGCTCTCCGGGCCTTGCGCCTCCAATGGGAGACGCAGCGTGGTCAAGGCGCTCCAGAGGGGCTTTGTGCCCTACGAGGATGCGTACTTGAACGTGCCGCCTGATGCCGTGATCGAGAAGACGTTTTACCTGGAGGTGTTTCGCGTGTCTGCACGTGGCTCGGGATTCGGCCGGCCGGTGCGCACCTCGCTGGAATTGTTCCGACCCTTCTCCGCGGAGGGTCTGCCCGAGATCGGGGAGATCGTCCGCACCAAGTACAGATACGCGAAGTCGCGCTGGCATGAATCCGGGCAAGCGGCGGGCTTCAAGAAATACCAGGATCGCGATTACTTCGTGATGGGCTGGACAGGCCAGGCCGAAGCCCCGGGATACGCGCTTCAAATCCTGGCGCCGGGTCTGCGGGACCCGGAGGCGCCGGCGATGGCGCAGCGGTCGCTGGATTTCCTGGCTACGGCGCGATTCTATGAGGAAGGATTTCATAACTGGTACGAATACCGGAAGGGTGAATGGACGGGGCAGGAATTGCTGAATCAGGGGCAGGCGATGTTGGCCTTTGCCCGCGCGATTCGTGAGGGCCGGCGGCGCAAGCTCCGGACCGAGCGCTGGGAGACGTTTCTCAAGAAAGCGGCGGATCTGCACGCGCGTCGGATTCTTTCGCCTGCCTGGCGTCCGGCTTCCACCGCGGAGGCTGCCTTCATCGCACCGTTACTGATGAGCGCCGAGCTGTTCGGCGCCGATTTTCACCGGGAGGCCGCGCTGAAGGCCGCCGCTCACTACGCCGAGCGTCACCTCGACATGCGAGAGCCATACTGGGGCGGGACGCTGGATGCTCGCTGCGAGGATAAAGAAGCTGCGGCGCTGGCCTTTCAGGCCTTCCTGGAATTGTACGAAAGGACCGGCGACGTCGAGCATCTGCGCTGGGCGCGGCATGCAGCCGACGTGGCGCTGACCTACGTTTTCGTCTGGGACGTGGACTTGCCGCCGGGACGGCTGAGGGATCACAATTTCCGAACTCGCGGCTGGACGGTCGTCTCACCGCAGAACCAGCACCTGGATGTTTGGGGCGTGCTCATAGCGCCGGATGTGTATCGTCTGGGGCAAATCGAAGGCCGCGAGGACTTACAGCGGCTGGCGCTCCTGATGTACCGGACCTGCGGCCAGCTCATAGATCCTCGCGGCAGCCAGGGGGAACAAATGCAGCACACCAATTTTTCGCAACGCCGGGGTATCGAGAATCCCTTGCAAGAACGCGGGGGATATAACGAGCACTGGACGGTATTCTGGATTACGGCTCACTTCCTGACCGGGGCTGCGCGGCTGGCGGAGCTGGGCGTCGAGATCTGGTAGGCAGCGGCCGCAATCTGCCTCCTCTGAGGCGATTTTTGCGGGACGAATTGCCTCGTGCGTGCATCTTCTTCTTTGAGAGGGAGAAACAATAGTGGTATACTCACTCCGGCAGACGGCAATCTTATCGTTTACGAGTTCATCCGGGTGAGGGTGAGTCATATGGATAATCTCTTGATTGCTCGCGTGGTTTTTGTTCTGCTTCTGGTGCTAGCCGCTTACTTTCTTCAGCCATTCGGCCTGGGAGGACTACCGGCGGCCGCCGTCGGCGCGGCGCTGGGTGTGGCGATCGTCTTCTTTGAGATTCGCGTCAAGGAAATCAGCTTGAAGCGGCTGATCGGGGCAGCGGTCGGATCGGTTCTGGGCATCCTGGGCGCTTACCTGATCTCGCTGGTGTTGGGCAGCGCCATGCAGGGCCATAGCAGTCTGCCGTTCTTGCAAGTGGCCTTACTGCTATGGATGGCTTATGTCGGACTGGTGGTCGGCAGCAGCAAGGGCGAGATGCTCAATCTGGCGGCGCTGGGGGGTATCTTCGGCGGGGAGAAGGCCGCCAAGCAATCCTTCAAGATTCTGGATACCAGCGTGATCATTGACGGGCGCATCGCCGATGTGGCGGAGACAGGCTTCCTGGACGGGACGCTCGTCATCCCGCAATTCGTGCTGCGCGAACTTCAGCTCGTGGCGGACTCCTCGGACGCTCTGAAGCGCAATCGGGGCCGGCGAGGTCTGGACATTCTCCAGAAGTTGCAGAAGATGGCGCATCTGAGCGTGCAAATCCTGGAGGACGACTACCCGCACGTGCGCGACGTGGACATGAAACTGATCGAGCTGGCGCGCGAGTACGACTGCAAGATCGTCACCAATGACTTCAACCTGAACAAGATGGCGCAATTGCACGGGGTCGAGGTGCTGAACATCAATGAGCTGGCCAACGCGCTGAAGCCAGTGGTGCTGCCCGGCGAATCCATGCGGGTTTTCATCCTCAAGGAAGGCAAGGAACCCAACCAGGGCGTGGCTTATCTGGACGACGGAACCATGGTGGTGGTGGACAACGCCAAGCGGATGATCTCCAAGACCATTGACATCACGGTGACCAGCGTGTTGCAAACCACCGCCGGCAAGATGATTTTCGGCCGCTTCGACGAGCGCGTGCACGCGGTGTACGACAAAGCGGGACATCCTGAGAAGCATGAACGCGGGGCGCATCGCGAGCCGACCCACTCGGCCGGGCACGCCTCTTGAGGCTCGCCGGCGGCCGGCCTGCGGTGATCCCGAGCGTGAAGACGCAGCACGCGGGCTTGCCGCGCGCGCTAGAATCGTTAATTCCGGCAACCGCCTGCCGCAGGCCGGGCCGCGGGAAAGTTCATGAAAGTCGCCGTTATTTTGCCGGCCGCCGGGCTGGGCACTCGCATGGGCCGCAGTTCGGCGGAGACCTCGGGAGTCAGCCGCAAGCAGTTCATGCTGCTGGACGGCTCGCCGATTCTGATGCACACGTTGCGCAAGTTCCTGGCCTGTCCCCTGGTCAGCGAAATCGTGGTGGCGTTGCGGCGCGAGGATATGGGCTGGTTCTCGGAACTGCTTCAGCGCGAGGCCCCTCAAAAGCCGGTGCGCCTGGTCGAGGGAGGTCCCAGCCGCCAGCAGTCCGTGCAGAATGCTCTTCAGGCTCTGCCGCTGGATACCGACCTGGTGGCGGTGCACGACGCGGTGCGCCCGTTCATCGAGCTCTCGATCATTGAGAAGGTAATCCAGGAAGCCGCCCAGACCGGCGCCGCCATCGTGGGCATCGTGCCTGTGGACACGGTGAAACAGGTGCGCGGCAACAAGGTCCATGCCACCCTGCCGCGGGAACGCTTGATCCTGGCGCAAACTCCGCAGGTGTTCCGCTACGGGCTGCTGCGGGAGGCTTTCGAGCGCGCGCGCCAGGACGGCTTCAGCGGCACCGATGAGTCCAGCCTGGTGGAACGCCTCGAGCAGGTCGAAGTCACCGTGGTGCCGGGCAGTGACCGGAATATCAAGATCACGAAGCCCTCGGATATGGAGCTGGCGCGCCTGTTTCTGAGCGCTGAGACGAGTCAGCGAAAGGCAGGATAGTGGCGGCCGAGGCGGAATACCGGAGCGGGCTGGGCTGGGATATCCATCCTTTGGTGGCGGGCCGCCCTCTGATTCTGGGCGGCGTGCGCATTCCCGCCGAGGTCGGATTGGCCGGGCATTCCGACGCCGACGTGTTGGCCCACGCGGTAACCGACGCTGTGTTGGGCGCGGCTGGGCTGGGCGACATCGGCCAGCATTTCCCGGACACAGACCCGCAGTGGGCCGGGGCCGACAGCCTGCTGTTCCTGCGCCATGCACAGAAACTGGCCGGCGAACGCGGCTTCACGGTGGTGCACGTGGACGCCACGGTGATCCTGGAAAGGCCCAAGCTGGCGGCCTACCGCTCGGCCATCCGAGAAACCCTGGCGGCGGCGTTGGGCCTGGATCCCGAGAATGTCTCGGTGAAGTTCAAAACGGCCGAGAAGCTGGGCCCTGTGGGCGAAGGCCGGGCGGCGGAAGCTCACGCCGTGGTGACGCTTCGTCGAGCGGGTGCTGCGGCCAACTCCGGCTGAGGAGACCGGGAAACACCGACTCGGCCGCATCCGGGCCGGGCCGGCTGTGAAATCATAAAGTTCGGTGCGGATCGAGTTCACGGCCCAGGGAATTTATCTTCCCGATCTGGATCTGTGGCTGGATCCAAGCAGAGACTGCCGGCGGGCCTGGATCTCGCACGCGCACCGCGACCATGCCGCGGGCATCCATCGGGAAGTCTTCGCCACGCCCGAAACGATCGAGCTGTACCGGATTCGTTATGAGGGCGCCCAAACGCTGCCGCACTTCCACGCCGCGTCTTATGGCCGGAGCTGGGAGCTGGCCGGCGCGCGGCTGACGGCGTATCCGGCGGCCCACATCCTCGGGTCGGCGCAACTGCTCATCGAGTGGCGAGGCGAAAGGGTTCTCTACACCGGCGACATCAAGCTGCGCGCTCCGTTATGCGGGAGACAAACCGAGCTGGTTCAGGCCGACCGGCTCATCATCGAGTCCACCTTCGGGTTGCCGATTTTCCACTTTCTGGATCGAGAGGAGGCGCGCCGCCGGATCCTGGGATTTGCGCGCAGTTGCCTGGAGGAGGGTCTCAGTCCGGTGTTTTTGGCCTATGAGTTGGGGCGCGGCCAGGAGGTGGCGCACGTGCTGTGTGAGGCCGGTGTTCCGACGGCCGTGGATCCAGCAGTGGCCCGGTTCTTGCCTGCATACTCGGCGGCGGGGTTCCCGGCTCCCGGATGGCTTCCCTTCAGCGGCGAGCTGAGGCCGGACTGCGCGCTGGTGACGGCGCCCAGGTCAGGCCGGGCCGCTTCACTGGCCGGGCGCAAGACCCGCGTGGCGTACGTGTCGGGCTGGGCGGCGTTGGATAATGCGCGGGCCCGCACGGGCGCCGAGGAGTTGATTCCCTATTCCGACCACGCCGACTTCCAAGAGCTGCTCGCCTTGGTGGAAGCTTGCAGCCCTTGGGAAATTGACGTTGTCCACGGCTACAGCGAGGCGTTCGCTCGCATTCTGACGCTCAGTGGCCGTGTGGCTTGGGCGCCGCTTCGCATGGGTGCGGCGGAGGTTCGCTACTGATGGACGCGCTGGCGGAAGTGGCCGAGCAGGTAGGCGCTCACAGCAGCCGCGTCAGGAAGATCAAGCTGCTGGCGGACTACTTGCGCCGGCTGCCCGATGAAGATCTGCCGCGCGCCGTGTGTTTCTTGAGCGGACGTCCGTTTCCTCCGACCGATGCGCGGCGGCTCTCGATAGGGCACGCGGCTTTGCGGGAGGCGGCGATCGCGGCCAGCGGCTGGGATGCGGAAACCGTGCGGCTGGCGATTCGCGAGGTGGGCGATATCGGGGAAGCCATTAGCCTGCTGCTGAGGGACCGCACGGAGGGTTTGCCGCTCACGCTGAGGGAGGCCGAGCGGCTTTACTCGGAGCTGCAGCGAAAGCGACGCGCCGCGGAGAAAAGCGCTCTGTTGCGGGAGTGCTTCACGCGCTACCGTCCGCCCGCGCTGAAGTACTTCGTGAAAATCATCACCGGGGACCTGCGGATCGGCCTTCAGGAAAAGATGCTCGAAGAGGCCGTGGCGGCGGCCGCCGACGTCGCCGCGGAAGCCGTGCGGCAAGCCACGTTGCGCTCGGGCGATCTGGGGCGTGTAGCTCTGGCCGCTCGGCAAGGCCGGCTTGAAGAGCTCGCCGCGCGCCTGTTTCATCCCGTGGATTTCATGCTCGCCAAGCCCGTGGCGTCGGCCCAGGAAATTCCGGATCCGGCGAACTGGCTGATCGAAGACAAATACGACGGCATTCGGGCCCAGGCGCACGTGGAGGCCGGGCGGGCGGTGCTCTACACGCGCGGCCTGGCCGAAGTCACTGCTGCCTTTCCCGAGCTGGAGGCCGCCTTGATGAAACTGCCGGGCAGCGCGGTGCTGGACGGCGAGATCGTGGCCTGGCGGGAAGGGCGCGTGCTGCCGTTCACGGACTTGCAGCAGCGTCTGGCCCGCAAGGCGGTGCCGCTGTTTCTGCCCCTGGAGGTCCCTGTGGCCTTCGTGGCTTACGATCTGCTGTTCTGCGACGGTGCAGAACTGCTGGATCAACCGCTCGAGACGCGGCGGGCGCGCCTGGAGGCGCTGCTGGCCGGGTGCGAGCCTCCTGTGCTGCTATCGCCGGTGTGGGAGGCGCGCACGGCCGAGGATCTGGACCGGCTGTTCGAGCAGGCGAGGGAGCGGGGCAACGAGGGGCTGGTGCTGAAGCGGCGCGGCAGCCTTTACGAAGCTGGACGCCGCGGGGGCGCGTGGCTGAAATGGAAGCGCCCCATGGCCACCCTGGATGTGGTGATCACCGCGGCCGAGCAGGGGCACGGGCGGCGCGCCGGCGTGCTGAGCGATTACACCTTCGCCGTGCGCTCCGCAGAAGGGTTCCTCAACGTGGGCAAGGCCTATTCGGGATTGACCGACGAGGAGATCCGCGAATTGACGGATTTGCTGCGGGCCTCGGCCGTGGCGCGTGCGGGCGGCGCGCTGCTGGTGCGGCCGGAGATCGTGCTGGAAGTGGCCTTCAACGGCATCCAGAAAAGTTCTCGCCACGCCAGCGGCTACGCCTTGCGCTTCCCGCGGATCGTCCGCTGGCGCCGCGACAAGAAGCCGGCGGAGGCCGACGACCTGGAGCGCGTCCGCGGGCTTTATCAAAGTCAACTCGAGGAGGGACGGAAATAGGGCGCACCGGCTGCCGGCTGAAGCGGATGCGGGGCCTACCCCGGGAAGCGTAGGATGCTTCGAGCCTTCCCCGCGGCGACCGGCATAGCGTATACTACTGCCTTTGGGGTGCCCAATCCGGAGACCAGGAGTGCGTGCATGGCCGCCGTGAAACCAGCGCCTTTGCTGCCCGCCGAACCCAACGTCGAGCAGACCAACCCGGACGCCGACCTTGCCTGGCGCTTCCTCCATTACATGTTCCTGATGCGCGAGGTCGAAGAACGCATCGAAAAGAAGCTTTACCGCCAGGGCAAGATCGTGGGCGGGGTGTATTCCGGCCGCGGCCAGGAGGCTATCTCGGTGGGGGCGGGGCTGACGGCGGAACCGGAGGACGTCCTGTTTCCCTGCCACCGCGACCTGGCGCTGTTCTTCATCCGCGGCGTGCACCCCCGGCAGATCTTCGCCCAGTACATGGGGCGCGTCGGGGGCCTGACGCGCGGCAAGGACGGCAACATGCACATGGGCGATATGGGGCGGCGATTGGTGGCCATCATCAGCGCCATCGGCGCCGCGGTGCCGGTGGCTGCGGGCGCCGCTCTGGCCTTGAAGTATCGCGGCTCGCGCAACATCGTCTACTGCTTCTTCGGCGACGGGGCCACCAGCCGGGGCGACTGGCACGAGGGCGTCAACTTCGCTGCGGTGCAGAAGCTCCCCCTCGTGCTCGTCTGCAACAACAACCAGTACGCTTACTCGACGCCGCTGGAGTTGCAAATGGCTTGCGCCCACGTCGCCGACCGCGCGCCCGGCTACGGCATACCCGCTGAAATCGTGGATGGCAACGACCCCTTCGCCGTCTACCAGGCGGCGAGCCGAGCCGCGGCGCACGCGCGGCAGGGGCGGGGGCCTTATCTGATCGAGTGCAAGACCTTCCGCATGTCCGGGCATTCGGCACACGATGCGGCCGATTACGTCCCCAAGCACCTGTTCGAGGAGTGGGCGGCCAAAGACCCTATCTTGCGCATCGAGCGACTCCTGCTCGAACGCGGCTGGGCCGACCGCAAGGACCTGGATCAGCTTTACACGTCCCTGCGCCGGCAAATTGACGAAGCCGTGGAATGGGCCGAAAACTCTCCCTTCCCCGATCCCAGCGAGCTGACCGCCAACGTCTACGAAGGATGCTGAAGCCATGCCGGTGACCTATCTGGAGGCCATCCGCCAGGGCATCTGGGAGGAAATGGAGCGCGATCCGGACGTTTTCCTGCTCGGGGAAGACATCGCGGTCTACGGCGGCGCCTTCAAGATCACGGCGGGGATGCTCGAAGCCTTCGGGGCGCGGCGGGTCATTGACACGCCGCTGTCGGAATCGGCGATCGCCGGGGCAGCCATCGGCGCGGCCCTGATGGGACTGCGCCCGGTGGCCGAGATGCAATTTGCGGACTTCATCTCCTGCGCCTTCGATCAGATCGTGAACTTTGCAGCCAAGTGCCGCTACCGCTGGGGCGCGGCGGTGCCGATGGTGGTTCGCGCGCCATGCGGCGCCGGCGTGCACGGCGGACCGTTTCACTCGCAGAGCAACGAAGCCTGGTTCGTGCACACGCCGGGCCTGAAGGTCGTCATGCCCGCCACAGCGCACGACGCCAAGGGCTTGATCAAGGCCGCCATTCGCGACAACGACCCGGTGATCTTCTTCGAGCACAAGGCGCTGTACCGGCGAATCAAAGAGGAAATTCCGGCGGGCGATTACACCGTACCCATCGGGCGCGCCTGCGTCTTCCGCAGCGGGCGCGACCTTTCGATCATCACTTACGGCGCCATGGTCTGGGTGGCGAAAGAGGCCGCCGAAACACTGGCCAGGGAAGGCATCTCGGCCGAGATTGTGGACTTGCGTACGCTTCTGCCGCTGGATGAGGAGACCGTGCTGGCCAGCGTGCGTAAGACGTCGCGGGCGCTGGTGCTGCACGAAGCGACGCTGACCGGCGGAGTGGGCGGCGAGATCGCGGCCCGTATCGCAGAGAAGGCTTTCGAGCACCTGGACGCCCCGGTCGTGCGCATCGCAGCGCCGGACACGCCGGTACCCTTCAGCCCCCCGCTGGAAGAAGCCTTCCTCCCTAACGCCGCCATGGTCGCGGAGCGCGCGCGGCAACTTTGCTGTTACTGAGCGGGCGAGGCGCCGCCATTGTCCGGTTGACGGCGGCCGGCGCTCTTTTTACAAGCCGCAAACAGGCGGCGAGGATCCAGCAGGTGTTTGGGACGGAAGCGGCGCTCGGACCACTGGCAACCGGGCTCGAACTGCACACCCAGGAAGTAGCCGGTGTCGCGGAAAATGCAGTAGCGGACACGTCCCACTAACTCCGACTTAGGGTGCATGAGCCGAAGCAGCGTGTGCTCGGGGATGGGAGTGTCCAGTTGCAAGCAAGCGCCGGAGTGGGAGATGTCTTCCAGGTTGGCCAGCAGATGCCGCTCGCGGCCGGATTCATCGGTCCAGAGAACCTCGATGAGATCCGCGCACAGCAGGCGAGGTTCGGCGCGACGCTCCCGCATACACTCCCATGATCGGCGGGCTGTTCGGGGACTTTAGCAAAAGCCGCTCCTTAGGCCCGCGCCAAAGCGATCCTAGATTCGATTAAACATTTCCACGACTTTTTGAAGAGACTTATACTGCCGGATTAGGGGAAACATCTTTGCCTCTCTGGCGTCAATCTCCAAGGCCCGCTTCAGCACCTCCTGGGCTCTCTCGGCGGGGACGACGGCCACGCCGTCTTCATCGGCGATGATGATATCGCCGGGCCGCACAATGACGCCCGCGCACCTGACCGGCACGTCGCGCGCCACGCTCGCGTAACGCCCGACGGTGCTGGAAGGGACCACACCTCGGGCGTATACCGGCAGGGGCAGAGCGCGAAGCTGGGCCAGATCGCGCACGCTGCCGTCAATGACGATACCCGCCATGCCTCGCGCCTTGGCCGTCGTGCCCATCAGGCCTCCAAGACCCGCCACGTCGAGTCCATCCTCGATGACGATGACCCCCACCTGTCCGGGTTGGGCGTTGTCAATCATTTCAATGGAATGCCTGGCGCTCAGCGCAGGCGTCGCCTTCTCCGGCGGCGCCGGCTTCAGCAAAGCTGTGGTCGCGCGTCCCACGAAGGATCCGGGGATCCGGGGACGCATGTCGTGGGCCATGAAGCCGCGCTGTCCGACTACCTGATCCATCGCATCGGCCACCGAGGATGAGGTGGTCTTCTTGAAACCCTCGATGAGCGGATCGGCTGCGGGCGCAGCGGCGCGCTGAGCGGCTTGATAACCCACGAGCAGGACCGCGACCAGCGGAGAACAGTACAGAAGACTGCGACGCGTGACTTTCATGTGCTTCATTCTATACCCGCGGCGCTCTACGGTAGCGGCGTTCGTACTCCGCACGCGTGGCGAGGCTGTTGCGGTCTAGCGCCCGGTCCACCGCCAGCACGCCATCCAGGTGATCCATCTCGTGTTGCAGCAGCTCGGCCAGGGCGCCTCGGGCTTGCAGGCGCCGGCTCTGACCCTCTTCGTCCATATAGCGCAGAGCGACTTCACAGGAGCGCTCCAGGTAAACCAGCAAATCGGGAAACGAGAAGCAGTCGTCCCAGAGTCGGAACTTCTCTTGGCTCAGGAACTCCCACTCGGGATTCAGCAAGGAGTAGGCAACGCCGTCGAACTCGAGGTAGATCAGGCGCACCGGTTCTCCGATTTGTACGGCGCTGATGCCGCGACCGAAGCCGTGCCTGCGGCGGAAGTCGGCCAGAGTAGCCCGCAGATCGCGCAGAATGAGCTTCGCCTCGGCGGGGGAGGCTAGCGGCTGCGAAACCTCGCGCAGCATGGGATCGCCCAGCTCCAGGATTCTTCGTACCGGCATGCACTCCATGGTACAACCGCGGGCCTGCGGGCTTCGGTATAGTATTTCGGATCGGTCTCGATATGCGCCTGGCCGCCCGAGCACCCTGCCGCGTGGACATCGCCGGGGGAACCCTGGACATTTGGCCTCTGTACCTGTATCACCCCGGATCGGTAACCGTGAATTTCGCCATCACCCGCTATGCGAGCTGCGTCTTGCGAACACGCCGGGACCGCCGCATCGTCGTGGTCTCCCGCGACCTCAGAGGCCGCGAGGAATTCGAGTCGCTGGAAGCGCTCCGGCAAAAGCCCCGGTACCGGTTGCCGCTGGCCGCCTTCCTGCTCCGCTTTTTCGCGCCGCAAACCGGCCTGGAGCTTGAGACCGACTCGGAAGCGCCCTCGGGGGCGGGCATCGCCGGCTCCTCCACGTTGATCATCGCCATCGCCAGCGTGCTGAATCGGCTGACCGGCGCGGGCTACGGGCTGGAACAAATCCGCGAGATCTCGCAGAACATCGAGGCCCAAATCATTCGTGTGCCCACCGGTTCGCAGGATTACTATCCGGCGATGTACGGCGGCGTGAACGCCATCGAGTTGACCCCCGCGGGGATCCTCCGCCGGCCGATTCGCGTGGACCTCGAGGACTTCAACCAGCGCATCGTGCTGGCTTACACGGGCAAGCCGCGGGATTCGGCCATCAACAACTGGGAGGTCATGAAGGCCCATATTAACGGCGATCGGAAGGTGCATCGCAACTTCGATCGGATCGCCGCCATTGCGCAGGCCATGCGGGCCGCGCTGGAACGGAGCGATTGGAAGGAGGCGGGGCGTTTGCTGCGCGAAGAGTGGGATCATCGGCGGCGCAATCATCCGGGCATTTCGACGCCGCTGATCGATCGGCTGGTCCGCCTGACGCGGCGTGCCGGGGCCTTGGGGGCCAAGGCCTGCGGGGCGGGGGGCGGCGGCTGTGTGTTCTTCCTGGTAGAACGGGGCGCCCAAGCCCGCGTCGCGGAGATCATCGCGCAGCAGGGCGCGAAAGTGCTGCCCGTGGAAGTCGCTCCGGACGGCGTGGCTCTGGAAGCCTCCGGGTGAGCGCATCGTGCCGGATGGGCGTCAGAGGTGGGTTCGATTAGCCGTCCGGCTGGCGGTTTTCGCCGCCCTGGGCTTGTTCGGCCTGAGGTTGTTCGGAACCCTGATCTACTTCCTCTCGGGGAATCTGCTGGTCACCAGCGCGCTGGCGGTGTTCCTGGCCGCCGGTATCGCCAATGCGGCGCTGATGCGCATCTACGAGCGTGCGGGGCTGTCCGAGGTGGGCTTCGCCTGGAATCCCGCCGGGCGGCGCAATCTGCTGCTGGGGTTGGCGGGCGGCGCCGGAGCCGCCACGCTGGTTTTGGGCGGCGCGCTCGTGACGCCGGCCGCGGAACTGGAAGCCGCCGCAGCTCAGACGGCCTGGCCGAGTTGGTTGTTCGTAGCCGTACTCCTGCTTTTTGGGGCGGTGGGCGAGGAGATGCTGTTCCACGGCTACGGCTTTCAACGCCTGCTGGCCGCATTGGGACCTTTCGCCACCATCCTCCCGGTCAGCGCCCTGTTCGCGCTAGCGCACAGCGGAAACCTGAACATCACGCCGCTGGGAATGGTGAACACCTTCGGTTGGGGCGTGCTGCTGGGTTACGCGTTCTGGCGAAGCAGAGACCTGTGGCTTCCGATCGGCTTGCACCTGGGCTGGAACTGGATGCTGCCGCTGTTCGGCGCTCCGCTGAGCGGGTTTACAATGAGTGTGACGGGCTACGCGATTCGCTGGAGGGTCGGGCCTCTGTGGAGCGGCGGCGATTACGGGCCTGAGGCGAGTGTGTTGACGACCGCCGTCCTCATCCTGCTGTTCGTCGCTGTGCGCCATGCGCCGGTGCAGCCGCAAGAGGCCTTCCTGTTACGAGCCCGCACGGAGGGCTGAATGCGCAAACGACTGCAAGCAGCGGCGGCCGTGACTGCGGCCTTCCTCACCGTCGCGGCCGACAAGCCCCGGGACCTGACGCCGGAGGAGCGCATCGAGTTGATTCGAGGGCTAACGGCCGAGTACGCGACGGCGCGAGTCCTGCTGCCGCGCTCCAAGAAGGCTCTGGCGCTGGAGACCACCGGCGCCTACGACAAGGCCGAGTGGCAGGCGCTGGCGCGGGAACATGGCCCTGCGGCGCGAGCCGGCGATCTGGTGCAGATCACCAAGGTGTCTCTGGAGAGCGATCGCATCGTGCTGGAAATCAACGGGGGCTTCAAAGGCGGGCGGAAATGGTACGAACGCATCCAGGTGAGCGCCGGTACGGGCACGCGCACCGTGCCGCTGGGATCCGGCTCTTACACAGCCGCGCCGGGTGGCACTTCGATCGCTATCCTGTTCCACCGGCGGCTGCCGCCGATGAAAGCGGCGGAGATCAAGAAGTTGCTAGCCCCGGTCCTGGATTTCGAGAAGCGATCGGCGACCGAGCAGTACGTGGAGACTCTGCCGGCGCCCATCCAGCAAGCCATCAAAGAGCGCCGGGCCGTTGAAGGCATGGATCGCGACCAGGTGTTGCTGGCGCTGGGTCGTCCGGTGCGCAAGGTGCGCGAGACGGTAGACGGCCAGGAATTGGAAGATTGGATCTACGGCGAGCCGCCCGGGCGAATCGTCTTCGTGACTTTCGAAGGCAACAAAGTGATTCGCGTCAAGGAGACTTACGCCGGTCTGGGATCTCAAGCCCCGAAGCTCGAAGTGCCGCGCTAACGAACATCATGCCGAGCGGGCCTACGAACAGAAGAAGCTTTTTGCGGTCCGCCGCAGCGCTGCTTTCACCGGCCTCCACCGCCGCAGCCTCGAGTCCGGTCAGGGTGGCGGTGTTCCGGGCCGACGCAACACCGGCAGCCGGGGAGCCGCTCATCTGGGTTACGCCTTTGCAGCAGACGCTCGATCCGCTCTGGGCCAAAGGTCTGGTGCTCGAGCAGGGCGGCCGCCGCTTGGTGCTGTGCGCCATGGATTGGTGCGGGCTGGGCGGGGCTGCTTATCACAAACTCCGGCGCGCCCTAGCGCAGGCGGCGGGCGGCGCCGACGTCCTGCTGCACACGGTCCACCAGCACGCCGCCCCGTACGTGGATGGCGACGCTTACGCGCTGCTGCGCGAACTCCCGAACCCTCCCTTACTTTATAGCGAAGCCGGCCTCGACGAGCTGGCTCGAAGGCTGGCGCGCGCCGGCAAACAGGCGCTGGCCCGGTTGCGATCCGTCGAGCAGATCGGGATCAGTCAGGCGCGCGTCGAACGGGTGGCTTCCTCACGTCGCGTCTGGGACCAGGGCAAACTCATCGTGCGTTACAGCACCGGCGCGCGCGATCCCTACCAGGCGCAGTTGCCGGAAGGCCGCATTGATCCCTGGTTGAGGACCATCACGTTCGCCGCCGGCGGACGCCCGCTGGTTCGACTTCACTTCTACGCGACCCATCCGCAAACCTTCTGCTGCGACGGCCGCGCATCGGCGGATTTTGTGGGCGAGGCGCGAGAGCGGCTGGAGCGCGAGGAGGGCGTCTTTCAGATCTACCTCACCGGATGCGCGGGTGACGTCACGGTGGGCAAGTACAACGACGGCTCGGAAGATGCGCGGCGACAGCTTACGGAAAGGCTGCTGGCGGCCATGAAGGCCGCAGCGGGCGATGTGCGCCTCCACCCACTGAAGGCCGCACGCTGGCGGACGATCCCGCTGAGTCTACCGGCCCGGCAGCCGGACAAAGCGATCCAGGCCACCGCCGATCCGACAGCTCGCTACCGCACGGCCTGCCGCGTCGCGTTCGCCCGTCGCAAAGAGCCGCTGACCGTGACGGCCGTAAACCTGGGTGAGGCCCGCATCCTGCATCTGCCCGGCGAACCAATGCTGGATTTTCAGATGTACGCTCAGCGGCGTTTGCCTGAAGCTTTTGTGGCGACGGCAGGCTACGGCGACATCGCCCCGGGGTATCTGTGCACGGATCAAGCTATTCGCGAGGGAGGTTACGAACCCAGCGCCTCGCACGTGGCCCCAGGTGGTGAGAGCTTGCTGAAGGAAGCCATCGAGCGAGCGCTGGCCGTGTGAGCAGCGGAGGGTCGCGGCTGGGACCGGTGCGCCAAGGTAAAAGACCAAGAACGCGCCCGCGCGGATTCCCCGCGGAGCAGTTCGCGCCGGCGAGCGCGCACCGCCCGAGGGGGCCGGGCACGCTTGCTCGCTGCGTTACACTCACGGAGGACAACCATCATGCGCAGGCTCATTTTCCTTCTGGTTCTGACTCTGTGGCCCGTAGCGGCGGCCGATTACGACTGGCTGATCCGAAACGCGCGCGTCGTGGACGGCACAGGAAACCCGTGGTACCGCGCCGACGTCGCTGTGCAGGCGGGCCGCATCGTAGCCGTGGGGCGCCTGCCTACAGCCTCCGCAGCGAAGGTCGTGGATGCCGCAGGGCGTGTGCTCGCGCCGGGCTTCATTGACATCCACACGCACATCGAAGAGGGCATCGAGAAGGTTCCGGGAGCCGACAACTACGTCATGGACGGCGTCACCACGGTGGTGACGGGCAACTGCGGCGGGTCCTGGCGGAACCTAGCCGAGGCTTTCGAGCGACTGGAAAAGATGGGCATCGGCTTGAACGTCGCGTCGCTGGTAGGTCACAACACGGTGCGGCGCCAGGTGATGGGAACGGCGAACCGTCCGGCGACGCCGGAGGAGCTGGCTCGGATGCAGGAACTGGTCGAGCAGGCCATGCAGCAAGGGGCGGTGGGATTCTCGACCGGTCTGATCTATATCCCCGGGGCCTACGCCCCCACCGAAGAGATCGTGGTCCTGGCCCGGGTGGCGGCGCGTTACGGAGGCGTTTACGCCAGCCACATCCGTGACGAAGGCGAGCGCGCCATTCCAGCCATCGAGGAGGCCGTACGTGTGGGGCGCGAGGCAGGCCTGCCTGTCCAGATCGCGCACTTCAAGATTGACAATCGCCGCCTCTGGGGGGCCAGCGCCAGGACCCTGGCGCTGATCGAAAAATCGCGTCGCGAAGGCGTGGACGTGATGGTGGATCAGTACCCCTACGACCGTTCGAGCACCGGCATCACCATCCTGCTGCCGGAGTGGGCCCTGGCCGACGGCGATGAGAAGATCAAAGAACGACTGGCGGATCGCGCCACGCGGGCTCGCATCGTGCGCGAGATGGAGCGCAGGCTGAAGAGCCTCGGACACAAGAATTACTCCTACGCCATGGTGGCCTCCTGCCGGTTCGATCGGTCACTCGAGGGCCTGACCATCACGGAGATCACGCGAGCCAGGCGCGGCAAACGCGGCGTGCGGCAGGAGATCGAAACCATCCTGGACATTGTGGAGCGCGGCGGGGCCTCGATGGTGTACCACTCCATGAGCGAAGAGGATGTCACACGGATCCTGCGCCATCCCTTCACGGCAGTGGCTTCCGACGGCGGGGTGCGGGAGTTCGGGGTGGGAGTTCCGCATCCGCGCTCGTACGGCACGCGGGCGCGCGTGCTGGCTGAGTATGTGCGTCGCCGCAACCTGATCACCCTGGAGGACGCGGTCCGCAAGATGACCTCGCTGCCCGCGCGCGCCATGCGACTCCGGGATCGCGGACTGCTTCGCGAAGGATATGCCGCCGACCTGGTGCTGTTCGATCCGGACCGCGTGCAGGACAAAGCCACCTTCCGGCAACCGCACCAGTTCTCGGAAGGATTCGACCTGGTCCTGGTGAACGGCCAGGCGGTTGTCGAGAACGGCAAGCTGACCGGCGCGCGTCCGGGGCGAGTGCTTCGCAGGCCATGATCCAGCTCTCAGGAGCCGCCAAACGCTTCGGGCCGAAAATCCTGTTCGAGGGCGCCGACTGGCTGATCACGCCGGAAGATCGCATCGGGTTAGTGGGGGCCAACGGCTCGGGTAAGACCACGCTGCTGAAAATCCTCGCGGGGCTGGAGAGTCTGGATGCGGGCTCCATCACAGTGGCCAAGGGAGTCACCACGGGCTACTTACCGCAAGAGGGCCTGGCGCTGGCGGGCCGCACGGTGTTCGACGAGTGCCTCTCGGTCTTCGCGGACCTCAAAGACATGGAGCGCGAACTCGAGGCGCTCAGCCGCCGCATGAGCGAACTGGAACCGGGCAGCGAATCCTACCGACAAGTGGCGGAACGCTTCGCGCGCCTGGACGCCGAATTCCGCCATCGCGACGGCTACGCGCTGGAGGCCAGAGTGGGCACGGTGCTGGCGGGGCTGGGCTTCCCGAAGCAGGACTGGAGGCGCCGCACCGAGGAGTTCTCCGGAGGCTGGCAGGCGCGCATCGCGCTGGCCAAGCTTCTGCTGGCCCGCCCGAACGTCTTGCTTCTGGACGAACCCACGAACCACTTGGATCTGGAAGCGCGGAATTGGTTGGAGGAGTACTTACAGACTTATCCCTACGCTTACGTGTTAGTTTCGCATGATCGTTACTTTCTGGATGTAACTGTCCGGAAAGTGGTCGAACTCTGGAATCGGCGCCTGCATTTCTATACCGGAAATTACTCGCAGTATCTCGAGCAGCGCCGCCAGCGGCGCGAGCAACTGGAAGCGGCCGCCAAGAACCAGCAGGACCGCATCCGGCAACTGGAGGCTTTCATCAATCGCTTTCGGTATACCGCCTCGAAAGCGCGCCAGGTGCAGAGCCGCATCAAGGAGCTGGAGCGTATCGAGCGGATCGAACTGCCGCCGGAAGAGCCCGTGATTCACTTCCGCTTTCCGCAGCCGCGCGCCAGCGGGCGCGTGGTGGCCGAAGCGCGAGATTTGGAGAAGCGCTACGGCGAGCATGTGGTCCTGGCGGGCGTTAATTTCACGATCGAACGCGGCGACCGCGTGGCGCTGGTGGGCCCCAACGGCGCCGGAAAGTCCACACTGATCCGCCTTCTGGCGGGCCTGGAGCCGCCCACCGCCGGCCGGCTCACGCTGGGCCACAACGTGGAGCCCGACTACTTCGCGCAAGACCAGTACAAAGCGCTCGATCCCACGGTCCGCGTGCTCGACGATCTGGCCTCGCTGGCGCCGCAGCGCACGCAAACCGAATTGCGCACGCTGCTCGGCTGCTTCCTGTTTTCCGAAGACGACGTCTTCAAGACCATCGGCGTGCTCTCGGGCGGCGAGCGCAATCGCTATGCGCTGGCCCGGCTGCTGCTGCGTCCCACGAATTTCTTGCTGCTGGACGAACCCACCAATCACCTGGACCTGCGCGCCAAGGACGTCCTGCTGGAAGCGCTCGAAGCCTACACGGGCACGCTGGTCTTCGTCTCGCACGATCGCTATTTCATTGACCGGCTGGCGACGCGCGTCTTCGAGATCGGAGGCGGCCAGGTTCAGGTTTACCCTGGCAACTACGAAGCCTACCTCTGGCGCAAGCAACAGAGCGCCGAGGCGAGGACGTTGCCGGAGCCGTCTGAGGGCCAGATGCCGGCGGCCGCACCCGTGACTGAAGAGGCTCCGCCACGGTCACGACGCATCAATCCGATCCGCCTCCGCCAACTGCGCCTCAGGGCCGAGGAGCTGGAAGAGGAGAGCGCGCGGCTGGAGGCCGAAATCGCCGAGACCGAACGCGCCCTGGCGGTTTTCGTCAGCCCCGAGCAGACCATCCGCTTGAAGGAGAGGCTGGCGGCTCAACGGGAGCGATTGGAGGCCGTGCTGTCCGAATGGGAAGAGGTGGCCCGGGCGGTTGAGGAGGCGGAGTCGGCAGGGGTATATTAGGCAAAGAAAGAGCGAAGGGTGGGCGCCGAGTTCCAGGATCTACTGGCTCTGCTCCGCCGCCGGATCGCGCGGCTGGAGCGCAGGCAGCCCCAGACGACCGTAGCTGTCCCGCGCCCTCCGTCAGAGGACGAGCGCCCCGCCCGTTACGCCATCGAGCAGTGGATGAGCGGGGTGGTCGTCGCGACTCCGCACGGCGAGCACTTCGAAACCGAACGACTCTGGGAACGACACCGGCGGCACGGCTCGGTGGACATTGACTCGCTGCTGGAGCTGCCCGCCGACTTGCTGGGTCCGCTTTCCGGAGGCGAAATCCCGCACTGCCCTCCCCAGCGCTGGGCCTTCCTGGACACCGAGACCACAGGCCTTGCGGGAGGCGCAGGGACCTACGCCTTTCTGGTCGGCGTGGGCAGCATCGTGCCGGAAGGTTTCCGGGTGCGACAGTTCTTCATGCGCGATTACGGCGAAGAGGCCAGCCTGCTGTGGGCTCTGGACCGATACCTGGCGGGCTTCGACGTGCTGGTGACTTACAACGGCAAGATTTACGATCAACCGCTGCTGGAGACCCGCTACCGGCTGGCGCGCGCACGCCCGCCCTTCGATCGCATGCCGCATCTGGATCTGCTTTACGGCGCGCGCCGGCTCTGGAAACTGCGGTTGGAAAGCTGCCGGCTGATGGACCTGGAATCCCAGATCCTGGGCTTCGAACGCGAAGGCGATCTGCCGGGAGAGATGATCCCGTACGTCTACTTCGAGTATCTGCGCACGCGACAGGCCTTCCGCGTGGTTCCCATCTTCCACCACAACGCTATGGACATCCTGACCCTGGCGTGCTTGACGGGCATCGTGCCCTTTGCCTATCGTGCGCCGGAGCAGATGAGCTTCCGCCACGGGGCCGACGCCCTCGGAGTGGCGCGCTGGCTCCTGAAGGCCGGGCAACCGGAGCGGGCGCTGGGCCTGATGCGCCGGGCGGTGGAGATCGGCCTACCGGACGCCCTGCTGTTCCGCACGCTGTGGGACATCGCCGCTCTGGAGAAGCGCCGCAAGAATGCGGACGCAGCGATCGCGGTGCTGGCGGAGCTGGCCTCCGGCCCGAATCCCTTCCGCGTGGCAGCTCTCGTCGAGCTGGCCAAACACTACGAGCACGTCGCGCGCGACTACGCCCGGGCGCTGGAATTCACACAACAGGCGCTGGAGATCCAGGACAGCGCGAATTTACGTCGCCGCCGCGAGCGCCTCGAGCGCCGGCTGAACAAGCGCGCCATACCCCGGCTACTGTGAGTTGGGGGCGGTCGAGGCCTGGGGACGCGATACCCCGCCGCCAGGTCCTGCCCGCAAGCCGCTCCTATGGAGAGCGCCGCGGCTTCCGGGAGTCCCGGCAAGGACGGTGAGTGAGGCGCACGGCGCACTCAACGCGACTGGCAACGGATGGCGTCGGCAGGGTGAGGCTTGCGCCACGATGAGGGGGGTGCTTTACGGGGACGCTCGGGCTGGGTTATAAAGAATTCATGCGTGGGAAAGGACTTTCCATCTCAGCGGCGGTTTTTGTTTCCGTGGCGTTGTTGTCGAGCGCTTCCCTGAACGCACAGCCTTCCATCAACACCGGTGGCGTGGTGAACGCCGCCAGTTACGCACCTGCGGGGCTGCCGAACGCGGCGATTGCACAGGGCTCGATCTTCGTGATTTTCGGCAGAAACATGGGGCCGACGACGCTCGCCCAGGCGAGCTTTCCGCTGCCCACCGTACTGGCTGGGACCTCGGTGCGGGTCAGCGTCGGCGGCCAGAACGTGGACTGCTATCTGATCTACACTTCCGCCGGACAAGTGGCGGCCCTGCTGCCCTCCCGCACCCCGACCGGAACCGGGACGATCACCGTCACTTACGCCGGCCAAACCAGTGCGCCGGTGCCGATCACGGTGGCGGCTGCGAGCTTTGGGATCTTCACCGTCAGCCAGACGGGAATGGGACCCGGGGTGATCACCGACGCCAACTACCAGGTCCGGCTGATCAATCAGCCAGGACGCCCGGACCAAGTCCTGATCCTGTGGGGCACCGGATTGGGGCCGGTGGATTTTGACGAAACGCGGGGCGCGCCGGTGCGCGACCTGAAGTCCGCGGATCTGGAAGTGCTGGTCGGCGGGCGGAGAGCCGTTGTGCACTTCGCGGGCCGGGCGCCGGGCTTTGCGGGCCTGGACCAGATCAACTTCACTGTGCCGGGCGGAGTCGAGGGTTGCTACGTCCCCGTGGTCGTCCGCATTCGTGGTGTGGCCAGCAATTTCGCGAGTGTGCCCCTCGCCTCCCGGGGCAACACGTGTTCGGACCCCATGAGCTTTTCCGAAGATGACATGAAGTTCGTAGGGCCGGACAAGGAGACCCGCATCGGCAACATCTCGCTGTCCCGCTATGACATCGGGATGCCCCCCGGTTTGCCCTTCAGCAGCTACAAGACCGACGACGCCAGCGCCGGCTTCTACAAGTACGACTACCGAAAGATCATCGCCTCGCGGGGCGCCTCCCCGGCCGCGCCTTTCGGCCACTGCACGGTCTTCACCTTCTCCGGACAGCAATTTGACCCGCAGGTGGACCCGGTGCAACCCACGATTCTCGACGCCGGGCCGGTCTTGAACCTGAACGGGCCCAAGGGCGCCAAGCAAATTCAGCGCGGCAGGACCGGCCTGTATAACGCCCATCTTGGCGGCGGGGTCCCGGGGACGCCGCAGGCCTTGCCGGAGTATCTGGATCCCGGAACCTATACCGTGGACAACGGCAATGGCGGCGCAGACGTGGGGCCTTTCCGCGCCACGCTGACGATCACCAGCCCCGTGGTCTGGGACCGCTCCTCGGTCGCCGACGCCATTCCGCGCAACCGGGATCTGGTGATTCGCTGGAGTGGCGGAACAGCGACGGACTTTGTCTACATGTCCGGGATTTCGGTGCGCGCCAACCCGGACGTGGGAGCGGCGTTCGTCTGCACCGAGCGCGCCCAAGCGGGTAGCTTTACGGTGCCTAGCTGGGTGCTTTCGGCTCTACCTGAAAGCCAGCCTATGGGCGGGATGCTGATCGTGGGTAGTTCGCCGTTGTTAGAGCGGAATAAGTTCAACGCCCGTGGGCTCGACATCGGGTATTTCACTTACGAGAGCGTAGGCGCCAAGATGGTGACCTACCAGTAAATCCCATCTAACCCAAAGCTCGGCGTAGCCGATAAGTCGTTCGGGGAGTGTACCAGCCTCAGCGGGCGGGACGCCCCCGAACGACAACGGTGACGCAAAAGTTTCTCGCCTTTCTGGTTGCATCCCCGGTTGCGGCGCTGTGCTTGACGGCAGACAAGCAGGCCGCCGAAGCCCAATCGCCGGACCGCGCCGAATCCGTCTTCTTCCAGGAACTTCCACCTGTCGAGGCTGCCACCCTGCACGCGCAGGACCTGAAGGACGCCCCGGCCAACGTGACCATCGTCACGCGCCGGCAAATCCGCCGCTTTGGATATCGCACCCTGGCCGAAGTGCTGTCTCACGTCCGCGGTTTCTACATCAGCCACGACAGCATCTGGCATTATGCCGGCGTCCGAGGGTTCTCCCTCCCCGGAGATTACAACAGCCGGGTACTGGTGATGATCAACGGCCACCCGCTCACCGACAACGTCTACGGGGCCATGTACATGTTCGGGCAGGACTTCGGTCTGGATATGGACCTGGTGGAACGCATCGAAATCATTCGCGGGCCGTCGTCGGCGCTTTACGGCAGCAACGGCGTCTTTGCCACGATCAACATCGTGACCCGATCACCCGTGGACATGCCCCAGGCTCACGTCAGCCTCGAACTCGGCAGCTTCGGCGAGAAGAAGCTCGGGGTGGTGTCATCGGCTTATCTTGGTGCGGGTGCCAACCTTCTGGTTGCGGTCTCAGGCTTCCACAGCTCGGGACGCTCGCTCTATCTGGAGGAGCTGGATTCGCCCGAGAGCAGTTTTGGTCGCACGGAACGAGCCGGCGCCGAACAGGGTTATCACAGTTTCGCTCAGTTGCTCTGGCGAGATTGGAGCTTTGCGGCTTATTTCAACGAACGCAAGGGGTTGATGCCGACGGGGCTGTTCTGGGCCGTATTTGGCGATCCGGGCAACTTCTCGCGCGACGGGCGCAACTTCTTCGAGGCGGTTTGGAATCGGCCGGTAGGAGACGCGGCCTCGCTGCGGTGGCGGATCTCCTATGATCAGTTCCGCTATCGGGCCCGTTACGACTACGCGCAAGAAGATGGGCCCGTGCTGGACCAACGCGACGAGGCACTGGGAGATTGGTTGCAGACCCAGCTTTACTACCGCTTTCCGATGAAGGCGCTCGGAGACTTCACGCTGGGCGGGGAAACACAGGCTGATCTGCGCAGCCTCCAGCGTACGTACCTGGCGGCTCCGGCCTTCGAGGAACAGCTTCACGTTGGGCGCCGCGACGTTTCCTACGCGGTCTTTGCGCAGCAGGAGTGGCGGCTGAGGCGCACCCTGACCCTCTACGGCGGCTTGCGTCTCGATGATTCGCGCCTCCACCGGCGTTACATGTCGCCGCGAGGCGCACTGATCTGGAGACCCGGGTCCGGCACGGCGTGCAAGCTGATGTACGGGCGTGCATTTCGCAACCCTTCAGCCTACGAGATGTTCTACCAGACCGCCGACGGCGTCTACCTGAGCAATCCGGCTCTGGGACCGGAGCGGATGCGAACCGTGGAGGCGGCCTGGGAGCAGAAGTTGCATTCGCGGCTGGAGATGGAGGCCACCCTTTACCGCTACAGACTGAATGACCTCATCGGGGAAGCCGAGCTGCCCACCGGCGGTCTCCAGTTTCGCAATCAGTCTGAGGCCCGAGCGACCGGAGTAGAGTGGGAGATCCGCGCCCGCCCGGCCGACTGGCTGGAAAGCGCAGCAAGCGTGAGCTGGCAGCGGGCACGCGCGGGCGCCGGCCGACAGCGTCTGGTCAACTCGCCGTCCACGCTCGCCCAGTGGCGAGCGGCTGTGCCGGTGCTAGGCGACCGTCTTACGTTCGCGGCCGCCATCTCGTATTGGAGTCCTCGGCTGGACCGTGCGGGCGCTGTGGTTCCCGGGGCGGTGGTGGCTGACCTGACCGCGACCACGCACCGACTCCACAGGGATTTCGAACTCCAGTTCGGGATCCGAAACCTGCTCGATCGCCGCTACGCCGATCCCTTGAGCGCCGAGCATCCCGCCGTGCGGATGCCCAGACCCGGTCGCAGCGCTTTCTTCAAGCTGATATGGCTCCGAGGGGGTTAAGAGGCAGGGGTGAGGTGGCCGGCGACAGGTGGGGCATGGGCACGAGGCTGGCTGAGTCTTTTGGCGGCGTTTGCGGCTTCTTGGCGGCTGGAAAGTAATTCCGAAGTGGTGATGGTGACATCATCGCCGGCGCCTGCCTACGAGCAAGCCGTACGAGGCTTCAGAGGGGCGCTCGGGGAGAAAATCTCTTTGTTCGAAGTTGGGGATTGCTCCGGCGGCAGATGGCTCCAGCGCCCCGAACACGCGCCACGCTTGATCGTGGCCTTTGGCACGCCGGCCGCTCAACGAGCGCTGTCCTGCGCGCGGTCAATCCCCGTGCTGGTCACTATGGTCGCGGGCGGCGAGTGGACCGGGGCCACGCTTGGCGAAGCGCCCGCTGGGGTGGTTTCCCTGGAAATCCCGATACCGGTCGTGATTGAGCAACTCCGGCGGCTATTCCCCGACAAACGGAGGGCGGGTTGGATTTACAACCCCGCCCGTCCGGGGCCGCTGCCGGCCGCGCTCCGCGAGTCGGCCCGTCGCCTGGGCTGGAGCCTGGAGGTCGTCGAGTGTCGGGAAATCAAGGACCTGCTGGGCGCGCTTGCCTCTATGGCGAATCGGGTGGATTTCGTGATTTGCAGCCCCGACGGCGCCTTGTACAACCGCGCTTCTGTGGAGCAGTTGGTGATGGCCTCCCTGAGACGCCGCCTGCCGCTGGTGGGTTTTTCAGAGAGTTTTGTAAGAGCCGGCGCTGCGGTGGGCGTTTACCCGGATTTCGAGGACATCGGGCGGCAAACCGGCGAGCTGGCGACCCGGTTTCTACAAGGTGAGTTGACGGGCGGGTTGTACGAGCCGCGTCGAGTGATTGTGGCCGTGAACGAGCGCGTGATCCGCTTGCTCGGGCTGGAGCCTGCAACCCGGCCGATGGTGATTTTGAGATGAACCCGTGGCGACGTTGGCATCACGGACTCGAGAACAGCCTGGTGGGTCAAGCCCTGGCCGCCAACTTCCTGCCCGTCGCCATGACCGTGATGGCGGTGGCGGCGCTGGCCGGCGGCCTACTGCGCCTTCAACAGCGGGCGCTCGAACGTGAGGTTCGCCTGCGCGCAGAAGCCCTGGCGCAATATCTGGCCCGGCAAAGTGAATTTCCCCTGCTGGTGGGTGATCATGCGGCGTTGGAGGCTCAGGCCGGGGCGGCGTTGAGCATCGAAGATGTGCTGTACGTGGAAATTCGCGATCCTTACGGGGCGCAAGTGGCCGCCCGCGCGGTTGAGGGCTTCTCGCCGCCCTGGGTGGGTAGCGCGGTCGGAGAACCGCCTGCGCCCGCCGCAGGCAAGAGTCAAACGCGTTTCATCGAGGCGAAGCGCGAAGTCGTGGTGGCCAATCCCTACGATCCCATACTGGGGGAGCCAGGCGCGCCCGCGCCGGCCGGCATAGTTCGTGTGGGGCTGTCCATGGAAACTCAACAGCGAAGGTTCCACAGGACGGCGGCAGGGGCCATCGCCGTCTCCCTGCTGGCGATTGCGCTCATTTTAGCGGTACAGTACCGCCAACTCCGGAGGGTCTTGCAGCCCTTGCACGAGCTGATCGAGGTGACGGCTCGCGTGGCCGAAGGGGATTTGACGCAGCGGGCGCGGATCCGCCGGGCCGACGAGGTGGGGCGCCTGGGGGCGGCCTTTAACCAAATGGTCGAAGAGCTGGAACGGTCCCGGCAAAAGCTGCTGAGCCTGCTCGAGGAAGCACAACAGGCCAGCCGGGCCAAGAGCGAGTTTCTGGCCAACATGAGCCACGAGCTGCGCACCCCGATGAACGCCATCATCGGCATGGCGGAGCTGGCTTTGGGAACGCCGCTTTCCGACGAGCAACGGGAGTATGTTTCCACGGTGCGCAGCGCCGCCGGCTCGTTGCTCGCCCTTCTCAACGACATCCTGGACTTTTCGAAGATCGAAGCAGGCAAGCTGGAACTGCATCCCGCGCCCTTCGACCTCGAGCAGGAGCTGGCGCTGGTCATGAGCAGCTTCAAAGGCATGGCGCGTCGCAAGGGTCTCAAACTCGACTGGCGCATCCAGGCTGGAGCGCCCGGCGTCCTGGTGGGAGACGCAACCCGCCTGCGGCAGATCCTGACCAACCTTGTGGGGAACGCCGTCAAGTTCACGCCCCAAGGCGAAGTCACGCTGGAGGTCAGTCTCGAACGAGACGAAGATCAGACCGTGGTCTTGCGCTTCACGGTGAGCGACACGGGCATCGGCATCGAGGAAAGCCAGCGCGAACGGATTTTTGAAGCCTTTACGCAAGCCGATAGTTCGGCCACGCGCCGTTACGGCGGCACAGGCCTCGGTCTGGCCATCACCTCGCGCCTGGTCTCGCTGATGGGCGGCGCCATCTCGGTGGAAAGCGAACCCGGTAAGGGAAGCCGGTTCGATGTGCTGTTACCCTTCCAGCGGGGCGAGCTGCCCGCGCCGCAGCCCGCCGCAGCGCAATCAATGCCCGAGCGGAGCCTGTCGGTGCTGGTGGCGGAGGACAATCCGGTGAACCAGCGGCTGGTCGTTCGGGCCCTCCAGAAGCGAGGCCACCGTGTCTCGGTTGCCGGCAACGGGCTGGAGGCTCTCGCCGCTCTGGAGCGTGAGGCCTTCGATGTGGTGCTGATGGACGTCCAGATGCCGGAGATGGACGGCTTGCAGGCCACCCGCATCCTTCGTGAACGGGAGGCCGGCAGCGGGCGCCGCGTTCCCGTGTTAGCCCTGACCGCTCACGCACTCAGCGGAGACCGTGAGCGTTGCCTGGAGGCGGGCATGGACGGCTACTTGAGCAAGCCCATCGAGCTCAAACACTTGTTGGAAGCCGTTGAAAACGCGGCAGCCGGAGGGAAGCTCCCTGTGGGCTAACCTGCGGGCGCATCCGGGCGGAAATCAGTTCGCCGCCACCGCCACCTGGGCCATGCTCAAGAGTTTGTCCTCGAAGCTGTAGTCAATCTGCCGGCGCGGATGATGGCGCAGGTACCAGCGGTAGGTTTGCTTCAGGCCTTCCGCGAAGTCCGTAGGCTTGAAGCCCAACACCCGTTGCGCCTTGGTGATCAGCATGGTGATAGGAGGCAGGTCGAAGTAAGCGCCGAAATAATAGGGGGGACTCATGACGCGCCCACCCGCCTGATAGATGCGATCACGAGGAACGCGCACCACGGTGGCCTTTTTGCCGGCGGCCTCGGCGAAGGCGGCGATGAGTTCGGCCTGCGTGACGGCACGGGGATTCGCGATGTTGAAGGCGTGACCGACGGCCCCGGGAACCTCGAGTACGCGCATGCAAGCCCAAACCAGATCCTTGATGTAAACGAACTGCATGAGGCGACGTCCATCCCCCGGCAAGATGATGGGACGGTTATCGCGCAAGCGATCCCAGAAAAAGGCTTCGCGGTAGAAGGGATTGCCCGGACCGTAAACGAAGGGCGGGCGCAAGGTGGTCACAGGCAAGCCGCAGCGCTGGTGAAGCCGGAACAAGGCCCGTTCCGAGGTGGCCTTGTTGCGGGCGTAGGGGTCCGGGTAATCGTCCGGCGCCAGAGCGTCGCCTTCGTGGTGGTTCAGGCCGTCGCCGTAAGCCGCCACGCTGGACATGAAGACGTAGCGGCGCAGATCCGGGTGCAGCGCGGCGCGGGCACAGGCCTCGACGTGCGCCGCAGTGGTCCCCCGCTCCCAGTCATAGACGTTGTCAAAGACCACTTCAAAGCGGTGCTCGGAAAGCACGCGCCGCATGGTCTCGACGTCGTTGCGGTCGGCCATGATGTTGCCCACGCGCTTGCTCAGGTCGTGCGTGGGCTTTCGGTGCAGGACCCAGACCTCGTGCCCGGCTTTGAGCAGTTCGGCGACCAGGGCGCGCCCGATGAACAGGGTCCCGCCGATCACCAGAACTTTTCGGGGGCGGATGGCCCCCGGCTGTTCCTTTTCCATGACACCGCGATGCTCAGTCGTAGTATTCCAGGCCAAGGTGCGTGATCAGATCCTCGCCGCGCATCCAGCGCAGCGTGTTCTTCAGTTTCATGAGCTGGATGAAGATGTCGTGCTCCGGGTACAGCCCCGGCGCGGTCATGGGCGACTTGAAGTAAAAGGATAGCCATTCCTGAATGCCGCGCATGCCGGCGCGCTGGGCTAAGTCGAGAAACAAAGCCAGGTCCAGCACGATGGGCGCCGCCAGAATGGAATCCCGACACAGAAAATCAATCTTGATCTGCATGGGATAACCCAGCCACCCGAAGATGTCTATGTTATCCCAGCCCTCCTTGGCGTCACCCCGCGGCGGATAGTAATTAATGCGAACGGTGTGATAAAAATTGCCGTACAGCTCCGGATACAGCTCCGGTTGAAGGATGGTGTGCAAAACCGAAAGCTTACTTTCTTCCTTGGTTTTGAACGATCCCGGATCATCCAGGACCTCGCCGTCGCGATTGCCTAGGATATTGGTGGAAAACCACCCGGTCAAGCCCAGCATGCGCGCCTTCAGGCCCGGGGCGATCAGGGTCTTCATGAAGGTTTGCCCGGTCTTAAAATCCTTGCCTGCTATGGGGATCTGGCGTTCGCGCGCCAGTTCGACCAAAGCCGGGATTTCGACCGTCAGGTTGGGAGCCCCGTTCGCGAACGGCACGCCGCATTTCAGCGCCGCATAGGCGTAGATCTGGCTGGGGGCGATGTTGGGATCGGAGGCCGACAACCCCTGCTCGAACCGCTGTAAACTCTGATGGACTTCGGCGGGCTGTAGGAAGACCTCCGTGGAGGCGCACCAGATCATGACCAGGCGGGAGGCCCCGCTTCTGCGGCGGAACTGCTCGATGTCCTCGATGAGCATCTCCGCCAGTTCCATCTTGGACCGCCCCTGTTTGACGTTCGGACCGTTGAGCCGGCGCACGTAGTTCGGGTCAAAGACCGCTTTCATGGGTTTGACCGCTTCCAGGGGCTCCCGCACTTGGTCCAGCAAGCTTTTCTCCAGCACGCCGGCCTTCAGCGCCGCCTCGTAGGCGTTGTCCTCAAAGATGTCCCAACCGCCGAAAACCAGGTCGTCCAGAGAAGCCAGAGGAACGAAATCCCGGATCAGGGGGCTACGTCCCTCCGTTCGCTTGCCCAGCCGTATGGTGGCCATCTGGGTCAGAGAGCCGAAGGGCCGGCCCAACCCCCGGCGAATGGCTTCCACTCCCGCAATGAAGGTGGTGGTGACGGCGCCGATGCCGGGCGTCAGGACGCCAAGCTTGCCTTCCGGGGGAGCAATTGGTACGTTGGCGCGACCTGCCAATTTCGCTTTCCTCTCCTGTGAACTCGTCCGAATCCCAAGGTGCTATACTAACATGCCAGTGGTGGACAGCGCGAGGGAAACGATCACAGCCCTGGTCGTGGACGACGAGAAGCCGGCCTGTGACGAGCTGGTCTATCTGCTGAAAGGCTTCCCGGGCATCCAGGTGCTCGGCGCCGCGCAGAACGGGCTGGAGGCGGTACGGCTCATCGAACAGGTCGAGCCCGACCTGGTGTTCCTGGACGTTCAGATGCCCGGCCTGGACGGTTTCGGCGTGATCCGCATGCTCCAGGAGAAGAACGTCCCCCTGCCGAAGTTTGTGCTGGCGACCGCTTACGACCAGTACGCCGTGGAAGGCTTTCGGGTGCAAGCCCTGGATTACTTACTCAAGCCCATCGAACGGGAACGGCTGGCTCTGACCATCGAGCGTGCACGCCGCGCCTTGGAAGAGAAAACCAAGGAGCCAAGCCCCATGCCCCGGCCCGCCCCGCATCGCACCAAGTTGCTGGTCAAGAGCGGCAACCGGAACTTCATCGTGGACGCCAGCGAAGTCGTCTACGCCACGATCGAGGACGGCTTGATCACAGTGGTGACCACGAATCTGGAGGGTCATTCCAACTACCGGACCATCGAGGAGCTACACTCGAGTCTGGATCCCGAAGTCTTCTGGCGCGTGCACCGATCCTATCTGGTGAACATTAACCGGATCAAGGAAGTCATACCCTGGTTCAAATCCACTTACATGCTGCGCATGGACGACAAGAAGCAGACCGAGATTCCCGTCAGTCGCACGCAGACCAAGCGTCTGCGAGCCCTGCTGCGGTTGTAAATTTGCCGGCGAGCTTCAGATCCTGATCCCCGCGGACCAAAGTAAGTAGGCCACGGCCTGGCGCAGATACAGCCACCATTCGGAACCGTTGCTGCGCGGGGCGCGCGGGCGCGGAGAGCCGTAAACCTGGAAGCCCTGGGCCTGAAGGATGCGCTTGGCGCGAAAAATGTGATAGCCGTCGCTGACCAGGATGCAGGATTTCAGGTTCATGCGCCGCATGATCTCGGCCGCGGCGGCCATCGAGTGCACGGTGCTTTCCCCCTCTCTCTCGACCAGGATGGTCTCCGAGGGAACATTGTGCTGCACAAGGTAGGACCGCCCCACTTCGCCCTCCGTGAACTGGGGATCGCCGCCCGATCCGCCGGTGGTCAGGATGCGGGGGGCAAGGCCGCGGCGGTACAGCTCGAGCCCGTGATCCAGGCGGGCCTTGAACACCGGGGAGGGATGGCCGCGGTAAGCGGCCGCGCCCAGAATGACGATCACGTCGGCAGGCCGGGCTTCGTCTACGGTGGATTGCCGCTGGATCTGGCGGGCCAGACCGGCCAAGCGGAGTCCCAGCGCGGCCAGAGCGAGTGCGGATGCGATCCCGAGGACCCCGCTCAGCTTGCGGTATGATGCTGTCGGGACCCAGCCCCCTGGCATGCGCCCGCCTTCCTTCTCTGACAGTCTACACAGAGCTCCGGAGGTTGGGTTGACGAACCCGCGCGGCGGGGCAAGCGCCGGACCCAGGGGGCGGGCGCCAGCGCCAGGCGAACGAGATGCTGCAAGTGAAGAGGTTAACCAGCGCGGCGAACCCTTTATTGCGCGAGGTGCGGCGAGCCTGCGCCCGGGGCGAACTGACACGCCAGGGCTGCTGTGTGGCCGAGACCTTTCACCTGTTGGAGGAAGCCCTACGCAGTGACTGCCCGATCCAGGCCGTGCTGGCCTCCGAGTCGGCCTGCCCTCAGGTCCGCAGCCGCCTGGACCGACTGTCAGGTATACGGCTGGTGGTGCTGCCGGATGCATTGTTCGGCACCATCGCCGCCACCGAGAGCAGCCAAGGAGTCATAACCCTGGCGCGGCCGCCGGAATGGAGCCTGGAGCAGTTGTTCGGCAGCGACTCCTTGGTCGTCGTGCTGGACGGGATCCAGGACCCTGGTAACGCAGGGGCCATCTTGCGGGCCGCAGAAGCCTTCGGGGCCACAGGGGTCATCGCCCTGAAGGGCACGGTGAACCTCTACAATCCCAAAGCCGTGCGGGCCTCAGCCGGCTCGCTGTTCCGGATGCCTCTGGTCGCGGGCCTGGAGGAAGCCCAAGCTCTGGCGACTCTGCAACAAAAACGGCTGGATGTCTACGCGGCCGCGCCCAAGGGCCGACGCGACCTGGCGGAAACCGACCTGAGGCGACCCTGCGCCTTTATCATTGGAAGCGAAGGCCGGGGCGTGCGGGAGAGCCTCCGAACCGGGGCCATAGAACTGAGGATTCCGACCTCCGGGGTGGAATCGCTGAACGCAGCCATGGCCGCGGCCATCCTGCTGTACGAAGCGCGACGGCAGAGGACGCTGAAATGAGTCTGTTCGATGTCGGACCCCTGGGGGAAGGCCCGGTAGATCGCAGTCGCCCGCTGGCGGATCGCATGCGCCCGCGAAGCCTGGAGGAATTCGTGGGCCAGGAGCACATTCTGGGACCGGGGAAGCCTCTGCGCGTGCAACTGGAGCGAGACCAACTGGGGTCCATCATCCTCTGGGGACCCCCCGGTTCCGGCAAGACCACGCTGGCTCGTTTGATCGCCCGGCTCACCCGCTCGGATTTCGTGCCCTTCAGCGCGGTGCTCAGCGGCATCAAAGAGGTCAAAGCGGTCATGGCCGACGCCGAACGGAATCGTAGGCTCGGGCGTCGCACCCTGGTCTTCATTGATGAGATCCATCGCTTCAACAAAGCGCAGCAGGATGCCTTCCTTCCCTATGTCGAGCGGGGGGACATCACCTTGATCGGGGCCACGACCGAAAATCCTTCTTTTGAAGTGATCGCCGCCCTGCTGTCGCGTTCCAAGGTTTATGCACTCCGTCCGCTGACGGTCGAAGAAATCCTCGTGTTGCTTCGGCGCGCCCTGGCGGACGCCGAGCGGGGCCTGGGTGATCTGCGGATCGAAGCGCCGGAGGAGCTGCTGCGGCAAATCGCGGTCTACGCCGATGGCGACGCTCGCGCGGCATACAACACGCTGGAGGCCGCAGTGGCCGCCTGCCCGGGAGGCCGGCTCACCCAGGAGGCGGTGGAGGCCGCGATCCAGCGTAAAGTGCTCCTCTACGATAAGGCGGGTGAGGAGCATTACAACCTCATCTCCGCGCTACATAAGTCGGTGCGCTCCAGCGACGTGGATGCTGCCTTGTACTGGCTGGCTCGCATGCTCGAGGCCGGTGAAGATCGCCTTTACATCGCTCGCCGCCTGGTGCGCATGGCGATCGAAGACATCGGCCTGGCGGATCCGCGAGCGCTCGAGCAGGCCGTGGCCGCCATGCAGGCCGTTCACTTCCTCGGGATTCCCGAGGGAGACCAAGCGCTGGCTCAGGCGGCGATTTATCTGGCGCTGGCCCCCAAGTCCGACGCCGCCTACCAGGCTCTGAATCGGGCCCGTGCGGACGTCGAGCAGACGGTGGCTGAGCCCGTGCCGCTGCATCTGCGTAACCCGGTGACGCGCGCCATGCGGGAGTGGGGTTACGGCGAGGGCTACCAGCACGCCCATGAGTTGCCCGACGCTCTTCCCGACATGCCCTGCCTGCCGCCTTCATTGGCCGGCCGCCGCTACTACTTCCCAACCGATCGGGGTCTGGAAAAGCGAATCGCCGAACGCCTGGAAGAGATCCGCCGGGCTAAGGAGCGCCCCCGTTAGCGTTGGGCGGCGGGTGCAGGCGACGACTTGCGCGCGGTGACCGTAATCTCGATCCGCGCCTTTCCCACCAGGGCGGCCACACCCACCGTGGTACGCGTGGGTCGGGGCTCGGGAAAATACTTCGTATACACCGCATTCATGCGTGGGAACAGACTCATATCCGTAAGATAGACCTGCACGGAAACCGCATCGGCGAAGCTCATGCCGGCAGCTTTCAATAAAATGCCGATGTTATCGAGGCATTGGCGAACCTCGTCTTCGAACTGCTCGGGGATCTGCCCGGTCTTTAAATCAGCTCCGACCTGCCCGGATACATAAAGAGTGTCGCCTACCAATAGGGCGGGGCTGAACGGCCTGCCGGTTGGAAATTCCGGAGGCTGGATGACGCGCTTTTCTGCGGCCCACAGGCCGAGGCTCAACAGCAAGAGGAGAACAATCACCTTAAGCTTCGCGAGTGTCATAGCCCCATGATACCCCCGGGCGACCAAGGTACAGGAGAATCTCGGGGAGGAGCAGTCGCCTTCGAGCGCCGTCGGTGGAAGCGCGTCAGGCTGCCGGTACCGGAGTTTTAGATCTTTAGATACAGGCGGCCGACCCCCAAAATGTGTCTTACGGCCTATGGGCAAGCGGGGGTGAAATCGCGGATGATAAGTTTGAGGAGCCTACAGAAATGGTCAGTTACTCGACCAACGGAGGTCGCAGGCAGTTGGAGAGGCGAGCGGCGGTTCGTTTTCCCATCGAGCAAGAGGTCTGTTATAAGCTGCTCAACCGCGAGGTAACAGGCACCGGCAAGTGCGTCAACATCAGCTCCCGCGGCCTGTTGTTCACCACGGATCAGGAGCTGGAGCCCGGCGAACGGCTGGAGGTGTCCGTCAACTGGCCCGCGCAGTTGGATGATCATTTGGCGCTCAAGCTGGTCACGACGGGCAGAGTGGTACGCAGTGAACCGGGGCTGGCAGCCATCACCATCGAGCGCTACGAGTTCCGCACCCAGGGTGCGAATCGCATGGGCGCCTCGGCGCGGTAGCCTCGCGGCCCGTCGAGGGCTCGCTGCGCCAGTCCGCCGGGAAGCGGGGCATCGGTCCTCGCCAACGCCACAAGCGCACACACTCATCGCCTCGGTGCTCTTCCCTGAGAAGCAACAGTTGGAGCCGGGATTTCTGGGTCTGTAGCTCGCGCGCTCGCGGCCTCAGGCGGCCTTCTGCACCCGTCCGCTGCGCAGGCAGGAAGTGCAGACCACGATGCGGCGCGCAGCTCCATTGATCAGGGCGCGCACACGCTGGAGGTTGGGATACCAACGACGCTTGGTGACGTTGTGCGCGTGACTGATGCGGTGGCCGAACACCGGGCGCTTTCCACAAATCTCACAGACTCGGGCCATCTCGGGGATCTCCTTTTGCAGGCCGCGCCGACCACCGGCGCAGCTACGCGCGATGTGCGGATCGAAATCACAGTTTAGCAAGCTGATTCCAAGGTTCGCAACGAGCCCCGGGCCCTCAGGCTGGCCACGGCCCCGCGCGCCCAACCCTCAGAAATGCCGGCGCAGATCGGCGAAGCTATCGAGCACCAGCAGCCGACCGCGACCGTTGCGAATCGGTTCATGCTCCAGCGACCAGGTTCGCGGGTGCGGAATGTAGACCGCGTTGAGGCCAACCTCCAGCGCCGGGTTGATGTCGGACTTCGGCGAGTTGCCGATCATCCAAACCCACGACGGCGCCAGGCGCAACTGCCGCAGCAGGTCACGATACGCGGCGGCGTCTTTCTCCCGCACGATGGCGGCGTGGCAAAAGTAATGCGCCAGGCCGGACCGCTCGATCTTACCTCTTTGCTCGTCGGGCTGTCCCTTGGTGAAGAGGATGAGCTGATGCCGCTGCGCTAAATAGGGGAGCGTCTCCGACACGCCGGGCAACAGCTCGATCGGTTGCTCGAAGATGCGTCGGGTCACCGCCTCGATGGCGCTGCTTGCGTCAGATCCCGGAGGAGCGCCGGTGACGCGCTCGTAGCATTGCCGGAGATTGCGCGCGAAGCTCAAAGCGCCGTAGCCCTGGGTAACCCGATTCGCCAGCTCAATCTCGTCGAGCACCTCGCGGATTTGCCGCGCGCTGAGCTGCGGATGATTGAGGAGACGCACGAACTCCTCAAAAACCTGCTCGAAATAAATGTTGTTCTCCCAGAGGGTGTCGTCGGCGTCAATTAGCAGGGTTTGTCCCGAACCCACCGGCCCTGTAAAGAACTCCCCCATAAGGTCATTATTACTTGCGAGTGCGGCGCCGGGGTGGCATCGCAGTCCGCATCGCCGAGCTTCGGCCCCAAGACGACGGAAACGAGGTCATCAAAGCGGTTTTGACACAAGACCGCGGGGCGTTGCCTCGGGCCTCTGACAGGCGGTTTCCCGCGTCCGCATTCGTCGTGCGGCGGGGCGCCGCGCGAGTGGCTGTTTGCGCCGCGGGTCGCGTGATACCATGATGACTTCGCGCCTGCGGCGGTCCTATGCGCATCCAGGGCAAGGTGGTCTTGATCACGGGCGCCTCCCAGGGCATCGGAGCGGCTTGCGTCGAGGCCTTCCGGCAGCGCGGCGCAAGGCTTTCGCTCACCGCACGCTCCAGGGAAAGATTAGAAGCCGTAGGTGGGCCGGATGCACTGATCACAGCGGGCGACCTGACGCAACCTGACCTGCGGCGGCTGATTGTCGAGCGGACCCTCGATCGCTTCGGCGCCGTGGACATTCTGGTCAACAACGCCGGCGTGGGGCTGTACACCCCGTCGTGGCGCAGTTCCATGGAGACCGCCCGTCGCTTGTTCGAGCTGAACTTCTTCGCCGCCCTGGACCTGATCCGGCAGGTCGTGCCCGTCATGCGAGAGCGCGACGGCGGCATGATCGTCAACGTCAGCTCGATCGCGGGCAAGGTCCCCTTCCCCTGGCTGACGCTTTATTGCGCGAGCAAGTATGCGTTGAACGCGCTGGGCGACGGGTTGCGGATGGAGCTGGCGGGCACGGGCATCCGAGTGCTGACGGTTTGTCCCGGACACGTGGTGACGGACTTTTCGGCCAATGCGCTGGAGGGCCGTCCGCCGGCGGCGGTGACCCAACGCCGATGGGCGGCCATCACCGCCGAGCAGTGCGCTCGAGCGATCGTGCGTGGAGTGGAGCGCGACGCGCGCACCATCGTGGTCCCGCGGGTGGGGTGGCTGCTGGTGGCCCTGGCGCGCGTGGCGCCCTGGCTGCTGGAAGGCCCCATGGTGCGACTGGCCGCGCAAGCGCCGGCCGCGGAGCAGCCCTGATGATCACCAAGCTCGCGCGCACGCCCTGCATTTACTTGGTCGGTTTCATGGGCAGCGGCAAGACCAAGGTGGGACGCCTGCTAGCCGATCGGCTGGGCTGGAACTTCGTGGACCTGGACGAAGACATCGAGAGCCAGCAGCAGATGAGAATCGCCGACATCTTCGACCGGTATGGCGAACAGCGCTTCCGGGAGATTGAACACCAGGCGCTACGACGCCGCGTGCGCGCCGTGCAGTGCGGCGAACCCACCGTGCTGGCGCTGGGCGGCGGCGCTTTCGCCCAGCCGGAGAATTACGAGCTGATTGTCGAGAACGGCGTCACCATCTGGTTGGACTGTTCCCTGGAAACCGCCCGGCGCCGCGTCGAACAGGATAGCAACCGGCCCCTGGCGCGCGACCCGGAGCGGTTCGAAGCGCTCTATCACGCGCGGCGCGCCAGTTACGCCCGCGCCGATTTCCGCATCGAGGCCGGCGAGCAAGACCCCGAGGCGGTCGTCGAGGCCATCCTGCGTTTGCCGTTATTCTGACCATGCCCCTGGCTTCCTTCGCGTCCAACGTCCCCCAACCGGAGCTGCGGCTGCGCCGCCAGGCCCAGTTGATCTTCCGCGCGGCTTTGCGCGCTGCCGATCCCACCGAGGCCGTCCGCCGCCACCTGCGGGTGCGAGGCGATACTCTGATCGCCGGGGCGCGGCGCTATTCGCTCAAAACAGTTCAAAATATTTATGTTTTAGGCGCGGGCAAGGCCGGCGCTCCCATGGCCGCCGCTCTGGAACGCTTGCTGGGCCGCCGCCTCAGCGGCGGGGTCGTCAACGTCAAGTATGGCCATCTGGTCCCGCTCAAATGCATCGCACTCAACGAGTGCGGCCATCCGATTCCCGACGCCCACGGCGTTCGAGGCGCCCAGCTCATCGCCGAGCTGGCCGCCCGCGCCGGAGAGCGCGACCTGGTCATGTGCGTGATTTCCGGAGGCGCCTCCGCCTTGCTGCCCGCACCGGCTGCTCCCGTCACGCTCGAGGAGAAGCAGCAGACCACGCGACTGCTTCTGGCCTGCGGCGCCACCATCCACGAGATCAACGCCGTCCGCAAACACATCTCCACCATCAAAGGCGGTCAACTGGCCCGCCTGGCCTTTCCGGCCAGGATCATCTCGCTGTTGCTCTCCGACGTCATCGGCGACGACCCGGACGTCATCGGCTCCGGGCCGACGGCGCCGGACGCCTCCACGTTCTCCGACGCGTTAGCCGTGCTCGACAAGTATGATCTGCGGCGCCGTGTCCCGCCCTCGGTGCGTGAGCGTCTGGAACAGGGAGCTGCGGGGTTGATTCCGGAAACTCCCAAGCCGGGCGATGAAGTTTTCGCCCGCACGCAGAACCTCATCGTTGGAAGCAACCGGTTGGCGGTGGAGGCTGCTGAGCAAATGGCGCGGCGGCTGGGGCTGCGCCCCCTGGTTCTTTCCACCACTATCGAAGGAGAGACTCGTGAAGTGGCGCGCGTGCACGCCGCCATCGCACGCGAGATTCTGACCTCCGGCCGTCCCGCGAAACCACCGGTGGCGCTCATCTCGGGCGGCGAGACCACAGTAACCCTGCGCGGCCAGGGCCTGGGAGGGCGCAACCAGGAATTCGTCCTGGCGGCCGCCATCGAGCTGGCGGGGCTGCCACGCGTGGTGGTGCTCAGCGCAGGAACCGACGGGACCGACGGACCGACCGATGCTGCCGGGGCCATCGCTGACGGCGCGACCCTGGCGCGGGCCGAGCGGCTGGGCCTGGATGCACGCAAGCATCTGGCCGAAAACGACTCCTACCACTTCTTCGAGCCCCTGGGCGATCTGCTGAAGACCGGTCCCACCAACACCAATGTCATGGACGTGCGGCTGATCCTGGTCGGCAAGCCCTGAGAGTGTCGCCGCCGGCTGCGCTACGCTGTGGGTAGGCGCATGCCGACGGCTGAGCAGCCCGGGTTGTTCGAAGAAACATCTTCTACGCCCCGCATTTTCAGCATCGGGCACTCCACTCGCAAACTTGAAGAGCTGATCGCCGTTCTCAAACATTACGGCATTCAACGTCTGGTGGACATCCGACACTTTCCCGCCAGTCGCTACAACCCGCAGTTCAACAAGGAGCCGCTGGCGGCCGCTCTTGCGGCGGCCGGAATCGAGTACCTCTGGCTCGAAGCCCTCGGCGGTTATCGCAAAGGCGGATACCTCGCTTACATGGAAACGCCGGAGTTCGCTTCGGGGCTGGCCGAGCTGGAACGCCTCGCACACGAGCGTCCCACGGCCTTCATGTGTGCAGAGATCAAGTGGTTCCAGTGCCACCGCCGGCGCGTCTCCGACGTGCTCTGGCAGCGCGGCTGGCGGGTGCTGCATATCTTCACGGAGAAGCGCGCCGACCCCCACCGTCTGAAGACCAACCGCATCCGCTGCGATGCCCCGGACCGCGCGGACCAGGGGGCCGGAAGCCATGCGTAGCCCGGAGGCCACTGACCCGGGGCGTATCCCGCGCGTGCCGATCGAGGGGCTTAGAAAGCCTCCGGCGGGATACGGTCTCGCCAGGCGCAGCCACCTTCCTGTGCGTCAGCTTGCGGGCCGGGCTGGACGACCGTGCGGGGCTGACTGTGGGGCAAGCGAGGCCACGGCAAGAGAGCGAATCCGGTGGAGCGCGAGGCGGAAGGTTGTGCCCTGGCCGGGGCCGTTCAGCCCGGCAACGACTCCCTTCTCCGTACCCGCCGTCGGGTGTCGCCTCGGGCCCTTTCGAGGCTCTGGCGCACGCACTCGGAGGCCGTCCGCCAAGCACACCCGGCTCGGGGAGCGTGACCATCGGTGGGATGGCCGCTTGTCGCCGCCGATCATGTTAAAGTCTCTGTCACGATGCCGTGGTTGAGATCCGCGCACCGGCAGCCGTGGCTTCACTGAACTGTGAAGGAGATTGATGACCGTGATCGGGCGTCTCATCGCCATCTTAGCCCTGGTGCTTCCTGCGCCGTCCCAGCCGCTGCCCCGTGATGACGGATACCGCGGCATCTGGTATTACAACGAGCGGACCAATGACCAATACAAGTACAAATACAGCGGCGGACTGGCCACTTACCCGCAGCAACAGGGGCCCATCGCGTACTATTCCGAAAAAACCAACAAGACGTTTTTTGTTTACGGCGGCACGGTGAAGGGCCGGCAGGAACTGCTGCACATGGTCTCTTACTACGACCACGCCACCGGCACAGTGCCTCGCCCCGTGATTCTGCTGAACAAGAAAACCGACGACCCTCACGACAACCCGGTTCTGACTCTGGATGCGGATGGCTACCTCTGGGTGTTCTCGAACTCCCATGGGACCGCCCGGCCGTCGTTCATTCACCGCAGCAGGAAGCCGTACTCCATTGACGAGTTCGATCTGGTGCTCACTACGAACTTCTCTTACGGACACGCCTGGTTTATTCCCGCCGCCGGTTTCTTTTTCCCGCACACGCGCTATGTGGACAAGGGGCGCAGCCTGTTCTGGATGTCCAGCCCGGATGGAAGACAGTGGAGTGAGCCGCAACTGCTCGCGCGCATGGCTCAGGGACACTACCAAATCACCTGCCAGGAGGGCCGGCGCGTAGCCACTGCATTCAACTATCATCCCCCGGGAAGAGGACTCAACGGGCGCACCAACCTCTATTACCTGGAGACCTCGGATCTCGGCAAGACCTGGAAAACCGTGGACGGGCGCGTGGTTGAGACCCCGCTCACCGACATCCGATCGCCCGCCCTGGTGCACGATTATGAATCCGAAGGTCTGCTCGTGTACCTGAAGACCTTACAGTTCGACGGCCAGGGGCGGCCGGTCATCCTGTACCTCACCAGCAAGGGCTACGCCCCCGGACCCGCCAACGACCCTCGCCTGTGGCGGACGGCGCGATGGAACGGCAAGAAGTGGGAGATTCGCGAGGCGTTCCGCTCCGATCACAATTACGACTTCGGTTCGCTGTACATCGAGTCGGACGGAACCTGGCGCGTGATCGCTCCCACAGCCCCCGGCCCTCAACCCTACTGCACCGGCGGCGAGATGGTTCTCTGGCTCAGCCGCGATCAGGGCGAGAGTTGGAGGCTCGTGAAGCAGCTCACGCGCGACAGTCCGCGCAATCACACGTACGCGCGCAAGCCGGTGAACGCCCATCCCGCCTTTTACGGGCTATGGGCCGATGGCGACGCCAAGCAGCCCTCGGAATCCTGTCTCTATTTCACCGACAGGGAAGGCACGCACGTCTGGAGACTGCCCCCCGTCATGACGCAAGACTTCGCTCGCCCGGAGATTGTCCGATGATCGGCGGCTTTGCGAACCTGCGCGAGTGCGAATCCCGCCTGTAGGCCGTGCTGAGCCTGAAGGCTCTGTCGCCCCTCCGGGCCGGATGTCGTCGCAGGCTGAGGGCCTGCTCGAATGCTGATCCTTCACCGCTGCGGGGCCGGCGGGCCGGAGGGACTGTACCCGAGCAGCCTGGAAGCGTCCGCCCACGGCCTTCCCTGACAACCGCACGGACGTCCGGACATGAGCCGCGGATTTCACCGCCGAGGATGGTTATCTTCAACCCCTTTTAGCGACAGTTGAACCGGCAGGTAGCCAATTTCAATTTGAAAGGGTTTCAACCTCTCCTCCGATGAGGGTACGATAGGACTTCGAGTTCACTCAGAGGAGCTGGCTACAAGTGTCCTCCAGAGGGAAACTGATCGTGCTGGCGGCGGCAACCTCGGAGTCCAGCGAGTATCTGCGAAGTCCCTGGCGGCAGATGCTTCTGGCGACGCTGCCCAGCAAATACGCGCGGTACCTCGGCGTGAACTGGTCTACAGAGGCCGAGGTCCGAGAAGACGGCCAGGCCAGGTATGTGCCCAACGGTTTGCGGGTGATCGAGGCGCTCTTAGTCGAACGCTTTGGCGAGCACAACGTCGCCGTCTGCTACCCAGATCAACTGGATCGCTTCGTCGGCGAAGACACTCGCGCGGTGGGCATCCACGCCCACAACCCTCTGGGCATCAGCTTCGCGACCGGCGTCTACGCGGGCTTTTACGGAGCGGACTGCGAACCCATCAACGCGGTCGAGTTCCGCCGGCTGGTTCTGCATCCCGCACTCAGGCGGCACAGGCCGAGTTTGAAGATCATCATGGGCGGTCCGGGAGCCTGGCAGGTCGAACACGCAGGCTTGGTTCGAGACTGGGGAATTGATTGCGTGGTCCACGGCGAGGCCGAGGAAGTCGTGGCCGACCTTTTCACAGCCGCCGTGCGCGGCGAAGACCTGCCCCCGCGGGTGGAGTGTAAGAGCCCCAGGATGGAGAGCGTCCCTACCATTCGACACCGGGCCACCTTGGGTGTGGTGGAGATTACGCGCGGTTGCGGACGCGGCTGCGACTTCTGTTCCGTGGCGCTGCGGGCGGGTAAGAGCTTCCCCATTGAACACATCGTAGAGAACGTCCGAGCTCAGGTCGCCGAAGGCGCCGACACCATCACCTTAACCACCGAGGATCTGTTCCTGTACCAACAGGGCAAGAAGTTCCAGACCAATCTTGCCGCACTGAAGCAGCTCTTTCAAGCCGTTGCCGCCGTGCCCGGGGTTCGCTACATCAGCCTTACGCACGGAACCATTACACCGGCGGTGGTGAATCCCCAAGTCATCGAGGAACTCACCCCCTGGGCGGTGGGCATGAGCCCTTTTCAGAGCCCTAGGTCCACCCACCCCGAGCAACGCTACGCCATGATGTTTGTGGGGCTGGAGACCGGCTCGGTCCGCCTCTTTCGCAAATACATGCCGGGCAAGGCTTATCCTTTCCGACCCGAACAATGGCCCGAAGTGATCCTCAAAGGCTACGAAATCATGAACCGGCATAACTGGTTTCCCATGGCGACCTTTATCATCGGTCTGCCCGGCGAAACCGACGAGGACACCAAACAATCGCTGGAGTTACTCTACGCGCTGAAAGACACCAAGGGAATTATTATTCCGACGTTTTTCGTGCCTCTCGAAGATACCCGCCTGGAAAAGTTTGAAAGTGCTAAGGTGACGCGTTTAACGGACCTGCAATGGGAGTTCTTCTTCACCTGCTGGCGCTATAACGTGCAGTTTCTGCGCAGCTCAAGTAGCGTGAGATGGAAGTTAATTTTTGGGATTCCTATATACTATTACCTTCTGGGGCGCAAGCTCTACGGGCCAGGTTTTAAGTATCCCTTATTCCGGTTGGGCCACTTCCCGGAATGGTTCTTGCGTCGCAAGCTCTACCTGGACTTCAGCGACGGCCGTCCGCCCCTTTTCAAGGCTCCTGAAACCGTGCCCATACCGGAAGAGCGCCGCAGGCCCGAGTTGCCCATCCTCACGTGAATCCGGGAGCGGCAGGGCCGGCCCCCAGGCTCCTGGCGAGCTCCTGGCAGTCACGTGCTGGGCGGGGCAAAGCTCGCCCAGCCGCGAGTCCATGCCAACGTTTTGAAAATCGCAAGCGTCACTGCGGATTGGTTCCCACGGCTGCTGTTCGTGAATCTCAGGCCACGGCTGTCGTCCGTGGAGGGGGGCCGCCGTCGAGCCTGCGAGGATTCACCCTGCCCATCTCCGGCCGGCGAATCACGCTCGGGATCGGCCGGGCGGCGTACAGGCCGCACCCCACCGAGAGGATTGGCCGGATGCCAGTGGAAACCTCCGGCCTCGCAACGACCATGCGCAGACCCTACCGACGCGAAACGCGTTGCTGATGGCGCCGAAACTACACGGTCCACGCGATTCCAGGCGCTAAGCGCGGATTCCGACATCCGTTCACAAGCTCGCGCAAGGGCGGCGCGGGTGTTCGTCTGGGAGTGCTTTGATTCCTAACTGGTGAGCGCGGGAGGAATCGAACCTCCAACCTACTGATTAAGAGTCAGTTGCTCTGCCAGTTGAGCTACGCGCCCGTTACCGCTATCTAGTCTAACACACGGCGCGCCCGCTTTTCACGGCGTGGAGTGATCGGCGCCGGCCATCGAGCGCCAGTCCAGCTCCGCCAAAAAGTGCGGGTCTTCGCGCCAGCGTGGGCGCACCTTCACGAAAAGCTCCAGGAAGATCTTGCGCCCGAACAGGGCTTCCATCTCCTGGCGGGCGGCGGTGCCCACCTTCTTGAGCATCTGCCCACCGGCCCCGATCACGATGGCCTTCTGACCCTCCCGCTCGACGAAGATGGTGGCGGCAATGCGCAGCAGATTGGGCGTCTCTTCCCAGCGGTCCACCATGACCGCCACGGCGTGCGGCACCTCCTGCCGGGTCAGGTGCAGAATCTTCTCGCGGATCAACTCGGCGGCCAGGAAGCGCTCGGGTTGGTCGGTGACGTAGTCCGGCGGGAAGTAGGCCGGCCCCTCGGGCAAGCGCTGGATGATGGCGTTTTGAAGTCGGTCCAGCCCGTCGCCCTGAAGAGCGGAGATCGGAATATACTCGGCGAACTCACCCACGGTTTGATACTGCTCGATCAGCGGCAGCAGCCGGCTCTTGTCGTGAAGGCGGTCAATCTTGTTGAGTAGCAAAAAGGTCGGCGTGCGCGCAGCCAGCACGATGTCGATCGCCTCGCGCTCGGCGGGGCTGAGAGGTTGGGTGGCGTCCACCATGTAAAGCAACAGGTCGCGTTCCTCCAGAGCCGTCCGCACGGCCTGCATCATGCGCTTGTTGAACACGGAATCGGGCTTGTGGATGCCGGGCGTATCCAGGAACACGATCTGCGCCTGCGGCAGAGTCAGCACTCCCTGGATGAGGGTGCGCGTGGTCTGCGGCTTATCGCTGATGATGGCCAGCCGCGCACGCGTCAGAGCATTCAGCAACGTGGATTTGCCGGTGTTCGGACGACCCAGGATCGAGACGAAGCCGGAGCGAAACCGATCGCCGGAGACGTCCGCCGGGGACGTGCTCTCCAGCTCACTCATCGCTCAGCCGACTCCTTCGGATCCCCATTCGAAGCGGTGCCGGGATCCGCCCGTGAAACCCGCACCTGCTCGACGCGCAGATCGTTGCTCGCCAGCACTTCGATCAAAATGCCGTTGCGCTGGACTCGTTCTCCGGGCGCCGGCACGTGACCCAGCCACTCCGTGACCAAACCGCCGACCGTCGTGCACTCCGGCGGAGGTTGAGGGCGGAATTGAAACAGCTCCTCCAGCCGATGCAGATCCAGATTGCCCGACATCACGTAGCCTCCCTCCGGATCTACGGTCACATCCAGCCCGGGCTCATGCTCGTCACGGATCTCCCCAAAGACTTCCTCGACCAGATCCTCGAGCGTGACCAGGCCGGCGGTGTTCCCGTACTCGTCAATGACGATCGCCATGTGGGCGCGATCTCTCTGCATCTCGCGCAACACTTCGCTCACCGGTTTCGTCTCCGGCACGAAGCGCACCGGCCGCATCAGCTCACGGACCTTGCGGCGACGGCGCTCCTCCTCGTCCACCTCGAACATGTCGCGCACGTGAACGAAACCCACGATGTCGTCAATGGAATCCTGATACACGGGGATGCGGGAATACTGTTCGCTGATCACCAGGTCGCGCAATTCCTCCAGCGTGGCGTCGGCCTGAATGGCCACGATGTTCGGACGCGCCGTCATCACCTCGCGCACCGTCTTGTCGCCGAAAGCCACCACGGACTGGATCAGCTCGTGGTCGCTCTGCTCGATGAGACCCTGTTCGGTCCCGGCCTCCAACAGCACCTCGATGTCATCGGCGCTGCGAGGCGCCTCGGGCTCTTCCGCCGGCGCTTCGCTGATCTCCGCCAGAGATTCGAAGAACTCGAACAACACCACCAGCGGGCGCACGGCGAGAGCCAGAAGCCTCAGCAAAGGCAGCAGCGGCGCCAACCAGGCGGCCCGCGTTCGCCGATAAAGCAAGTGGGGCAGAACATAGGCCGCCACCAGCATAGCCACCAACCCGCCAAGTCCTCCGCCCAGGACGACGCGCAACGGATGCGTGTTCCCCTCCAGCGCGGAACCCAAACTGGCCGCCCCCAGCAGCACCAGCGACGCGTGTTTGATCAGCGAATAAGTCAGGGCGCCCCGCTCGTAGTCCATGCCCAGCCGATCGGCCAGAGTCTTCTTGAAATGTTCCAGCGCGGGACGCTCCCGGGCGCGCAGCCGCAAAGCCTCCAGGTAGAGAAGCTGCACGAAGCTGACCGGCACCAGCAGGCAAGCCAGAGCCAGAGCCAGGAACAGACACAGGAGCATCATGGACTTCCTCGCTCGGTGAGACTGGTCGGCAAGCCCAGTTTCTTGCGCCAGCGCGCCTCGGCCCGCGCCATTTCTCCCTGATCGCGGGCATGATCCATGCCCATCAAGTGCAGCACGCCGTGCAGCATCAACACGCAAAGTTCTTCGTGGAGGGAATGACCCAGGCGACGGGCCTGCCGGGCCGCCCGCTCGAAGGAAATCGCGATGTCGCCCAGGAACGGCGCCGCCTTTGGGGCGCCCGGAAAATCGGCGGCCGGGAAAGAAAGCACATCCGTCGGCGCGTCGCGCTTCCGGAAACGCCGGTTCAGGCGGCGCAGTTCACGGTCGGTACTGATCAGGCAGTGAAAGGCGCGCCCGCCGGTCACCTGGCGGCGCAGGCGTCGTGCGAAACGCTCCAGCGCCCGGCGTTCCTGCTGGCTCGGCGTGCAGCGAAAAACGACAATACTGTCGGGGTCCGCCATACGGGCCTCTCAGGCCCTGGAGGGGTCCGAGCCGGAGGCAGCGGGCGAGTCGTTCCACCGGAAGGACATTTGCCGCGCGGCAGCCGCCTCCTCATAGCGCTCGTAAGCCTTGACGATCCGCTGCACCAGCGGGTGCCGAACCACGTCGCGCTCGTCAAAATACACGAAACTGATCCCCTCGACGCCGCGCAACACTTCCTCAGCGGTCAACAACCCGCTCTTCCGGCCAAAAGGCAAATCAATCTGCGTCACGTCGCCGGTGACCACCATCTTGGCGTTGAAGCCCTGCCGCGTCAGGATCATCTTCATCTGTTCGGGCGTGGAGTTCTGGGCTTCGTCCACGATGATGAAGCTGTCGTTCAGCGTGCGGCCTCGCATGAAGGCGATGGGCGCGATTTCGATGACGGAGCGCTCCAATAGCTTCTCGACTTTCTCGATGTCCAGCATGTCATAGAGCGCGTCGTAGAGCGGTCTCAGATAAGGGTCCACCTTCTCTTGCAGCGTGCCCGGCAAAAAGCCAAGTTTTTCTCCGGCCTCCACGGCGGGCCGCGTCAGGATGATGCGGCTCATTCGCTTGCTCAGCAGCGCCGTCAAGGCCATGGCCACGGCCAGGTAAGTCTTACCCGTGCCCGCAGGCCCGATCCCGAACACCAGATCGTTGCGCTCGATGGCCTCCAGATAGCGCCGCTGGTTGATGGTCTTCGGCACGACGGTCTTCTTGCCGAAATTGCGCTGGCGGCCGCTCAGCACCAAATTGCGCAAGCTGACCGCCGGGTCCTCAGTGACGACCCGGAGGTAACTGTTCAAGTCGCCGTTGGTGAAGACGTGCCCCTCTTTGACCAACGCGACATAATCCTCCAGGATGCTTTCCGCCCGGCTGACCGCCTCAGCATCACCCTCGATTTCGAGGCTGTCCTCGACGAGCTGGGTACTCACGTTGAGGCTGGACTCCAGCAGACGGATATTCTCGTCATGCGTTCCAAACAGGGGTTCGATCCCCCGGCTGATCTGGACCGAGACTTTCATTCTCGTGGGCTGTTATTCACCTCCTGGAAAACTCCCGCAACGTTGCCGTGAAATACACTGCTCTCCCGACACCAGGATATGGTAAGGGCAATCAGGAGCACGGAGCTAAACACGATGGTACCCGGAGAGCCTTCGTATGACTGCCTTCCGCCCCGGCGGAGGAGGGATAAACATCCACCCCGATTATACCAGAAACCCCGCCCTTGGCCTCCGCCGCCTCCGGCCCCGGCTGTCAAGATTGGGCCAGCCGACAGATTGCGCGCAGGCCCTCTTCCAACTCCTCGGGCGGCGTCAGCAAGCTGACGACCAGGTAAGCCTCCGACAGGAAGTCGAAAAAGTAGCCGGGCTGCGCCAGGACACCGTGTCGCTCGAGCAGATCCAGACACCATTGCTCCTCCGTGCGGGTCCGCGGAACCCGCAGCACGGCGTACCAGCCGGCCTCAGCGCGCAGGAGTTCGCACGTCCCGCCGGACCCCAGGATCGAAGCCGCCCGCCCCCAGTTATCCCGGACCCTCTCGTGAATCTGATGACGCACCTGCCAGCCCAGGCTCAGCAAGCGCGGTAGCGCGCACTGCACAGGCGCTGCAACGGGAAGATACGTGTCGGCGATCCATTCCAGCCGCTTCAGCGCCTCAGTGCGCCATTCCGCAGGCCCGCCGGCGACGATCCAGGCCAGCTTCATCTGCGGCAGGCCGACCGATTTCGACAGCCCGTTCAGAGCGAACACGGGCGCCTGCTCACACTCCGATAGGCTGCGGATGGCATCAATCTCGGGCGCCAGCGGGTAGTCCGAGAAGACTTCATCCGAGATCAAGGTCAATTCCTGCGCGGCGCAGATCTCGGCCAGCCGCAAAAGCTCCGCCTGCTGAATCAGCGATCCGGTTGGGTTGTTCGGGTGCACAACGACGACGGCCCGTGTCCGGGGCGTGACGGCGGCGGCCAGGGCGTCGCAGTCCACCCACCACCGCCCGTCGTACAGCAAGGGGTAGTGGATCAGGCGGACAGACTCCAGCGCGGCCAGAAAGTCGAACAGAGGATACGAAGGCCGAGGCACGAGGATCTCGTCGCCGGGATCGCAAAGCAACTTGAAAAGCCAGGCGTACGCCTCGCTGGTGCTGGAAGCCAGCACGATTTGCTGGGGGTGCACTTTTTCACCCCGCGAAGCGTAGTACGCCGCAACGGCCTCGCGAGCTTCCGGCGCGCCGGCGGGCGAAGGCTCATACACCAGCACGCCAGGGTCGGCCAGTGCCTGCCGGATTTCCTCCGGGTACAGGAAGCCCACCTGTGTGGGGTTTGATCGCGTCAGGTCCAGGATCCGAAGGCCCGCGCGCCGCCGCGCCTCCAGAGCCTCCCAGAGGCGGTTGGGCGGCGAGTCCCACGCTAAACGGGAAGAGAACCTCATGCTGAGGGCGGGCCCGGCCGGGCCCGCCCGGCGTCCGGTGAGTGACTCAGGCCGTGGCGGCCGCCTCCAGCTTAGGCCGCATCACGTCCACCAGCTCTTTGACCGCCCCGGCGCTCTTCCGCAAGGCCGCCAGCTCGTCCTCCGTCAGCTTGAGTTCGTAAATCTTCTCAATGCCCTGAGCGCCGAGCTTCACAGGCACGCCGACGAACAGGCCATGGATGCCGTACTCGCCCTCCAGGTACGCCGAGCATGGCAGCACGCGCTTCCGGTCGTTGAGAATGGCGTCTATCATCTCGACGGTGGCCGCCGCGGGCGCGTAATAGGCGCTGCCGGTCTTCAGGTAGCGCACGATCTCAGCGCCGCCGTCGCGCGTCCGCTTGACGATGCGCTCCAGGGTCTCGGCATCCAGCAGGTCGGTGAGCGGAATGCCGCCCACGCTCGAATACCGCACCAAAGGAACCATCGTGTCGCCGTGGCCGCCCAATACCAGAGCCGTCACGTCCTTCATCGAGACATCGAGCTGCTCGGCGACGAAGGTGCGGAAGCGCGTGGTGTCGAGGATGCCGGCCATTCCCATCACCCTGTTCTTCGGGAAACCGCTCACTTTGTACGCCACATGGCACATGGCGTCCAGCGGATTGGTCACCACGATCAGGATGGCATTGGGCGAAAGCGGAGCCGCCTGCTCGACCGTGCCTTTGACGATGTCGTAATTAGCCCACAGCAGATCGTCGCGGCTCATGCCCGGTTTGCGCGGGAACCCGGCCGTGACCACCACGATGTCGGAGCCCGCTGTCGGCGCGTAGTCGTTGCCGCCGACGCATTTCACATCCACACCCACGATGGGGCAGGACTGCAAGATATCCAGGGCCTTGCCCGTGGGCACGCCTTCTAAAATGTCCACCACCACGATGTCGCCCAGCCCTTTATGTGCAAGCTGAACGGCCAGACTGGCTCCCACATTGCCGGAGCCGATAACCGTAATTTTCTTCCGCATGGCGCCTCCCTAAAATCGAAATACGGCTCAGGCGGCCGCCGCCACCCGGCCCATGTTCTCGACAATCGCCTCGGCGAACTCGCTGGTCTTCAGCTTGGTCGCCCCCTCCATGAGTCTGTGCAAGTCGTAGGTCACCCTCTTCTGCCGTATCGTTTCCGTGATGCCTTGCTCGATCAGGGCGCTGACTTCCTTCCAGCCCATGTAGCTGAACATCATCGAGCCGCTCAAGATCACGCTGGACGGATTGACCACATCCTGGCCGGCATACTTGGGCGCCGTACCGTGGGTGGCCTCGAACACACCGTGTTCATCACCGATGTTGCCGCCGGGCGCCATGCCCAAACCCCCGACCTGCGCCGCGCAGGCATCCGAGAGATAATCGCCGTTCAAATTCGGGGTGGCGATCACATCGTACTCGTCGGGCCGCAGCAGCACCTGCTGGAACATCGAGTCCGCGATGCGATCCTTGAGGATGATCTTGCCGGGCGGCGGCGTGGTGGGAGAACCGGCTTCCGCTTCGGTGACCACCAGATCGGGGAACTCTTCTCGCGCCAGCTCGTAGCCCCAGTCGCGGAAAGCGCCCTCGGTGAACTTCATGATGTTGCCTTTGTGCACCAGCGTGACGCTGCGGCGCCCGTTCTCCAGCGCATAACGGATGGCGCGTCGGATCAGGCGCTTGGATCCCGTGACGGAAATGGGCTTGACGCCGATGCCGGAATCCGGGCGGATCTTGCACCCCATTTCGGTGTTCAACCAGTTGATGACCTTGGCGGCTTCCGGCGTGCCCTGGCGCCACTCGATGCCCGCATAGACGTCCTCCGTGTTTTCGCGGAAGATCACCACGTCGAGCAGCTCCGGATGTTTCATCGGTGAAGGCACGCCCGGATAGTAGCGGCAGGGACGCCAGCAGACATAAAGATCCAGCAACTGCCGTAGGGCCACGTTCAGGCTGCGGTGGCCGCCGCCGACCGGCGTGGTCAGCGGACCCTTGATCGCAATGCGGAACCGCTTGATCGCCTGCAACGTGTCCTCGGGCAGCCAGGTGTTGAACAGTTTGAAAGCCTTTTCGCCGGCGAAGACTTCGTACCAGACCACCCGGCGCTGCCCGCCGTAGGCGCGTTCCACCGCTGCGTCGAAGACCCGGCGTGCAGCTCGCCAGATGTCCGGCCCGGTGCCGTCGCCTTCGATGAAGGGGATGATAGGCCGATCCGGGACCACAAACTTCCCGTCCCGGAACTCGATCGGCTGGCCGTCGCTTGGAACAGGGTTGTTGTTATAGGATTCCATGTCCACTCCCATGTGCGTGTGTGCTTGGGCCGGCGGGCCCGCAAGCCTGACCCGAGCGGCCCGCCCAATCGGAGCCTCGCCTCCGATTCGGCATCTAAACTATATCAACTCGCTCAACTGAGGGCAACCGCGCGGCGCCGACCATCCGCCGCGGCAGCGCTCGGTTCCCACCCGTTCAGGCCCCGGCCGCCGGTGATGCGCTCACGGCTTGAAAACGCCGGATGAAGTTGGTGTCGAAGCGTCCGGCCTGGAAGTCCGGATCGGCCAGGATGCGCTGGTGCAGCGGGATCGAAGTGCTGATGCCCTCGATGACGAACATCTCCAGAGCCCGCCGCATGCGAGCGATCGCCTCCCCCCGGTCGCGGCCGTGCGTAATCAGTTTGGCGATCAGCGAGTCGTAATACGGCGGGATCACGCACTCCACGTAGGCGGCGGTGTCCACGCGCACGCCCATGCCGCCGGGCAGATTCAGCGCCGTGATGCGTCCGGGTGAGGGCGCGAAGGTCTCCGGGTGCTCGGCGTTGATGCGACACTCGATGGCGTGACCGCGCACGGTGATGGGCGAAGGCAGCAGTTCGGAAAGGCGATGCCCGGCAGCGATCTGGATCTGCGTCTTGACGATGTCAATGCCGGTCACCAGCTCGGTCACCGGATGCTCGACTTGCACGCGGGCATTGACTTCGATGAAGTAAAGCCGCCCGTCCTCATCCATCAAGAATTCCACTGTCCCGGCGTTCGTATAACCCACCTCACGCAAGGCGTGGCGCAACGCCGTCGCGATCCGCTCCCGCTCAGCCGCCGACAAGACCGGAGAAGGCGCCTCTTCGATCAGCTTTTGATGGCGACGCTGAATCGTGCACTCGCGCTCGCCCAAAACCTCTACCTCGCCGTGCTCGTCGGCCAGAATCTGAAACTCGATGTGCCGCGGCGCGCGGATGTACTTCTCCAGATACAGATCCGGGCAATCGAAGGCCGCTGCCGCCTCCGCCTGAGCTTGCGCGAAAAGGGAGGGAAGCTCCTCGGGCCCCCAAACGATCCGCATCCCGCGGCCGCCCCCGCCTGCCGAGGCCTTCAAAATCACGGGAAACCCGATGGAGGCCGCCACCTCGCGCGCCTCGTCCGCGCTTTTCACCACTCCGTCCGAACCCGGTAAAACCGGCACCCCTGCTTTGCGCATGGCTTCCCGCGCGCGTTCCTTCAGCCCCATCAGGCGGATGACTTCCGGCGGAGGACCGATGAACTTGATGCCGCAGGCCTGGCAAACCTCGGCGAAATCCGCGTTCTCGCTCAAAAAGCCGTATCCGGGATGGATGGCGTCGGCGTCCGTGATCTCGGCGGCGCTGATCACCTTCGTGAAATCCAGATAACTCAAGGCGCTCTTGGCCGGTCCGATGCAGATGGCTTCGTCGGCGAAGCGCACGTGCAGGCTGTGCCGGTCCGCCTCCGAGTAAACAGCCACCGTCGGGATGCCCAACTCCTTGCAGGCGCAGATCACCCGCAGCGCAATCTCTCCCCGATTGGCGATGAGGACCTTACGAAACATGGACCGGGCTCAAAGCGGACGGATGCCGAACAGCACTTCGCCGTACTCGACCGGCTGGGCATTCGAGACCATGCGGCTCACAACCACACCCGCAATTTCCGCCTCGATTTCGTTCATCAGCTTCATGGACTCGATGATGCAAAGCACCTGCCCGGGCCGCACCGTGTCTCCGATTTGCACGAAAGGCGGAGCGCCGGGCGCGGGAGCCTCGTAGAAAGTGCCGACGATGGGCGATTTCACCAGCACGATGGAGTTGTCCATCGCCGGCTCGGCCGGCTCCCCAGCGGTGGCAGCGGGTGCCGAGGCCGGCGCGGGTTGAAGCGCCGGTTGCGGGGCTGGCGGAGCGGCCGCTGCCGGCTGCGCGGGCAGAACGATGTTGTGCGCGTTGACCTCCGGAGTGCGCCGGATTCGAACCCGGTTCTCTCCCCGCTGCACTTCCAGCTCGCTAATGCCGGTTTCCGCCACTACCTTGATCAGTTCGCGGATCTCCTCGATGGTCATCGAAAGCCTCGCCTGGGTTCGGGACGGGCTGCCGGCTTCATAGCAGCAGTAGCTCTTTGGGCGCCGGCGTCAGAACCTCACAACCGTTTGAGGTTACCACAACCGTGTCTTCGATCCGAATCCCGCCGAATCCTTTCATGTAAACGCCCGGTTCGATCGTCACCACCATGCCTGCCGCCAACCGGGTCTTCTCGCGCTTGCCGAGACGCGGCGATTCGTGGATCTCCAAGCCGAGTCCGTGACCCGTTGCGTGTACGAATGCCTGCTCCAGGCCATGCCGCTGGAGCACCTCGCGGGCGGCCCGGTCCACGGCCCCCGCCGAGATCCCGGGGCGAACGGCACATAACGCGGCTTCTTGGGCCTCGAGAACGGCCTGGTAAAGCCGCCTCACCTTGCGCCCCGGCGTGCCCAGGAAGGCCATCCGGGTCATGTCGCTGGCGTATCCGGATCGCACAGCGCCCGCATCCACTAATAGTAACCCACCGGCAGCCAGGGGATGGGGACCCGGACGGGCGTGCGGGAGGGCCGTCCGCTCCCCGGCTACAACGATGGTCTCAAAGGCCGGCTTCTCCGCGCCCAAGCGCCGCATCTGGTAGTCCAGCTCGGCAGCCAGATCCGACTCCAGCATTCCAACCCGCACGCGTCGCATGGCTCTCTGGTAAGCCTCCGAAGCGATCCGCATCGAATGGCGAATCGCCTGGATCTCCGCGTCCGACTTCACCATGCGCAGCGCTTCCACCATCCCGGCTGCCGGCTCCAGCGTGGCTCCTAACCAAAGCCCGTCTTGAAGCGCTTCGTAATCGGAGAACGTCAACCGCCCCGCTTCAAATCCCAAGCGGTGGAGGCGCCTGCGACGCGCCAGTCTCATGACGGCCTTGGGAAGCGGGCCTTTGACCACCACAACACGGCACGAGACTTCCTGTGCCGCTTGGATTTCATAACGCGGATCGGTCAGCAGGACGGCCTCGCCGTCGGCCGGAACCACCACCATCGCGTTACTGCCCGTAAACCCCGTCAGATAGCGGACGTTCGGCAGCCCGGTAACGATCAGAGCATCCAGCTTGCGTGCGGCTAGCGCCCGCGCCAGCCTCTCTCGCCGATGCGCAGATTCCTGCGTCAACTCAGGATTTTAGCAGCGCATGCCGACCGCCATTTACCCGGCCGGCTTTCGACGCGCTTGGCGGCGTGGCTCGCTGGTCTCGTTCCGCGGGCGCCCGCGGCGTTCACGGACCCCGAGCCGCGGCGACCCCGGGGAACGCAAGGGCTCCTCGTATCATAATGAAGGTCATGCAGCGTCCCATGTGGATCGGAGGCCGGCCTGTCGTCACTGGCGAACGGCAAACAGTACGCTTGCCTTATGACGGTTCGCCGGTGGCTGAAGTTTTTGTGGCGGCCCAGGAGCAGGTGGAGGCCGCTGTCGCGGCTGCCCGCGCCGCCGCCCCCCTGATGCGAGAGATGACCCCGGCCGAGCGTGCCGACATCCTGCACAAGGCGTATCATCGCTTGCTCGAGCGCCGCGAGGAGCTGGCGCTGGCCGTCAGCTCGGAGAGCGGCAAGCCCATCCGCGAAGCGCGCCTCGAGGTGGACCGCGCCTCGCAAACCCTGCTTTTCTCAGCCGAGGAAGCCCATCGGCTCAGAGGCGAAGTCGTCCCCATGGAAGCCGCGCCCGCCGGCAGAGATCACTGGGCCATTACGGTGCGCGAGCCGCTCGGGGTAATCGCCGCCATCACCCCGTTTAATTTCCCGCTGAACCTTTCCATGCACAAGATCGGACCCGCCCTGGCTGCGGGCAATGCGGTGGTGCACAAGCCCGCTTCCACCACTCCCCTCAGCGCGTTGATGCTGGCCGAGCTCTTCCAGGAATGCGGCCTGCCACCCGGCGCTCTGAACGTGATCACCGGTCCCGGCGGCGTCATCGGCGATCTGTTGAGCACCCATCCGGATATCGCCATGGTGACGTTCACCGGCAGCCCGGAAATCGGCATGCGCATCCGCAGCCTGGCCGGCATGAAGCGGGTGACGCTCGAGCTGGGAAACAATTCCGCTCTCATCGTGGATGAGGACGCCCCGCTGGATGAAGCCGTCGAGCGAGCGGTGCCGGGCAGCTTCGCCAACTCCGGACAGGTCTGCATTTCAATCCAGCGCATCTACGCCCAGCGCAGCGTGCGCGATGCCTTCCTGGAGCGTTTCATCGAAGCCACACGCAGCCTGAAGATCGGTCATCCCCATGATCCCGCGACCGACATCAGCTCTCTGATCACCGAACAGGAAGCCGAACGCATCGAGATGTGGATCGCCGAAGCGGTCCGGGCCGGAGCCAGACTGCTGGTCGGAGGCGCGCGCCGGCGCGCGACGGTTGAACCCGCCGTGCTGGCCGACGTCCCGCCGCACGTGCGGCTTTCCTGCCGGGAGGCCTTCGGACCGGTGGTGGGCATCAATTCCTTCCAGACCCTGGACGAAGCCATCGAGCAAGTCAATCGCTCCGACTACGGCCTTCAGGCCGGCATTTATACGCGCGACATCCGAAAGGCTTTCCGGGCCGCGAAAAAACTGCACGTCGGCGGCGTCATGATCAACGAGATCCCCCAGTATCGCGTGGATCACATGCCGTACGGCGGCGTGAAGATGAGCGGCACGGGCCGCGAGGGGCCCAAATACGCCATCGAGGAAATGACCGAGCCCAAGCTGATCTGCTGGAAGGTTTGACGTCGCACCTGCATCCGAGTCGCTGGGCATGGGGAAACTGGCCGATCGCCCTGGGGCGCACAGGCCCCTGGCTACCGACGCGCGAGCGTCGTTGACGCCACCGTCGGGGCATGCAGCCGCAAGGTACAGGCCGCACCCAGCACCGCTTCCCAGCCCGGCAGCAGCTATCGCCACAGTTCGGGCGCCCGCCGGCAGGGCCTTGACACGGCGCAGCCTCGTGTGGTGTAGACTCATCCTAAAGTTTGGTGTCCCGGGTGAGTGGCCTCTGAAGGGTGAGGGCGCCAAACGGGGAGGGTGAGAACAGAATGCATCGAACAGCAATCGTGTTGCTGGCCGCAGTGGTCTGCGCCTGCGCTCAAAGCACGGATGCTGTGCTGTCGGGCAATGTGAGCGACCCCAGCGGAGCCGCCGTTCCGGGGGCGGTCGTCACCGTCACGAACGTGAAGACCGGCGTGGTCGCAACCACCAAGACCAATGAAGCGGGAGTCTATCTGTTTGCCGCGTTGCCCCCCGGCTTGTATCGGCTCGAGGCTGAGCATCCGGGCTTCCGCCGGACCGTCTTGAGCGACGTGCAGCTCGAAGTGGGCGCACGCATGAGTCTGAACATTCAGTTGGAGATCGGCACGCCCGTCGAAACGGTAGAGGTCAGCGCGCAAGCGGAAACCGCTCTGGGCTATGTGACAGCTTCAGTGGGCGGCATGGTGGCCGGCCAGCGCCTGACTGACTTGCCGATCCCGGCACGCAATTCGCTGAGCCTGGTTTACGTGCACGCCGGGTTGGTGGGCGACAATTTTTCGGGGGCCAGGATCGGCACGCTCAACATCAACCTGGATGGTATCAACATTCAGGACAATCGCATCAATGTGGGCGTGTCCTCGCCGATCTTCACCTCCACGGACCGCATCGAGGAGTTCCGCGTCATCACCTCGCCGGCAGACGCTGAACTGGGGCGCGGCTCCGGCCAGATTCAGATGATCAGCCGCTCGGGGACCAATGAATTTCACGGCAGCCTTTTCGAGTCCCACCGCAACACGGCTCTCACCGCCAACACCTTCTTCAACAATCAGCGCGGCGATCCCAGGAATTTTTTGCTGCGTCATCAGTTCGGGGGGCGGCTCGGCGGACCCATCCTCCGCAACCGAACCTTCTTCCACGTCATCTATGACGGGCAGCGAATCCGCACGCGGGATTCGGTAAGCAGCACGGTTTACACCGAGACGGCGCGGCGCGGGATCTTTCGCTTTTTCCCGGGGGTGCGCAACGCCAACGCCAACGCCCTCGTGCCCACGGTAGATCTGGCAGGCAATCCGCTGCGCCCGCCGCAGGCTACCGGGGATTTGCAATCGGTGCTGCTGTTCGGCCGGGATCCCAATCGCAGGGCGATGGATCCCACGATTCGCAAACTGCTGGAGCTGATGCCGCTGCCCAATAATTTCCGCGGGGGTGATGGTCTCAACACCGCTTTGTATACCTGGCGGCGGAGCGCCTCCCAGGACTTCGACCAGGTGAATTTGAAGATTGACCACGTCTTCAACAGCACCCATCGGGCCGGCTTCAGCTACACCAAGGAGTACAACAGGAATCGAAACACCTTCATGCCTCAACCCTTCCCCGGCGCCCCGGGCGGCGACAGCCGCGGCTGGGATTCCCTGAGCTCCCTGGCGGTGACCAGCACTCTGCGGCCCAACCTTTTGAACGAGCTCCGCGTGGGAGCCCTGCGACCCCGCCTGCGTTTCCTCGCTCCGTGGGAGACCGCCGACACCTCTCTTCTGCCGCAAGCAGGACAACACCCCTACCTGATCGAGTTCAGCTCGGTGACGAACCCGCTGAACGCCGGCAACGATCCGCAGGGACGCATCACGCCCGTCTATCAGTTCTCCAACGATACGACCTGGCTGCGCGGCAAACACGCCTTCAAAGGCGGCGTGGTCGTCCGGTTCGTGAGCTCTAACGGCTTCAACTCCTTTGACGTGATGCCGCGCGCCGTCCTGGGTACAGGCGGAGCTCCCATACAGAATCTCTCCTCCGTGCCGGGCATCGGCTTGAACCTGGGCACAGCCGAAACTCTGTTGAATGAACTGAGCGGTTCGGTGGCGCGCGTGCGTCAAGCCTTCAACTCGCCCGGCGGGCCCAACCCCGAATTTGTGGCCGGCGAGGGTAAGCAGCGCACGTGGAAACAACGAGAGCTAGCCTGGTATTTCAAAGACGAATTCAAAGTTACGCCGAATCTAACGTTGAATCTGGGCCTGCGCTATGAGTATTACAGCGTCCCCTGGGACGCTAACGGTAAAGCCGCGAGCCTGGTGGGAGGGTCGGCCGGCGTATTCGGAATTTCCGGCGCCAGCTTCGCAGACATGTACCAGCCGGGCCGACTGGCCGGATCGCTGACGCGCGTGCATCTGGTGGGTAGGCGTTCTCCCAACCCGGGTGTGCTGCTGTACGGCAACGACTTCAACAACTTCGCTCCCGCGGTGGGCCTGAGTTGGTCCTTGCCTTGGTTCGGCAAAAACAAGACCGTGCTTCGCGCCGGTTACGGCATCGGTTACGAGCGCAATTCCCTGCGCCTGGTGGACGTCGTGGCCGGTGATCTGCCGGGGCTGCGCGAGGTTCGCAACTTGACTTCTGCGGGCTACCTGGATCTGGCGAGCATTCGCCTGCCCTTGCAGGCCGGCACGAAACCTCTGGAACTGGTGCCCCTGACGGACCGTTTGCAAATCGTGCGGGTGTTCGACAGCGGTCTGCGTTCCCCCTACGTGCAGAACTGGAACATCTCCATCCAACGGTCGCTCACTCCCAGCTCTTGGTTGGAGGTGCGCTATGTGGGCAACAAGGGGACGCGCTTGGTCCGCGGCACGAGCGTCAACGAGACCAACATTTTCGAGAATGGGATCCTGGAAGCCTTCCTCATCACGCAACAGGGTGGCCACGCGCCGCTGTTCGATCGCATCTTTCGCGGGCTGAACGTGCCGGGTTTGGGCGTGGTGGACGGCGTGACGCGCACGGGATCCGACGCTTTGCGCTCCATCTCCACCACCCAGGGCTATCTGGCCAATAACCACGTGGCCAGCCTGGCGGCCTGGCTCAACAACACAGACCAGTTCACCGGACAACGCGGAGGCCTGCTGCGCCGCGCGGGACTGCCGGAAAACTGGGTGGTGGTCAATCCCCAGTTCGATTCCGCGCGGCTGACTTCGAACTTCGCCGGCTCGATTTACCACGCCATGCAAGTTGAGGTGATCAAACGTTTCCGAACCGGTTGGACCTTCCAGGGCAACTATACCTGGAGCCGGGTCTTCGGCGAGGAGGAGGGCGCCGGCCAGGAGATGATTGACAGCTATCGCAACCTGCGCAACCGGCGCATGGATCGGCGCCTGCTCAGCTTCCACCGCACCCACGTCGTGCGCACCAACGGCATCTGGGAGCTCCCCTTCGGTCCGGAAAAGCCCTGGCTCAGCAGGCGCGGTGTCCTGGGCCACATTCTGGGAGGCTGGCAAGCAGGTTTTATCTTTAACCTGTTCTCGGGCGAGCCCCTCAGCCTGACCTCAGGCGTCAACAGTTGGAATACCTTCGGTGACAACACGCCGGATGCGGTGGCGCCCATTCCAAAAAGTCTCGGCAAAGTGCAGCGCACGGGACTGGGTGTGATTTATTTCGAAGGCCTCCAGTTGACGACCGACCCTGGTACCCGGCGCCTCACCACACGCAACAACATCCAGGGACGGAGCACCTTGCGTGCCCTCGCTGACGCCAACGGCCAACTCCTGCTGGTGAACCCAGCCCCGGGCACTCTAGGCAACCTTGCTCTCCGCTTCCTAGAAGGGCCAGGCGCCTTCCGCCTGGATCTGAACCTCATCAAGCGCATCCGCATCGGCGAGAGCAAAACGTTCGAGTTACGCGCGGATGCCCTGGATGTCGCGAACAAGCCCGAGTTCGGCAATCCCACCACGGACATCAACTCGGTGAACTTTGGCAAGATCACCTCGGCGGGCGCCAACCGCGTGGTCGTGGTTGGAGCCCGATTCAGCTTCTAAGGAACCGCACCGATTTCCGACATCCAGGATCACGGCTCGATGCGCCGCCGTTGACCGGGGCGTCACGGGCTCCATCCGCCGGCTGGACACGGGGCGTGCCGGTGCTGGGTCTGCCACAGGCTGCGGGCCGAGAGCGCACGGGTCTCAGCCTGCGGCGCCGGGATCTCAGCCGGTGCGGCCCCGCATAGCACGGGGAACAGTCCGGGAGTCGCTTGCCGATCGCCCGATTTACACTTATTTCGCAATTCTTGATTCACCCAGCTCAGCAATTTCGCACGCCAACTTTATTTCCTGAGCGCCCATAAGCTTAGGGGGAAATTCGCAGGGGAGCAAATTCGCAGTTGCATCCT